>CEUK01003896.1_pt1 | contig 29414 bp, 25 predicted proteins | sample 356451 | NCBI WGS metagenome assembly CEUK01 (sample SAMEA2622843, study PRJEB7988) | marine metagenome | isolation source: saline water (ENVO:00002010), including
TGTTAATAGTTGAAGGATGTACAGATTCAACAGCTTGTAATTATGCTGAGTTAGCAAATGTAGATGATGATTCATGTGAATATGCCGCTACTAATTCTGATTGTAATGGAGATTGTTTGGATGGTTATATAGATATTCAAGGAGAATGCGTGTTAATAGTTGAAGGATGTACAGATCCAGCAGCTTGTAACTATGATGAGTTAGCAAATGTAGATGATAATTCATGTCAAGAAGAATTAGTGCTGAGTTCTGAATTTACTATACCTAATTGTGATACCGAGGATGGTTTTGTTTCAATAGATGCTATTGGTGTGCCGCCTTATACTTATAATTGGAATAATGGGCAAAATACTCAAGAATTGACTAATTTATCTCCTGGTATTTACTCCCTTTATGTTGAGGATGGTGCTGGGTGTGTGAATTTTTTACAAGTAGAATTGTTAAATGATGTTGATAATGATGGTGTTTGTGATGAAAATGAAATATATGGTTGTGATGATGTTCAAGCTTTAAATTATGATTCATCAGCTACAGAAAACGATGGCACTTGTTTTTATTGTGCAAGTTATAATTTTACTGATGATGAAAATGGTTTAAGTCTAAATGGACTTGGCTTTCAAGACGCAACAGGCGTTACAATTTCTTTTTGGGTTTATGATGATGATTGGTCCCTAAGTTCATCTAATCAAGAAGGTTTTGGTTATTTAGTTGACTTAGGTCATGAAGATAATTATAGATATGTGGTCAGATGGCGTGGGGGAGTCAATGGAATTCAAGCATATTTTGAAGGTTCTGGTTTTCAACAAAATGGCCAAGGCACAGATTGTGATGGCTTTGGTGAAGATAGTTGCTATAATTATGAACGTACAAATGTAACATATGTTATTCCTCCGCAAGATTTTAATTTTCTTAATGATCCAATATATGATTGGTGGGATGCTGGTGAATGTGGATGGAAGAATATAACTGCTGTCTTTTGTTCAAACTCAGTAAAATTATACATTGATGGAATTATGGTTCAACAAAGGTCCACAGATCTTTATTACCCGAATCCGATATTTAATTTACTTCCAAATACTGATTTAGAATCATGGAATATTGCTGGAGCTATGAATGGAAATACGCAATCGTGGGATGGTCAAATGGATGAGTTGCGAATATGGAGTCGTGCATTGTCAGATCAAGAGATTTTGGAAAGAGTAGGAGAGAATACTGATATTAATTTACAAGTTGATCAAGAGCTAATCCTTAATCTTGAAGGTTATTGGAAATTTGATTCATCTTTAAAAGACGAAGTTAATGGTATGTTCGCATCGCCGCTTGGTATAGATTTTTCTTTTAGCTCGCAATACTGTGATTATGATTGCACAAACTTTACATATAATATACCTTGTACAGATGATTGTGATGCATGTACTCCTGCTGAAGGCTGTATGGATATAAATGCTGATAATTATGATCCTCAAGCAGAAATTGACAATGGCATTTGTATTTATTATGGTTGCATGGACGATGGAAATCATTTATGGTCTGTAATACCTGGATTAGCCGCCTGTAATTACGATCCTCAAGCAAATGTTAATCCATTTACATTATCTGATATCGAAAATCTTTGTGATTACCCAGAAGATATATATGGATATGGTTATGTAGATTGTGAAGGAAAGTGTTTATTTGATTGTGATCAAGATGGAGTTTGTGATTGGACCAAGATAAATAATTGTGTTGATGATTATGGTATTTTTAATTATACTGATTTGTATAATAATATAACTTTGCAACCTCTTTCAGACGGTGTTCCTGATTGTTATATGATTGAAAAAAATGATAATTGTATATGTCAAGAAGAGCTATGTTTAGAAGATCAAATTAACAATATAACTTTGCAACCACTTTCAGATGGTGTTCCTGATTGCGCTGATGATTTTGACTATAACTATTGGTATAATCCCCTTCAAATTGATGTAGATCAAGATGATATTGGTAATGTTTGTGATAATGAAGATGGCGGTCAAATTGGCTGCACAGATATTGAAGCATGTAACTATGATTTTTCAGTTGATATTTCATGCTCTGATTGTTGTGTTTTTTGTTACTTAAATGATTGTGAAAACTATCCAAGTTCTTTTTATAATTGTAATGGTTATTGTGCTGATTTAAATTCTGACGGTCTTTATGATGATGAAGATGGGGATTATATATGTGATACTGTAGACAATTGTGTTTTCGTATGGAATCCTAGTCAATATGATAATGATATGGATGGAGTTGGAGATGCTTGTGAAGGTCTTGATATTCATTCATACAAAGAAATGATTTATAGAATATACCCAAATCCATTTACAGATTGGACCTTAGTAGAATTTTATAGTATCAATAATTCAGAAAAGTTTATAGAAATATTTGAAACTTCAGGAAAATTAATTTGGAGCGTATCTCTTACTGACAATTTATTTAAACTTCATTCATCAAATTTCAGTAAAGGACTTTACTTAATAGAAATAACACAAGATTCAATGAAATATAATGATATTTTAATTGTAAACTAATTTGATTTAACTCTTTCAATATAGTTTCCATTGCTTGTGTCAACTTTTACTATATCATTTTCATTAATAAACAAAGGTACTTTAATTTCTGCACCTGTTTCAGTTTTTGCAGGTTTCATAGCATTTGTTGCAGTATTACCTTTTTCTCCCGGCTCAGTATAGACAATTTTTAATTTAACATTTTGAGGTAATGTGCAAGATAAAGGTTGTTCTTTTTCAGCATGAAACATAATATCTACAGTATTTCCTTCTATTAAGAAATCAGGTGCATTTATTAATGATTTTTCAATCGCAATTTGTTCATAGTTTTTCTGATTCATAAAATGAAACGTTGTTTCTCCCTCTCTATATAAAAATTGGTATGTTCTATTTTCAATTCGTACAACTTCTATTTTCACACCAGCTGTAAATGTATTTTCTAGAATTCTAGATGTGTGAAGATTTCTCATTTTTGTTCTAACAAAAGCAGGGCCTTTACCTGGTTTGACATGTTGAAATGATTCAATTTTCCATAATTGATTATTATGTTTGATACATAATCCATTTTTAAAATCTGCAGTTGTTGCCATATTAATAAAAGCCTTTAATTATACCTTTTTTAGAATTTTTTATAAATGTAACAATAGTTTCTTTATCAATTGAGTTATTTGATTTTTGTGTAATTAGTTCTATTGCTTTTGAAGTGTTATTTCCTTCTTGAAAAAGAATTCTATAAATATTAGAAATTTCATCAATTCTGTTGTTTTCAAAACCAGCTCTTTCTAATCCGATGCGATTAATACCTATGAATCGCAAAGGTTCTTTAGCTACTTTAATGAAAGGAGGCACATTTTTTCTAACCAAGGATCCACCAGAAATCATACTGAATTTGCCAATTTTTGTAAACTGTTGAATCGCAGCTAATCCCCCTATAATTGCCCCCTCTTGAATCTCTACATGTCCAGCAATTGCAACTCCGTTAGCAACTACAATATTTTTATGTAAAATACAATCATGAGCTACGTGAGAATACGCCATTAAATAACAATTTTTTCCAATTATTGTTGGTTCATTACTTTTTGTTGCTTTGTTTATTGTGACACATTCTCTTATTATACAATTATCATCAATTAAAACATTTGTTTTATTGTCTTTAAAGTGTAGATGTTGTGGGTCTCCACCAATAACAGCACCTGGGTATATGTGACAATTGGATCCAATATTTACGCCTGGAAAAATAGTCACATTTGAACCAATTTTACAATTGTCACCAATTACAACATCATTATGAATTGAGCTGAAATTGTCTATTTTTAGATTATTACCAATTTTAGCTTTTTTATCAATGAAATTTAATGATTTCATATTTTTTCTTTAACTATTTTTGCCATTAATTCTGCTTCAGATACAATTTTATCATCAACGTACGCTTCTCCTTTCATATGACATATTCCTCTTCTTATTGGAGAGATTAAATGCAATTTAAAAATTAATGTGCAGTTTGGTTCAACTTTTTGCTTAAATTTTACTTTATCAATTTTCATAAAATATGTTAAGTAATTTTCAGGATCAGGAACACTATTGAGTGCTAATATGCCACCTGTTTGAGCCATTGCTTCTAATTGTAAAACTCCGGGCATAATAGGAGAACCTGGAAAATGTCCTTTAAAATAGTATTCAGTTTTTTTTACGTACTTTAATCCAGTAACATATGAATCTCCTAATTCTAGTATTTCATCAATAAATAAAAAAGGTTCCCTATGAGGAAGTATTTGTTTTATTTTATCTTTTGTCATGATAGGTTTTGGATATTCTACTTTTTTAATTTCTTTACTCATTTTAATCAGTTTTTTAGTAAACAATGAATTTATATAATGCCCTGGTTTTGATGCAATAATTTTACCTTTTAATTCAAAACCTGCTAATGATAAGTCTCCAATTAAATCAATTAACTTATGTTTGGCTTGTTCATTTGAAATTGCATTTTTCCGATCATTAAAAATACCTTTTTTGACTACTTTTGAACCTTTTTCAATTAATTCTCTTATTGAACCTAGAGTGTTGATATTAGTATCTTTTTCCACAAAAACTACACCCGTATCAATTGTGCTACCTTTTATTAAACCTAGTTTAACTAGTTCATCTAATTCATGAAGAAAACAAAAAGTACGAGCAGGTGAAATCTTATCTTTAAAGTCATTAAAATCTTTAAGAACTATTTTTTGAGGTAATAAAACATTAGATTTATAATCAATCTTAACTTCAATTTCTAATCCGTCTGACGGATAAAATTCAATTTTAGCATTTTCCTCTTTTAGTTCTACTTTAAATTGTTGATTGCATTTAAATTGCTTTCTATTTTTATATTGTGTTTTTATTCCTGTTTTTTCCAAGAGTGTATAAAATGTATATGCACTGCCATCTAAAATAGGTATTTCTGGGCCATTAGCTTGAATAATTAAATTAGATATTCCGAGAGCATAAATTGCAGCTAATAAATGTTCTACAGTTTCAATGCTAACTTGATTTCTTTTAAGTACAGTTCTTCTATTTGTTTCAGAAATGTTTTGAATATTTGCTTCAATTATAGTCTTCTCTTCTAGGTCTATTCTTTGAAATCGTATTCCTGAGTCAATGGGAGCTGGATGACATATAATTTTCACCATCTCACCTGTATGAAGACCATGTCCTTGAAATGTAACTGATTTATTTAATGTCTTTTGCAAAGTTTATTTTTTAGTATTTTTTTTATAAAATTCATTAAATATTTTTGGAAGATTTTTAAAATATATATATGATTTTTGAAAATCTTTTATGTTGAATGCAAGTGGTCCTTGAATAATACTATTGTTTGAAATGTTTTTAATTACTCCAGACTTGCCAGCAATCTTAACATGATTACCTATGGTAATATGCTCTGCAATTGCTACTTGGCCACCTATCATACAATTGTGACCTATTTTTGTAGATCCTGCAATTCCAGTTTGTGCTGCAATTAAAGTATTATCACCGATTTTTACATTATGACCGATTTGAATAAGATTATCAAGTTTAACATCATTTCCAATTATAGTGTTTTCAAATGTTCCTCTGTCAATAGTTGTGTTGCTGCCTATTTCCACTCTGTTTTTAATAATCACTTTTCCCAATTGAGGAATTTTTGTTAATTGATTATTATTTATAAATCCAAAACCATCACTTCCAATTACAACTCCTGGATGAATTGTGCAAAATTGTCCAATTTGTGTGTCATTCAATAATGTCACATTATTTCTAATAGAACTTGATGAACCAATAGTTGCGTTGTGGCCAATAAAGGAATTTGAACCTATATAACAATTTGAACCTATTGTTACGTTTTTACCTATTATTGCATACTTGTCAATAAAAACATCCTTACCAATTTTACAAGTTGGATCAATTTCAGCTTTTTGAGAAATGCCAATTGATACTTTTTTTCTAATAAAAAATAAGTCTAAAATTTCAGCAAACTTCAATATGGGATTTTTGACAACAATAAAGTTGTAATTATAATTTTCATAAACTTGTGAAGTAATTATTAACGATGCTTTTGTAGTTTTTAGATATTTTAAATGTCGTTTATCTTGAAGAAAAGTTATATCTCCTTTTTTTGCATGCTGTATTATGGAATATGAAGATATAGTAATATCTGGGTCACCGTATAGTTCACCTTTAACTATTTCACATATTTTTGATGCTTTTAAAATTTTCATTTATTGATATTTAGTTTAAATATCCATCTGGGTAACAAATATAGTGTTTAATAATTTCTGAATTTCTTGAAGTCATATTAAAATCACCTTGAACATCAGATAAATTAATTAACTCTTGATTTGTTTTTAGAAATTTGATTTCATTTTCTATTAGACTATATGTTTCTTTTTTAATACTTATTGCAAATACTAAGTAACTGGTTTTATTGTGAGATACTTTTAATGAAGTTTGTATTTTCTCTCTTATTATTTTAAGTGATGGTTCTATTTCATGTTTTTTAATTGATTTAATTTTAAGTAGTTTTCTGTTCAGAATACAATTAGATAAGTAGTTTAGTATTTCATCTTTATCATGAGCCCAATTTTTTATACATGTTATTAAATCTGAGTCATCTAAACGAGCAAATAAGTTTAATAATTTTCTTGATTTAAAAAAATTGGCATTAATTGCATTCTTTTCATATAAGAAAATTTTAAATTCAGGTGTAGTAAATATTTTTTCACCAGATTGACATAATTCTTTTGCCCTTAGTAAAATCTTCATCAATGTATGTTCTGCGGACAGAACAGTTTTATGTAAATATACTTGCCAATACATTAGTTTTCTGGCAATTATAAATTTTTCAATAGAATAAATTCCTTTAAAGTCTACAACCAAATCTTGATCTTTAACATTAAACATACTTATTATTCTTTGTGAATTAATAATCCCTTCATTCACACCAGAATAAAAACTATCTCGATTTAAATAATCTAATCTGTCCACATCTAATTGACTTGAAATTAATTGATGAAGAAAAGTTTTGTGATATTTGTTTTGAAAAATTTCAATTGCTAAAGATAATTTATTGTCAAATTCTTCGTTTAACTTTTGCATAAACATAATTGAGATTTCTTCGTGGGTTAAATTGTCTACAATTGTATTCTCTAATGCATGTGAAAAGGGCCCGTGTCCGATATCATGTAACAATATAGCAATGCATGCAGCTTTGTGTTCTTGAACTGATATTTCATGCCCTTTGGAACGAAGCACCTCAATAGATTTATTCATAAGATGCATAGAGCCTATAGCATGATGGAATCTGTTATGATTTGCACCAGGATAAACTAAGGAAGAAAGTCCTAGCTGTGAAATTCTTCGAAGCCTTTGAAAATAAGGGTGATCAAGAATTGATAAAATAATATTAAATGGAATGTGAATAAAGCCATATATAGGGTCATTAATAATTTTATTCTTGAGATATGGCATTTATTTCTAATTTATAACATAAATTTAAAAAAGAAAATAAATTTAAATAATGAAGTCTGCTAAAATTTTATGGATTGATGATGAGGTTGATTCTTTAAAATCACATATCTTATTTTTGACCAACAAAGGTTTCTCAGTTCAAACTGTTTCTAATGGATACGATGCTATAAAAATTATTAATGAAATACAATTTGATATTATTTTTCTTGATGAAAATATGCCTGGTTTAACTGGATTAGAAACTCTAGAAAAGATTAAAGAAGTCACTAATTCTCCTGTAATTATGATCACGAAAAATGAGCAAGAGCATATAATGGAAGATGCAATTGGTGCCAAGATTTCTGATTATTTAATTAAACCTGTCAATCCAAATCAGGTGCTATTATCAATTAAAAAAAACTTAGAGTTTTCTCAATTAATAAATCATAAAACAAATTTAATATATCAGCGTGAATTTATGTCTATTAGTTCAATGATTAACTCTGTTGAATCCCCTAATGAATGGATAGAGTTATACAAAAAAATTGTTTATTGGGAATTAGAATTAGAATCTTTAGATGAGAATCAAATGCTTGATGTCTTATTAAATCAAAAAAAAGATGCAAATAATAATTTTTTTAAAAATGTGAAAAAAAATTATCATAAATGGATTGAACAAGATAATATCATCATGTCAAATAATTTGTTTGAAAAAAGTATTTTTCCTGTGCTTTCATCTAATAAACCTACTTTTTTCTTATTAATAGATAATTTAAGATATGATCAATGGAAGATTATTCAACCTCATTTAGATCCTTTTTTTAATATTGATGATAAATTATGTTTTAGTATTTTGCCTACTGCTACACAGTATTGTCGGAACTCTATTTTTGCTGGTATGATGCCAGATGAAATAAAACACTCTTTTCCCTCATTATGGCTTGATGATCATCAAGAAGGAGGTAAAAATATGCATGAAAAAGACTTTTTATCCTCTCTTCTGTTAAAACTTGAATATCAGTCTGATTTTTCTTTTAATAAAATTTTCAATAATGATCATGGTGTGAAGCTATTGGATAGGATTAATGAACTGTTAAATAAATCATTGAATGTGATAATTTATAATTTTGTTGATATATTATCTCATGCTAAAACAGATCTCAAAATGATTAAGGAATTAGCAATTAATGATAAAGCATATCGCGATCTGACACTAACTTGGTTTAAAAATTCGCCACTATTTGATTTGTTAAAAAAACTATCTTCTCATGATTGTAATATAATTATAACATCTGATCATGGTACTATAAATGTTTCTGAACCAAGTAGAGTTGTAGGCGAAAAAACTATTTCATCCAACTTAAGATACAAAACTGGTAAAAAAATGAAATTTGAAAACAAAGATGTTTTATGGGTTCAAAATCCACAAAATTTTAGACTGCCTAGTAGTAGTGTTAGTGCAGCTTATATTTTTGCTTCTCCCAACAAGTATTTTGTTTATCCTAATAATTATAATCATTATGCACATCACTATATAAATACTTATCAACATGGAGGAATTTCAATGGAAGAAATGATGCTTCCTTTAGTTTCATTAAAATCAAAATTATGATACACAAATATGACATCAGTTCTTTTCAAATGATTTCAGTTGTCTCAAAAGAATTGTTAAAATTATTAGATAATCGTATTTTTGTATTACATGGCGATGTGGGAGTTGGTAAAACTACGTTAGTTAAATACTTTTGTATGCATTTAGAAGTCAGAGATTCTGTTTCCAGCCCTACCTTTCCTGTTATTAATGAATATATTAATATAATGAACGAAAAAATCTTTCACTTTGATTTTTATAGACTAAAAAAAACAGAGGAGTGTAAGCAACTTGGTTTAGATTATTATTTTCAATCTGGTGCGTATTGCTTTATTGAATGGCCGCAAATAGTACAATCTATTTTGCCAGATAATCATCATACATTAAAATTACATCAAGATGGTGATAAAAGAGTGCTTTCAGTTCTAAAATAAATTAATGATTATGAAAGAAAAGTTTCTATCTTTTGAAGAGGCAGGTTTTACTCTTCCCCAAGAAGAGGTTTTAGAACTTGATTCAGCAAATGAAAAATTATCAATTGGTATTCCCAAAGAGACCTTACTACAAGAAAAAAGAATTGGATTAGTGCCTGACGCCGTCAATTTACTTACTAACCATGGTCATAGTGTAATTGTTGAAAGTGGTGTTGGCGAGTTAATTAATTTTTCAGATAATGAATACAGTGAATGTGGAGCAAAAATTGTTCAAACTGCTACTGAAGTTTATAATGCAGATATTATTTTAAAAGTATCTCCCCCTAATATTGAAGAAATTAAGATGATGAAAAAAAATCAGACTTTAATTTCGGCTCTGCAACTTAAAATTCAAACACCAGAATTTTTTAAAGAATTAATTTCTAAAAATGTTACTGCCATTGCATATGATTACATTAAAGATGAAGATGGAATTTTTCCAGTAGTACGTTCTATGAGTGAAATCGCAGGTAATGCTTCCATTTTAATTGCAGGTGAATTTTTGAGCAACCTTAACCAAGGTAAAGGTCTCTTGCTAGGTGGTGTTGCAGGTGTTAGTACTACAGATATTGTTATTTTAGGAGCTGGAACTGTAGGTGAGTTTGCTGCAAGATCTGCAATAGGCCTAGGTGCTTCTGTTAAGATATTCGATAACTCATTACACAAATTAAGACGTTTACAGGATAAGTTGCAAACAAGAGTAGACACAAATATCATAAATCCCAAGGCCTTACAAAAAGCTATAAGACGCACTGATGTTGTTATTGGTGCAGTAAGATCTAAAGATGGTAGAACACCCTGTGTAATTTCCGAAGAAATGGTAAAAATGATGAAGCCTGGTTCTGTAGTGGTTGATGTGAGTATTGACAGGGGAGGTTGTATTGAGACATCAGAAATAACATCTCATTCTTCTCCGGTTTTTATAAAACATGGTGTAATTCACTATTGTGTTCCTAATATTCCATCTAGAGTGGCTCGAACAGCATCTTTTTCACTAAGTAATATTTTTGCTTCTTTGCTCTTAGAAATGGGTAAATATGGAGGTCCTAATAAAATAATTTTTAATAATCCCAATATTGGACAAGGAGCATATATTATCAAGGGTAAATTAGTCAATAAAGCTATCGCTGATTGGTTTAATCTCCCTTATAATTCTATTGATTTATTATAATTTCAATGGGAACTTTTCATCGTTTTTCTTTATTTTTTTTAGGTATTTTTTTAGGTGTAATAATATTATTTTTTTCTCTTTCTCTAAGAGATGGGCCAATTTCATTTAATTACTTTCCCAATAGTAGAGTAATAAGTTATATGGCTAAAAATAATATTAATTTCTATGAGAAATCACATTGTAAAATGAAGTGTTGTAATCTAGATAGTATAGAATTGAATTATTTTATAAGTAATTCTAAAGTGAATTTTAAAAAAAGTATAATTAGAAATAAAAATTTAAAATTGTATCATTTATCATATAATGATTTCAATTTTTTAATTGAAAAAAGAAATGATTCCTTATTTTTTAAGGATATAGTTTGCAACAAAAGAGAATGTTTAGATTGTAACTAGCCACTTTTCAAAACATTTTTTATTCTTTTAATTTCTTCTCTTGTTTGTGCCGTAATTGCCGAGTTTTCTTCTGCACGTCTTATTAGATAGGGAATAACTTTTTTAACTGGACCATAAGGAACATACTTTGCTACATTATAATTTAATTTTGATAAGTGATAACTAATATTATCACTCATACCTAATAATTGTGAGAAGTAAATTCTTGGATCATCACATTTGATTTTTTTTGTTTGCATTAATTTAAGAGCATATTCTGTACTCAGTTCATTATGAGTCCCTATACACAGACTAATATTTTCAATATTATTAATACAATATTTAATAGCAATATTAAAGTCGTTGTCACAATCTTTTTTTGATAGATGTATGGGAGATTTGTATTTTTTCTTCCTTGCTCTCGCTTCTTCTTTTTCCATATATGCACCCCTTACTAATTTTAATCCTAATTTATATTGATGTCTTTTAGCATCATTATGAAGATTATATATGTATTCTAATTTATCGCGTCTGTAAAGTTGAATCGTGTTATATATTAAAACAAAATTTTTGTTATATTTTTTCATTAGATCCTCTGTTAATTTGTCTATTGCATTTTGAATCCAACTTTCCTCTGCATCTATTAGAATAGGAGTCTTGCAATTTTGAGCAGTTTTACAAATTTTATCCAATTTAAATTTTGTAGATGTTAGTAATTTTTCTTCTTCCTTTGATAATAATGTGCTATTATTTATTTTTTTTAGTAAATGAAATGGAGCTATTCCTGTAATTTTAAATACACAAAAAGGTAGAAGTGGATTGTGTTTAGCTTCATTGATATTACTAATTATTTCTAAAAAAGTTTTCTCAATAGATGATGAGTCGTTGTTACCCTCAACAGAATAATCTAGGATTGTTTTAATGTTATGTTTTCCTAATTGATTTATCTTTATTTTTGATTCATCAATGTTTTCTCCTCCACAAAATTGTTTGAAAATTGTTTTTTTTATTATTCCTAAAATTGGTAATTTTAAAATCAGAGCAACATTTAATAAGAACTTGCCTAATTGCACTATTGACCTATTAGATATGATGTAGAAAAGAATTAGTGTTTGATATAATTCTGTCTTTTTTTTATATGAATAGTCTATATATTTATCTTCAAATATCATTTTTTTTATTATAATAATCTACTTTATAATGTTATACTAGATTTAATTATTTGTAATTTTTATTTAAATATACATTTTCAAATCAAAAATGAATAAAAAATTATCTTTATATGATGTCCAGATTGTAATTAACAATAATTCTTTTTCTCATCTAGCTGATTATATTGATGCAGCATGCCCATCTTCTATATTTGTTATAGTAGATTCAAATACTAAAACAAAATGTTTACCAATCCTTTTAGAATCTGTTTCTGAGTTAAAAAATAGTTGTGTTATTGAAATTTGTCCAGGTGAAACATCAAAATCTTTGCAAGAGGTTAAAAATATATGCGAAATATTATTAGTAAATGGATTAGATAGGTCCAGCTTAATCATTAATCTTGGTGGAGGAGTTGTATGTGATTTAGGAGGTTTTGTAGCTTCTATTATAAAACGAGGTGTTAATTTCATTAATATCCCTACAACACTTATGTCTCAAATTGATGCATCAATTGGAGGAAAGGTGGGTGTTAATTTTTTGAACCAAAAGAATCAATTGGGACTCTTTTCAAATCCACAATTAATTTTCATTTCTTCTGTTTTTCTAAAGACTTTATCAAATAAAGAAATTTCAACGTCTTACTCTGAAATAGTCAAATATGCATTAATTTTTGACAAAATTTTCTGGCATAAATTGCAAAAATTATTATTGAATAATAAGATTAATTTAAGCCCCATCATTAAAAAGTGTATAAATATTAAAAAGACGATTGTTGCACAGGATTTTCATGATGTGAATGAACGTAGAAAGTTAAATTTTGGACACTCTATAGCTCATGCAATTGAATCATGTTTTATAGATAATAAATTAATCATATCCCATGGTTTAGCTGTTTTTGTTGGACTTATATGTGAGTCATATATATCATATGAAAAAAATAATTTATCTAAAGTGTCACTAATGGAAATAGTTAATTTTATTTTTAAATTAATGTCACCTATTTTTTTAGAAAAAAAATATGATGAAAAAATTTTATATTATATTAAATCTGATAAAAAAAATAAAAATGGAATTTCACGTTTCACTTTGTTAAATTCTATTGGAGAGTCTGTTGTTAACTGTCATGTTTCAGATGTAGAAGTACTTAACTCTTTTAAGTTTTATAGAAAAAATGCAAAACTTTATTTTACAAAAAACCAGTGATTTTATTGAAACACCTAAATTCCATATTTCTGGTTCAAAGAGCATCAGTCAACGTGCGTTAATTATTAATCAATTAATGAATAATCAAACTGAAATTGTAAATATTTCAGATTCAACTGACACTTTTTATTTGAATAAGTGCCTATGTTCCAATGATTCTATTTTAAATGTTTCAAATTCAGGTACAGCCTTAAGGTTTTTAATTTCTTTTTTTGCATTAAAAAATCAAAAAGTAATTATTTGTGGAGATTCATATCTTTTCAATAGACCTCTAATGCCATTAATTAAATCTTTAAATTATTTAGGTGCAAATATTATTAAAAATAAAAATAAAATTTATATAAATGAGGGTGATTTAAAAGGTGGTGATGTCTTAATATGCACAAATAAAACTAGTCAATTTGTTTCTTCTCTTTTATTAATTGCACCCTATCTAAAAGGCGGATTAAAACTTAAATTCTCACAAAATATAATGTCCTATTCTTATATTTTAATGACTTTAAAAATGATGGAATATTGTGGTGTTGAATCGGATTTAAATAATAGTTCAATTATTGTTCCTGAACAAAATTACTCTCAAGCATTTGCAAAAATTGAATCTGATTGGAGTTCAGTTTCGTATTTGTATTTATGTTTTTTATTTTCTGATTTAAAATCTATTCATATTACATCTTTTTTAAATAATAGTTTTCAACCAGATTTTCATCTAATAAGTTTTTTTACTATTTGTGGCATTGATACTTATCATAGTAAAAATTCGCTTCTTTTAAAGAAAAATAAAAGTGTCATAATTCCAAATCAAATAGATTGGGATTTTTCTAATAATCCAGATTTATCGCTATCTATTTTCGTTGCTTGTTTTGGTTTAAATATTTACTTACGTGCTAAAGGAATAGATACATTATTTTATAAAGAAAGTAATAGAATAGAATCTGTGAGGAAAGAGTTTGATAAATTTAATTGTGATTTTTGTTTAAAAAATAATGTTGTCCATTTAAATAGTTCTAATAAGAATACAAATATTAAACTTATTAATATTGATACACACAATGACCACAGAATTGCTTTAGCTTTTGCGCCGCTAGTTTTGCTGGGTTATGATCTAAACATAATGCAACCTAATGTAGTTCTTAAGTCTTATCCAAATTTTTTTAATGATTTGATTAAATTTGGTGTGAAAATTAAAAAAATATATACATGATGGATTTTAATGATATTGTTACAATAAGTCTTACACTTTTCGCTGTTGTAGATATTTTGGGATCGTTGCCTTTAATAATTAGTATAAGACAGAAGACAGGCCATGTTGATTCTCTTAAGGCAACTATTGTTTCATTTTTTATAATGATGCTTTTTCTTTTTATTGGTGAAAATATACTTCAAGTTATTGGTATAGATGTTCAATCTTTTTCAATTGCTGGAGCAATAGTAATCTTTCTTCTTGCTTTAGAAATGATTCTCAATATTGAAATTTTTAAAGGTGATGATCAAGATTCATCGGGTACAATTGTTCCTGTCGCGTTCCCATTGATTGCTGGTGCAGGTACTTTAACAACCATTTTATCTTTAAGGGCTATTGAAAATTTTTCACACTACGAAATTACTGCGGGTATAATTATTAATTTATTATTTGTATTCTTTGTTTTGAAAACAACAGATACAATTGAAAAGCTATTGGGCAAATCAGGAATCAATGTACTTAGAAGAGTATTTGGAATTATCCTTTTAGCGATTTCGATAAAGTTATTTAAAACCGGATTAATTTAATTAGTTCTAAAATTAAATTTTTCAGATTGTAAATCTTTATTTGCTTGAACAATTTTATTTTTTAGTTCAGATTTGTATTTCACAGTTCTTTTAAATACTTCATCATTATTTACAGCTAACATTTGTGAAGCAAGGATGCCAGCATTCAACGCACCATTAATAGCAACAGTTGCTACTGGGATACCAGGAGGCATTTGTACAATTGCTAACAATGAATCAAGTCCATCTAGTGAACCATTAATTGGTACCCCAATAATTGGTACGGGAGTTAATGCAGCCAGCACTCCTGGAAGGTGTGCAGCCATTCCAGCACCAGCAATAATTACTTTAATTCCATTTTTAGTAGCATTTTTAGCAAAATGTTCTACTTCGTTAGGTGTTCTATGAGCAGATAATGCATTTACTTCAAATGGAATCTGCATATCTTCAAAAAATAATGCAGCTTTTTTCATTATAGGCCAGTCGGATGTACTACCCATAATTATACTTACTAATGGTTTCATTTAATTTGTTTTTTAAAAGTGTTTTGTGCGAATTTAATTATTTTATACAAATAATGTGCTTTATTTATTTTGTAAATTTATTTTATTAATGGATGTTTTAGAAATAGATAAATTAAATTTTGAAGTTTTTATTTCTCACAAAGATATAATTAAAAAGGTCAATGATATTTCAATTGCTTTAAATGCTTCATTTAAAGAAGACATGCCAATTTGTTTAATTGTGTTAAATGGTGCAGTAGTATTTGCAGCAGAATTATTAAAAAAATTACATCCTTTAATAGAATTTAGTTTAATTAAGGTGAAGTCATATGACGGGGTGAGTTCCACAGGTAAAATTTCATTAGAGTATTTTCCATTTAATTTAATTAAAAATAGAAGAGTGTTATTAATTGAAGATATTGTTGATTCTGGTTTAACATTAGATTTTTTGAGAAAAGAATTATTATCTTGTGGTGCTAAGTCTGTTGAATGTGTTACCTTGTTATTCAAATCTACTAAATATCTCTATTCCAAAGAACCTGAATATGTAGGATTTTCAATTGGAGAAGAATTTGTTGTTGGTTATGGTATGGATTTAAATGAAAAGGGGAGAAGTTTAATGGATATATATAAAAACACAAATTAATATGACAAATATAATAATATTTGGTCCTCCTGGATCTGGAAAGGGAACTCAAGCAGAGTTCATAATTAATAAATTAAATTTGGTTCACATCTCGACTGGAGACATTTTTAGAAAAAATATTTCTAACAAAACAAAGTTAGGAATTTTAGCCACTAAATACATCTCAAAAGGTCAGCTTGTGCCAGATGAACTGACTATAGATTTATTAGAAAATGAATTAGATAAACACCCAAATTCAAATGGATTTATTTTTGATGGTTTCCCAAGAACTATTCCCCAGGCAGAAGCCTTTGAAAATCTATTAATTAAAAAAAATATGTATTTATCAATGTTACTATCACTTGAAGTTAGTGAAATAGAATTAATTGCTAGATTATTAAAACGAGGTTCTATAAGCGGTAGATCGGATGATAGGAATGAATCTATAATAAAAAATAGAATTAAAGTCTATAATGAACAAACTTCTATTCTAAAAAAATATTATTTAAAAAAATCAGGGGATATATTTCATTATATTGATGGCGAGAAATCAATAGAAAATATCTCATATAATATTCAAAATTTAATCAATACTCACATTAAATTATAATCATAGTAATTATAATTATATACAATAATGCGAAACTTGAAAAATAATTTTATTGATTACGTAAAGATTTATACCAAATCTGGTAATGGGGGAAAAGGATCTGCTCATTTTTTTAGATCTCGTAATCAACCAAGGGGTGGACCAGATGGTGGAGATGGTGGGCGAGGTGGACATATTATTTTAAGAGGTAATTCCAATTTATGGACTTTATTGCATTTAAAATTTACAAAACATATTAAGGCTGGTCATGGTGGAGATGGTGGTAAAAGTAGAAGTTCAGGTGCTGATGGAAAAGATATTTATATTGATGTTCCAATTGGAACAATTGTAAAAGATGCTACGACGCAAACAATGTTGTTTGAAATTATATTTGATAAACAAGAATTTATTTTACTAAAAGGAGGTTTGGGAGGCCGTGGTAATGTTCACTTTAAAAATTCTATTCGTCAAAGTCCAAGATATGCACAGCCAGGACTTAGTGGTCTGGAAGGTGAACATGTATTAGAGTTAAAGGTTTTAGCAGATGTTGGATTAGTTGGTTTTCCTAATGTTGGAAAATCAACTTTATTAGCATCTCTTACTGCAGCAAAGCCTAAAATTGCTGATTATGAATTTACTACTTTAACACCAAATTTAGGTATAGTTCAATATAGAGATTTAAACTCATTTATTATGGCTGATATTCCCGGTATCATTGAAGGTGCTAGCTCTGGTAAAGGTTTAGGTTATCGCTTTTTAAGGCATATAGAGAGAAATAGTTGTTTATTATTTTTAGTATCCTCTGATTCTAATGATCCTTATAATGATTATCAAACATTAGTTAAGGAATTAAAGAAATATAATCCGGATCTTTTAAATAAAGATCGGCTTTTGGTTATAACTAAATCTGACTTAATTAACAATGATACTAGAAAAACTATTTCAAATCAATTGTCCATAAGACATGTCTTTATTTCATCAATTACAAATAAAGGCCTTGAAATATTAAAGGACAAAATATGGAGCTTATTAAATAAGAAAAATGATGATTGATAGGTTGATTGAAATAGATAAAGCCCTTTTCTTATATTTGAATAATCTTGGTGTAGATCGGTGGGATCCTTTTTGGATGTTTATATCTGATAGAACTAGCATGTTTTTCTTAATTTCTCCAATTATTATTTTTTATTTAATTAAAATTGAAGAAAGAAAAGCTTGGCTGAGCGTACTTATGTTAATTATATGTATTTCTATTACTGACTTAATTCATGTTCATTTATTTAAAAATTTATTTATGAGATTGAGACCATGTTGGGATCCTGAAATTTCTAATTTATGTAGGATTGTAGTTGGTAAGGGGGGACTGTATGGTTTTGTTTCTGGTCATGCTGCAAATACGGCCTCTATTGTAGCTTTTTTTTTAATTACTAAAAAAAATAATACAAACAAATTTTTTGTTTTAATGCTATTATTGTGGCTTGTTTTAGTTTCGTATAGTAGAATCTATTTAGGCAAACATTTCCCTTTAGATGTAATTTGTGGAATTATTTTAGGTTTTTTAATAGCTTTAATATTATCTAAACTATATAAATATTGTAGAGACAAAATATGGAATATGCATATGTTTTTTTAGGTGGAGGTGTTGGCAGCATTATTAGGTTATTAATTTCTAATGTATATGCTAATGTAAATTTACCTTATGCAACTTTACTTACTAATTTTTTAAGCTGTAGTATTGTTGCTGTGGCTCTTCTTTTATCTCAAAAATTTAATTTAAATGATGGTTTAAAATTATTCTTAATTGTTGGGTTCTGTGGGGGGTTAAGTACTTTTTCGGCATTTAGTTACGAAACAATTCAACTTATTAAAAGTGGAGATTTGATTTATGCTATACTAAATGTTGTATTAAATATGTTTTTTTGTTTCTCAGTGATTTTTTATCTATTAAAAGATTTATAGTGCTTTACAAATCATTAGTCCATCTCTTATTGGAAGTAACATATTCTCTACTCTTTTATCAAGCATAATTTTTTTATTGAGATTACTTATTGCTATAGTTTCCACATCTTTTTCTGATATTTCTGTAATTACTTTGCCACTCCAAAGTACATTATCAATAATAATATAGCCTCCTTTATTTATTTTATTAATTGCTAAGTCATAGTACTTACAGTAGTTTTTTTTATCAGCATCAATAAAAATAATATCAAAATGTAAATTAATACTAGGAATTATATCAAGAGCATTGCCAGTGTGAATTTTTATTTTTTCATGTAACTTTGATTTTTTAAAATACTTTATTGCTAAATCTTTCAGTTCTTCATTAATTTCAATAGTATGAAGCTGACCATCATTACTTAAGCCTTGAGCTAAACATATTGCTGAATAGCCAGTGTATGTACCTATTTCTAATATAAATTTCGGTTTTTTAAGTTCACTAATTAATTTAAGAATGGATCCAACTTGATTTCCACATAACATTCTAGGCATGAGAACTTTATACTCTGTCTCTCTTTCAAGTTCATTTAAGATTAAATTGTTTTTAGAGGTTTTTTCCTCACAATAATCAAGAATTTTTTGATTAAAAAAGAGCATTTATAATTGTTTAAATTGTAAAAGAATATTTTTGGTCTTTTTCTAGTTGTTTACAAATTTCTCTTCTAATTTCTTTAACGTTGATTTCTAGATGTCGAAGTAATTTTGAAGCGATAGATTGTAATAATTTTTTTGTTAATCCATTAGAACTAGCTGTAATTATTTCTTTTGATGAAATTAGTGCAATATTTAATGCATTATTAATATAATTTTGTGTCATGTAAATTTGAATCCTGCAGCTATCTTTAGTGTTCATGTCTATTAATTTTTCTGTTTTTAATAGAGCAGATTCGCAAACATATGTTTCAATAACAAGATCTGCTAGTCTTAGTAAAATTTCTTGTTCTTTAACTAGTTTCCCCTTGTATTTTTGTCCACATAAACCTATCAATAATAATGTTAGACTCTTAAGATTTTTTACGGCAATTTTTTCATTTTTTAATTTTGATTTATTATGCTTTGTTTTAATTCCAATGTAATTCCAAAATATATTTTTTCTTATTTTTTTAATTTCTTTGAATATATTTAAATCTTTTTTAATTGCTTTTTTAAATATCATTTGAACAATTAACATTCTATTTATTTCATTTGTACCCTCATAAATTCTTGAAATTCTTGCATCTCTATATGCTGGTTCTACCATGCATTCTGAAGAGTAGCCCATTCCACCATGAATTTGAATACTTTCATCCGAAACTTCTTTAATAACTTCTGATCCATGTACTTTCATAATTGCACATTCTACTGCATAACTCATTAGAGCATTTAATTTTGCATCAGTTGCATCTTGACCCTTATTTGTTAATTCTTTAATTTTTTGTTCTATATCATGGCCAGCTCTATATAGTGCAGCATTGGAACAATAAATTTTTGTTGACATGTTTGCTAGTTTTTCTTTAATAGCACCATAATTAATAATAGCTTCTTTAAATTGTTTGCGTTGAATAGCATATGATATTGAAATATTTAGCACCTTTTCTGCAGCCGCCGTTGTTGCTGCACATAGTTTAATTCTGCCAACATTTAATGAGTTCATGGCAATCTTAAATCCTTTATTTCTTTCTCCTAGAATTTGGTCAATTGGAACTTTTGTTTTTTCATAAAAAACTTGTCGTGTTGAAGATGAATTTAAGCCTAATTTTTTTTCTTCGTCTCCTAAAGAAATTCCGTTAGAAATAGATTTTTCTAAAACAAATCCAGTAATATTTTCATCTTGATCAATTTTAGCAAATACTATAAAAACTTCGGCAAAACCTGCATTACTAATCCAAATTTTTTGACCAGAAATTTCGTAGTATTTTTTATCTTCGGACAATTTTGCTGAAGTAGACCCAGCATTTGCATCAGATCCAGCATTTGGTTCAGTTAAATTATAACAGGAAAGCCATTCTCCTGAAGCAATTTTTGGAAGATATTTATTTTTAATTTCCTCACTTCCGTAATATAAAATAGGATAAGTCCCGATTCCTGTATGTGCGCCGTAAGCAGTGGCGACAGATCCAGAGTAGGAGCTAATTTCGCCGCAAATTAACATAGATAAATTAAACCCCATTCCAAACCCCCCATACTTTTCAGGAATATTTAGTCCTAATAGACCTAGCTCTCCAGCTTTTTTCATAATTTCTTCAACTAAAGAATAATTATTTTTTTCCAATTCTTGAAGATTTGGATAGATTTCTTTTTGAACAAATTCTCTTGTTGCTTGAAGCATTTGTTGAGCTGTTTCATCGAATTCTTCAATAATAAACACATCATTGAAATTTGAATCTTTTACAAGAAATTCACACCCTTTCTTTTCTTTTCTCATATATATTTAGTTTAGTAATTCAAAAATTCCAGCTGCACCTTGGCCTGTTCCCACACACATAGTTACCATTCCATATTTTTGATTTCTTCTTCTCATTTCATTTAAAAGTTGAACTGTTAGTTTCGCTCCAGTACAGCCAAGTGGATGGCCTAATGCAATTGCTCCTCCATTTACATTAATAATGTCTTTATTTAGTCTTGCTTCCTGAATAACAGCTAAAGCTTGACATGCAAAAGCTTCATTTAATTCTATTAATTCAATATCATGTATAGTAAGATTAGCTTGTTTTAAAGCCATTGGAATTGCTTCTACCGGACCAATTCCCATATATTTTGGTTCAACTCCACATACTGCATAACTTTTTAGTTTTGCTATAGGCGTTAAATTTAACTCCTTAACCATTGACTCAGTCATAAGTGTCACGAATGCAGCTCCATTGGATGTTTGTGATGAGTTTCCTGCTGTTACTGTTCCTCCCTGCGCAAACACTGGTTTTAATTTGTTTAATTTTTCAACAGTAGTGTCTTTTCGTGGGCCTTCATCTCTTTCAAATAAATATTTATTATTTTCTATCTCACCATCATTATTGATATGTATATTCTCTATTTCACAACTAATTATGTCATTTTTAAATAATCCTTTTTCAATTGCATTAATTGCTTTCATATGTGATTGATATGCAAATTGATCTTGATCTTCTCTAGAAATATTAAATTTATGTACAATCGCTTCAGCAGTTGTACCCATTCCCCAGTACCAATCAGGATTTGACTTTGCCACTTTGTAATTTGGCACAATTCTCCATCCTCCCATCGGAATATTAGACATTGTTTCTACTCCACCTGCAATTATGCATCTAGCCATTTTAGATTTAATTTTTGAGGTTCCAATTGCAATAGTTTCAAGTCCTGAAGAACAATATCTATTGATGGTCATTCCAGGAACTTTAACTGAGTTTAATCCAATTAATGAAATCATACGTCCCATGTTTAAACCTTGTTCTGCTTCAGGTGTCGCATTTCCAACAATTATGTCTTCAATTATTTCTTTGTCAAATTTTGGTATTTTTTTCACCATTTTCTCTAATAATTGAGCACCTAAATCATCTGGACGAACAAAATTTATTTTTCCTTTTTTAGATTTACCTACAGCTGTTCGATATGCTTGTACTATATATACTTCTTCCATAAAATTAATTTCTTAATGGTTTGCCTTTTTCTAACATATATTTAATTCTTTCAAGTGTTTTTTCTTCTCCACAAAGAGACAGAAAGGCCTCTCTTTCTAAATCTAAAAGATATTGCTCAGAAACCTCAGTGGGTCTAGATAGATTGCCACCACATAAAACATGAGCTAATTTTTTACACATTAATTCTTCATGTTGAGTAATGTAATTGCCAGTCTCAAAACTATTAGCGCCTACTAAAAACATACCTAATCCCTCTTGTCCTAAAACTTTAATATCTTTTCTAATTAATGGTTTAGTATATCCTAATTCATTTAAAAAAAGCACTTTTTGTTTTGCATCAGCAATAAGTTTGTTGTTATTAATTGATATATTATCTCTTCCCTTTACAAGATATCCTAGTCCATAAGCTTCATAAGCTGAGGTTGCAACTTTTGCTTGACCAATATTTAAAAAGAATTCTTTTAATCTTGGTAATTCAATATCACCATCATAATATAAATCTGATGCTCTTAAGGCCATTTCTTTTGTTCCACCACCACCTGGAATCAATCCTACACCTAATTCAACTAACCCCATATATGTTTCAGCAGCACATTGTACAGCATCAGCATGTAAAGTAAATTCACAGCCTCCTCCTAATGTCAGTCCGTGAGGTGCTACAACTATAGGTATATTTGAATACCTTATCATCATTGATGTATTTTGAAATGTTTTAACAGCTAATTCTAACTTGTTCCATTCTTGCTCTACAATCATTGTGAAAATCATACTAATATCCGCACCTGCTGAAAAATGATCTCCTTGATTTCCTATCACTATTCCCCTGAAGTTTTCTTCACCAATTTCAATTCCTTTTTGAATTCCTTCAATAACTTCTTTGCCAATACTATTTAGTTTTGTGTGGAATTCTATATTTAGTACCTCATCACCAATATCAAAAATAGAGACACCTTCATTTTTCCACAATACTGATTGAGAGCGAAGATGATTTAGAGTTATAAAATGATTTAGTTTAGGAATTTCTTTTAAATCATCTTTTTCTATATCATAATAAAACTTCTGACCACATTTAACATTATAAAAAGAATTTATATTTAAATTATTCATCCACTTTGGTTTCGCAAGATGTTCTTCATCTATCAGCTCAATACCTCTTTTAAAACCTATAGAATCCCAAATTTCAAATGGTCCCATTTTCCATCCAAAACCAGCGCACATTGCATCATCTATTTTATAAATATCATTAGATATTTCAGGAATTCTATGTGCAACATACGAAAACATAAATGCAAACATTTTTCTGTAAAATAAAGCTGCTTTATCTTGACCTTTTATAAGTTCTGGAATTCGTTTTTTTAAACTATTTATTTTTTTTGCTTTTTTAACAGTGTCGTATTTAATATTTTTTTTCTCTCTGTATTCAAGCTTCTCAAAATCTAATGAAAGAATTTTTCTATGACCTTTATTGTCTTTAGTTTTTTTGTAAAAACCTTGATTTGTTTTGTCTCCAAGCCATTTATTTTGAATCATTTTTTTAATGAACAACGGAAGATTAAAAATGTCTCTTTGTTCGTCATTTGGACAATTATCAAAAACTCCTTTTGCTACACTATTTAAAGTATCTAATCCAACTAAATCTGAAGTTCTAAATGTAGCAGATTTAGGTCTTCCTATAATCGTTCCTGTTAATTCATCAATTTCTTCAATTGACATTTTTAATTCTAAACATAATTTAAATAAGGTAGCGATTCCTGCAATTCCAATTCTATTTGCAATAAATGCTGGGGTATCTTTACATAATACTGTAGTTTTACCTAAATATTTTTCTCCAAATTTTAATAAAAATTTAATTAGTTCAGGATTAGTTTTTTTTGACGGAATAATTTCTAATAATTTCAAATATCTTGGAGGATTAAAAAAATGGGTTCCGCAAAAATTTTCACAAAAATCATCAGATCTCCCTTGTATCATTTTGTTAATAGGAATTCCGGATGTATTTGTGCTAATAATTGTACCAGTGCTTCTATATTTTTCTATGTTTTCAAATAATTGTTTTTTTATTTCAATATTTTCAATAATAACTTCAATTATCCAGTCAACATATTTTATTTTTGAAATATCATCAATTAAATTACCAGTTTCAATTCTTTTTGAAAATTTTTTTAAATATATAGGAGAAGGCTTTGTTTTTAGTGTGTTTATTAGTGCCTGATTAACAATTTTGTTTCTAGATGTTGATTGTTTTTCTTTAGTTTGATCTTTCTCTTCATGTGCAATGTCTAATAATAATACTTCAATGCCAATATTTGCAAAATGACATGCTATTCTAGATCCCATAATGCCAGATCCAATTACGGCTACTTTATTAATTTTTTTCATCATTTTTTAAATATCATTATTGTATATTTTTTTATATAAATTTTCATATTTAGATAGAATATTTTTCCTTCTTAATTTCATAGTTGCTGTTAGTTCTCCGCCATCAACAGACCATGCTTTTCCAATTAACTCAAATTTTTTAATCCTTTCATATTGGTTAAAGTAATTATTATATTTTTCTATCTCCCTTTCAAATTTCTTAATGACCTTTGGATTATGAATTATTTCTTCTAAATTAGAATAATTAATTTTGTGTTTTTGACACCAAAATCTCAGTCCCTCCACTGCAGGCATTATAAATGCAGCTGTATGTTTTTCTCCTTCCCCAATCACAATGATTTGTTCAATTAACCTGGATTCTTTAAATTTATTTTCCATAACTTGAGGAGCAATATATTTACCTCCCGAAGTTTTGAAAATTTCTTTTTTTCTATCAGTTATTTTTAAGTATTTACCCTTAACTAAGCGCCCTATATCTCCAGTGTGAAACCATCCTTCATCGTTAATTACTTTTTTTGTTTCTTCAGGTTTGTTATAGTAACCCATCATGACATTGGGACCTTTTACTGTAATTTCTCCTTCCCCTTCTCTCATGCCGTCTTCATGTACTAATTTAATTTGAACACCGGGAATAACAGTGCCAACTGTGCCATAATGTGCATCTTTTGTGTGTGCAAGGTTTACTGAAATTACAGGGGATGTTTCGGAAAGTCCGTAACCCTCTAATACTGGCATTTTTGCTGCTGTAAAAATTTTAGCAATTCTTTCTTGTAATGCTGATGCACCTGAAACAATAAAGCGAATTCTACCACCGACCGCTTCTCTCCATTTATTAAATATAATTTTATTGGCAATTATTAATTGCATCTCATACCATATTCCATTTTTACCATTATACTCGTGTTTTAAACCTAATTCCACTGCCCAGAAAAAAAGCATTTTTTTTAATCCCCTGAGTTCAGATCCTTTTGAAATAATTTTATCATAAACTTTTTCTAACAATCTTGGTACGGTCGGCATTATAGTTGGTTTAATTTCTTTTAAATCTTCACCAAGAGTTTCTAGGCTTCGCGCATAATATATTGATACACCTTTATACATATAGAAATATTCTATCATTCTTTCAAAAACATGGCAAAGTGGCAAAAAACTAATTGCTCTATCATTAATTCCAATTGGGAGCCTATCTTCAAGTGTAGTTATTTGACTAATTACATTTGAGTGATTTAGCATTACACCCTTAGGTTGACCTGTAGTGCCTGATGTATATATTAATGTAAAAAGGTCTGTTGGGAGAATATTATTTTGAATTTTTTGAATTTCTTTAGGCCTAGGTTGTAGTAATCCATTTTCTATAATTTCTAACCAATTTTTTACCCCATCAATCTTATCGAAGGATACAATTTGTTGAAGGCATTCAATTTCATTTTCAAGTCCTTTTATATTTTTATAAATCTCTTCTGTTCCTACAAAAACTATTTTAGCTCCACAATCATTAATAATATATTTGTATTCTGATCTAGTAATATTTGCATAGATTCCAACATTTACAGCTCCAACTTTATTGATTCCCATGTCAACTAAGCTCCACTCAGGCCGATTAAGGGAAATGATACAAATTTTATCATTTTTAGAAATGCCTGTATTGAAAAGACCATATGCAATATTATTGGATGTATCAATAAATTCACTCGTGCTATATTTGCGAATTTGACCATTTTCTTTTGTTGCAATTATGTCATCTTTAGGAAATAGTCTGTGATATCTTTCAGCTAGTTCATGGATTTTAATTTGTTCCATAATTATTATATTGTTCTTAATTATTTTCAATCTAATAAAAAAATCGTAAACATCAAGGTTTATTTAACTACTGATTAAATTGTTTATAAATTTTTTTTATTTATTGGCAATAAAACACTATAAATATTTATTTTTATTATCATCATTATTTCGTTAAAAAAATATGTCAAATACTACACTCACAAACGTAACTGATGCAATCGATCTGGGACTCTTAACTGAAGAGTATGATCAAATATGTGATATTTTAAATAGAACACCAAATTATACTGAATTAAGTATTTTTTCGGTCATGTGGTCCGAACATTGTTCATATAAAAATTCAATTCTTTGGTTAAAGAAACTTCCAAAATCAGGAAAAAATATGTTGGTAGAAGCTGGTGAGGAAAATGCTGGACTTGTTGATATTGGTGATGGATTAGCTTGTGCTTTTAAAATAGAATCTCATAATCATCCATCTGCACTTGAACCCTATCAAGGCGCAGCTACTGGTGTGGGAGGGATTAATAGAGATATTTTTACTATGGGCGCTAGACCAATTGCACAATTAAATTCTCTTCGTTTTGGTGACATAAAACTTGACAAAACTCAATGGCTATTAAAGGGTGTTGTAAAGGGAATTGGTGATTATGGAAATTCATTTGGAATTCCAATTGTAGGTGGTGAAACTTTTTTTGATAAAAGTTATAATGCGAATCCATTAGTTAATGCTTTCTCTGCTGGAATTATGCATAAGGGTGATATGATATCAGCTATTGCCAAAGGAAACGGTAATCCAGTATTTATAGTAGGATCGGCAACAGGAAAAGATGGAATTAATGGTGCAGCTTTTGCTTCTAAAGATTTAACTCAAGATTCTGTAAATGACATTCCATCTGTTCAGGTAGGTGATCCCTTTCAAGAAAAACTTCTTCTTGAAGCAACTATGGAAATATCAAAAACTAACGCATTGGTTGGTATGCAAGATATGGGTGCAGCAGGTATCATTTGTTCTACTTCAGAAATGAGTAGCGCAGGAAAATGTGGCATGAAAATATATCTTGATAAGGTTCCTACTCGTCAAAAAATGGAGCCCTTTGAAATTTTATTATCCGAGTCTCAAGAGCGCATGCTCCTAGTTATTAAAAAAGGAAAAGAAAATATCGTGAAAAATATTTTTAAAAAATGGGATTTAAATTGTGAACAAATAGGCGAGGTTACGAACTCTAAAAGATTAGAATTTTATTTTAATAATGAATGTATTGCAAATGTGCCCTCAGAATCTTTGGTTTTAGGAGGAGGTGCCCCAGTTTATGAAAGAGAGTATAAAGAACCTAATTATTATAATGATTATAAAAAATTTAATATTTCAACTATTCTACCTCCATCTAATATTATTAAAGTAGCAAGAGAGATAATAAAACTTCCAAATATAGCTTCAAAAAAATGGATTTTTGAACAATACGATTCTATGGTAGGTACGATTAATATGAGCACTAACTGTCCTTCTGATGCAGCGATTGTAAATGTGAAAGGTACTAATAAGGCATTAGCAATGACAGTGGATTGTAATGCAAGATATGTGCATGCTGACCCTAAGATTGGATGTGCTATTGCTGTATTTGAAGCTGCAAGGAATATAGTATGTTCCGGCGGAGAACCTATGGCAATAACAAATTGTTTAAATTTTGGCAATCCATATGATCCCGAAGTATATTGGCAGTTTGTCAATTCAATCTTGGGTATGAAAGAGGCATGTGAAGCTTTACAAACTCCTGTTACAGGAGGTAATGTAAGTTTTTACAATCAAACTGTAAATCCTAATTCTACAGAACCTTGTTTTCCTACTCCAACAATTGGTATGATTGGTTTAGTTCCTGATAAAAATCATATCATGACACTAGATTTTAAGTCATCAGGTGATTTAATTTATTTAATAGGAGAGTGTCACGATGATATTTCATCCTCTGAATATCTTGCAAATTATTTAAATATTCAATCAAGCCCAGCTCCTTATTTTGATGTAAATAAGGAGTTATCTTTACAAAAGATGATTAAGTTGCTTATAAAAAACAAACAAATTAAATCTGCTCATGATATATCAGACGGCGGACTATATGTTAATTTGATTGAAAGTGGAATTGTAAATAATTACGGCTTTGATATTTTTACAAACCATGAATTTCGTCAGGACGCATATTTGTTTGGAGAGTCTCAGAGTCGTGTTGTGGTATCAATTGACAAAAATAACCAAAGTAAATTTGAAAATTTTTTAAAAAATAAAACTCCCTATACTTTTTTAGGTCAGGTTACTTCAGGTAAAATTGTCATTGATGATGTGGATTTTGGAAATATAAATTCTGTAAAAGAAGACTATCTTTCTACAATAGAATCAATTTTAAACTTTTAACAGCCATTGTCAATTTTAGATACAAAAATTGAATTTTTAAAAGGGGTTGGGCCTAGAAGAGCGAGTTATCTAAACAAAGAATTATCAATTTTCTCGTTTTATGATTTATTAACCTTTTTCCCATTTAGATATATTGACCGAAGTAAGTTATATCTAATAAATCAATTAACATCATTTGAGACAGATCTTCAAATAATGGGCGCTGTAAAAAATAAAAAAATTTTAGGATCAGGGAAAAAGCAACGATTAATTGTAACCTTTTTTGATAAAACAGGTTTTGTTGAATTAGTTTTTTTTAAAAGAATAAGATGGTTAAATAAATTTATTAAACTAGGTCA
>CEUK01186639.1_pt1 | contig 29124 bp, 38 predicted proteins | sample 356451 | NCBI WGS metagenome assembly CEUK01 (sample SAMEA2622843, study PRJEB7988) | marine metagenome | isolation source: saline water (ENVO:00002010), including
TTTTAAAAGAATAAGATGGTTAAATAAATTTATTAAACTAGGTCAACAGTATTTAATTTTTGGTAAGCCTGTAAGATTTAATAGTAAAATATCTTTTATTCACCCTGAAATTGAAGAATTTGACCAAAATAATAATAGAATTATTTATAAATTATATCCTGTCTATCACTCAAATGAAAAACTAAGTTCTGTTGGATTAAATAGTAAGGGTATTTCAAAGTTGATTTTAGAGTTGAATTCTTTAATTAAGGAATTGCCGGAAAATCTTTCCAATGCTATAATTTTAAAACATCAATTTATTAGTAGAAAAGAAATGTTTTTAAATATTCACTTTCCATTAAATTCTACTTGCTTACATGATGCTATCCGTAGGTTTAAATTTGAAGAATTGTTTTTCCTTCAAATTTCAATTCTTACTCAAAAATTAATTAGAAATAAAAATGTTAAATCTTTTGCTTTTTCTGTTGTAGGTGACAAGTTCAATTTATTTTATAAAAACCATCTTAGTTTTGAGTTAACAGGTGCACAAAAAAAAGTGATGAAAGAAATAAGAAATGATACATTAAGCGGTTTTCAAATGAATAGATTACTTCAGGGTGATGTGGGTTCAGGTAAAACAATTATTTCATTTATGACTATTTTAATTGCTATAGATAATGGATTTCAAGCATGTTTGATGGCACCTACAGAAATCTTAGCAAATCAACATTATGAAAGTCTAATGGAATTTAGTAAAGACATAGGCATAAGAGTAGGTCTTTTAACAGGTAAAATTAAAAGGAGTGAAAAAAAACAGATAATTCATGATGTTAAAAACAATCTTCTTGATGTTGTTGTAGGTACTCATGCTTTAATTCAAGACGAAATTGTATTTTGTAAACTTGGTTTAGTTATAATTGATGAGCAACATAAATTTGGTGTTTCACAAAGATTAAAAATATATCAAAAATATAAACCCACTCCACATGTTTTGGTTATGACAGCAACTCCAATACCCAGAACTTTAGCTATGACAGCTTATGGAGATTTAGATGTTTCTATAATAGATGAACTTCCTCCAAATAGAAAAGTTATTAAAACAATCCATTTTTATGAAAAGCAAATAAAAAGAGTATATCAATTTATTTTTTCAGAACTTCAAAAAAACAAACAAGTATATATTGTTTATCCTTTAATTGAAGAAAGTAAAGTTTTAGACTATAAAAATTTAATCGATGGTTATGATAATGTTAAAAAAATTTTTGAGACCAAGGGATTTAATGTGTCAATGATTCATGGACGTTTAAAAAAAGACGAAAAAGAAATACAAATGCAACGTTTTGTAAATCACGAGACTCAAATTATGGTTTCTACCACTGTTATTGAAGTAGGCGTAAATGTCCCAAATGCATCAATTATGGTGATTAATAATGCTGAGAAATTTGGTTTGTCTCAACTTCATCAGCTTAGAGGTAGAGTAGGTAGAAGTTCTCATCAATCTTTTTGTTTTTTAATTAGTTCAAATAAACTCAGTAATGAAGCAAAAGTCAGATTAAAATCTATGGTAGATTGCCATGATGGATTTAATATTGCTGAGGTTGATTTGAAATTAAGAGGACCGGGGGATGTTTTAGGAACTAAGCAAAGTGGAGTTTTAAACTTAAAGCTTTCTAGTTTGGTAAAAGATTATAATATTTTAAATAATGCTAGAGAGGATGCTAAAGAAATTTTAAAAAATGATCCATCTCTATCAATTTTAATTAATAAGCCTATAAAAAACTTTTATTTAAAGTATCATAAAGGATCTTTAAAGTGGGGTTCTGTGGCATAATAACAAATAGCAAATTATTTATTTGATAAAAGATAATTTTTTTAAATCTTTATTTAATTTTACTTAACTAATATTTTAAATCTATGATCGTTTCATTTAATTGGCTTAAAAAATACCTCAATTTTAAGGATGATGTTTATAAAGTTGCTGAAATATTAACATCCACTGGTTTGGAAGTGGAAAAAGTGACAGAAAAGTTTTCCTCCTTAGATCATTTGGTTGTAGGTCAAATCATAGAATGTGAATCTCATCCTAATGCAGATAGATTAAAATTAACAAAAGTTGATGTTGGTAATGAGGTAAAGCAAATTGTTTGTGGCGCCAATAATATTTCTAAGGGTCAGCATGTGGTAGTTGTGTTAACTGGCAATTATTTAGTTAACATTAGTGGAGAAAAGTTTAAAATCAAAAAAACTAAAATTAGAGGTGAATGGTCTGAGGGTATGATTTGTGCAGAAGATGAAATTGGACTTAGTGAAAATCATGATGGAGTTATGGTTTTGGATGATAGTGCTAAAGCTGGTATGTTGTTGTCGGATTATTTAAGTTTAACAAAAGATTATTCAATTGAAATAGGTTTAACACCAAACAGAACAGATGCTTTTGGTCATATTGGTGTCTGTAGAGATTTATTTGCATTCTACTCCCATAGAAAAAAAAGGTTAAAATTTAATCTTCCGGATGTTTCATCATACAAATCACTAAATAAAGATATGCAAATAAATCTCAATGTCAGAAATGTTATTGCATGTCCCAGTTATTCAGGCGTATGTATTCAAAATTTGCAAGTTAAGCCTTCCCCTAATTGGTTAAAATGTAAATTACTATCTATTGGTTTGAAACCAATTAACAATATTGTTGATGTAACTAATTTTGTTTTACATGAAACCGGTCATCCACTTCATGCATTTGATTATAATAAAATTTCTAATTCAAAAATTGTAGTTCGGAACGCTAAAGGGGGTGAAAAGTTTCAAACCCTTGATGCTCGTGAAATTGTTCTTTCAAATGAAGATTTAGTTATTGCTGATAGTGAAAAACCTCTTTGCCTTGCTGGTGTAATTGGTGGCATGAATTCTTGTGTAGACAATAATACAAATAGTATTTTTCTAGAAAGTGCATTTTTTGACCCCACTTTTATTAGACGAACATCAAAAAGACATTCTTTAAATTCCGAATCTTCATACAGATTTGAAAGAGGTGTTGATTTTAATTTTTCAAAATTTTCTTTATATCGTGCAGCTAATTTAATTAAAGAATTATGTAATGGAATAATTTCAAATGAAGTTGCTTATAATTCAAAAAAACTAAAACCAATACGCTTATACTTTTCTTTTTCAACATGTGATAAAGTACTAGGTTTTAAAATCCCACATAATGAGATACTTAATATTTTAAAAGATTTAAGTTTTAAAGTACATAGTCAATCAAAGGATGGTTGTGAAATAACTATTCCTTCATTTAGATTTGATGTTAGTCGTGAGATAGATGTAGTTGAAGAAGTGGCTCGTATCTATGGATACAATAATTTACCTGAAACAAACAAGGTTAGTTTTCACCCATTTTCAAATAATGAAAAATCAATATTTGATTTTAAACAAGAAATATCAACCTTATTAGTTTCTAGCGGTTTTTACGAAGTTCAAAATAATTCCTTAATCCCAGAGAAAATGTCAAAATTATTTAACACTTCTTCTAATGAAGTTGTTAAAATAATTAATCCTCTCAGTCAAGATCTTTCCATTATGAGGCCTAATATGTTTTTTAGTGGAATTGAAACAATTAGACATAATTTAAATAGACAAACCCCAAATGTAAAAATTTTTGAATTTGGATATACTTACTCAAATCTTAATGGAAGATATCTTGAGAATCAAAAACTTTCAATTTTTTGTTGTGGTCTATCAAAAATTAAAAATTGGAAACATGAAGATCAAAAAGTTGATTTTTTTTACATGAAAAACACTTTAGATAAAATACTAAATTATTACGTAATTGACTTAAGTATTTTTGATTTCAATATTAAAAATGATGAGTATTTTTCTCAAATACTAGAATATTCTTTTGAATCTAATAAAGTTGGAAGCGTTGGAATTTTTTCTAAGAAGACACAAGATTTATTTGGTGTGAAAAAAGAAATATATTTTGTTGATATTAATTTTGATTTATTAATTAAAATTATTAAGAATAAAAAGCCTTTACTTTATAAAAGAATTTCTAAGTTTCCTTCTATCAGTAGAGACTTGTCATTATTAGTTGATCAATCAATAAAATACTCTCAAATACAACAAGAAATTAACGATATTGATAATAAATTTTTAACACAATTTTCACTTTTTGATTTATATCAAGGTGATAAAATTGAAACAGGAAAAAAATCTTTGGCATTGAATTTTAAATTTCAAAGCTCAAAAAAAACTTTAACGGACTCTGAAGTAGATAAGGAATTATATGGTATTTATAATAGATTAAAAATCAAATTCAATTTAAGTCTCAGAGATGGAGAGCTTATTGAATATTAATTCATTTTGATGTCATTGCAAGTGATAATATCATCAGAAAGAATAATTAATCTTTCAATAACATTTCTTAATTCTCTAATATTCCCAGGCCAACTATAATTTGTCAACTCCTTAATTGCACTATTTTCAATTTCTTTTTTTGAGATACCATGCTCTTTACAAATCTTATCAAGGAAGTGGTTTATTAATAATGGAATATCTTGTTTTCTATTTTTAAGACTAGGCACATGAATTGGTATCACACTAATTCTATGTAATAAGTCTTCTCTAAAGTTATTATTTTGTATTTCTGTTTTGAGGTTTTTATTAGTTGCTGCAATTATTCTAACATTCACACTGATTTCTTTTTCACCACCAACTCGAGTTATTTTATTCTCTTGTAGTGCTCTAAGTACTTTAGCTTGCGCTGATAAACTCATATCACCAATTTCATCAAGAAATAAAGTGCCTTGATCAGCAAGTTCAAACTTACCTTTTTTCTGTTTGTGAGCAGATGTAAATGAACCCTTTTCATGTCCAAATAACTCACTTTCTATTAGTTCGGAAGGTATAGCAGCACAATTAACTTCTATCATTGGAATTTTGTGACGTGCACTTAGTTTGTGTATTTCATGAGCTACTAATTCTTTTCCAGTCCCATTCTCACCAGTTATAAGAACTCTTGCGTCAGTTGGTGCAATTTTATTAATAATATTTTTGATATCAATCATTCTGGGTGATTCACCAATCATCTCTTTGGATGTGTTAACTTTTTTTCTTAACACCTTGTTTTCTATTTTTAAATCTACTGTCTTAAGAGCATTTCTAATGGTTGTTAAAAGACGATTTAAATCTGGTGGTTTAGAAATGTAGTCATATGCTCCTTTTTTTATACAATCTACAGCAGTATTAATATCTCCATGACCAGAAATCATAATAAAAGGAGTTTCAATACCATTTTCTAGTGCTTTTTCTAAGACTTCTATTCCATCAAATTTTGGCATTTTTATATCACAAATAACTAAATTGTATTTTTTTTGCATTAACATTTTAATGCCTTCTTCTCCATTACTAGCTTCAGAAATTATGAATTGTTTGTTTTCGTCAATTAATATGCTTTTTAAAACATTTCGTATAGCAATTTCATCTTCAATAATTAATATTTGTGTCATTTTTATATATTGAATTAATTAAACATTTCTTTTACTTTTTCAAAGAAAGATTTTTCATTTTTGGGTTTTGGTTTAAATTCATTAGCTGATAGATTTTTTTCAAAAAATTCCAACTGATGTTTATTTAAACTGTCAGGAGTCCAAATGTTAATGTGAATTAATAAGTCACCTTTTATTCCGCTGTCTATATCAGGGATTCCCTTAGATTTGAGTCTGAGTATTTTGCCACTTTGAATACCACTTGGCACTTTTACTTTAGCTCTTCCGTTTACTGTTGGAATTTCAACATTACAACCTATAATTGCATCTGGGATACTAATGTATAGATCAAAATGAATATTGCTACCTTCCCTCATTAGCTCTTCATGTTCAGATTCTTCAATTAGTACTAGTAAATCTCCAGGAATTCCGTCATAAGGGGCATGATTACCTTTATTTCTTATTTTAAGTTGCATACCTTCAGAAACACCAGCAGGAATTTTAATTTCTGTTAATTCCTCTGTATAGATCATACCATCTTCATTGCTTCCATTAGGTCTGTTTTTAACAATTTTTCCACTCCCTTTACAATGTGGACAAATACTAGATGATTGCATTTGTCCCAAAATAGTATTGGTAATTTTTGTTACAGAACCTCTTCCATTACAATGATGACATGTTCCATATTCTGTATTTGGGGCAGATGTTAATCGTTTAATTTTTATTTTTTTTGTAACTCCTTCTACAATTTCCTTTAGGTTGAGATTAATTCTAATTCTTAAGTTACTTCCTTTTAAAACTCTATTTTGACTAGAAGATCTATTCCCAAATGCACTACCAAAAATATCACCAAAAATATCACCGTGTTGTTCAAAGATATCACTCATATTTGAGAAGCCACCACCAAAGCCTCTTGAACCTGAAACTCCTTGGTGACCAAACTGGTCATATCTTGATTTTTTGTCATTATTGCTTAATACCTCATAGGCTTCAGCCGCTTCTTTAAATTTTTCTTCAGCATCTTTGTCTCCAGCATTTCTATCAGGATGATATTTTACTGCTAATTTTCTGTAGGCTTGTTTAATCTCTTTTTCATTTGCATTTCTGCTTATACCAAGCACTTCATAATAGTCTCTTTTATTCATTTTCCAATTATAACTTTTGGGTATCTAATTATTTTATCTGACAACAAGTAGCCTGCTTCTACTTCTTCAATTATTTTGCCTTTTTTATTTTTTTGTTTTACTTCAATACTGCTAATTGCTTCATGTTTATCAAGATCAAATTGTTCATTTTCATCTAATTTGATTTTTTCTAAATTATGTTGAGATAAAATATCCATTAATTTCTTCTCTATTAATAAATATCCCTTAATATCGTTTTCTTTTGTCTGTTGGGCTCTTTCAAAATCATCTATAATTGGAAGGATAGATTTAATAAAGCTTTCCTTTGCATATTTTGCAAATTCTTCTCTCTCTTTTTGTGTTCTTTTTTTATAATTTTCAAATTCGGCTACAAGTCTTAAATATTTATTTTTTAATTCAATTAATTCTTCTTCTTTTTTTAAAATTTCAGTACTTGTTTTTTTTATTTTTTTTGCCATAATACTATTTGATTAAAATTTCTAAATATTCTTACATCAAATTTTTGGCCAAAGTGACAACATGTGACACATTGTCAATATTTGGCAGTTTAAAGTCTTTCAATTTTTGCCCCTAATTTTCTAAGTCTTGCGTCAATATTTTCATAGCCACGATCAATTTGTTCAATATTGTGAATTATGCTTTCACCTTTTGCTGATAGTGCTGCAATCAGTAGGGATATTCCAGCTCTAATATCGGGAGAAGTCATAGTTGTTCCCCGAAGTTGATATTTTCTATTTATACCACTTATTGTAGCTCTGTGGGGATCACAAAGTATAATTTTCGCTCCCATATCAATAAGTTTGTCAACAAAAAAAAGTCTACTTTCAAACATTTTTTGGTGAATTAATAGGCTTCCATTTCCTTGAATGGCAGTAACTAATATAATACTAAGTAGGTCTGGAGTAAATCCAGGCCATGGAGCATCTGAAATTGTTAGTATAGATCCGTTAACAAAAGTGTCAATGTTATATGTTTTTTGTTTTTTAACAATAATGTCATCTTTGTTACAAATTATTTTTATACCTAATTTTCTGAAGACATTAATTATATTTCCAAGGTTTTTAATGGATGCATTTTTGATAGTTATCTCAGATTTTGTCATTGCGGCAAGTCCGATCCAGCTGCCAATCTCTATCATGTCAGGAAGTATTTTATGTTCACAACCTTTAAGCTTATTAACACCTTGAATTTTGATTAAGTTTGATCCAATTCCTTCAATTTTTGCACCCATTAAAATCAACATGGAACATAGTTGTTGAATGTATGGCTCACACGCAGCATTATAAATTATTGTTTTACCCTTAGCTAAACTTGCAGTCATTATGATGTTTGCAGTGGCAGTTACTGATGCTTCTTCAAGTAATATATATGAACCCTTTAATTTATTAGCATATATTTTATACGATTTATCTCCAATTTTTTTGAATTTAGCCCCTAACTTTTTCAAACCTAAAAAGTGTGAATCAAGTCTTCTTCTGCCTATTTTATCACCTCCTGGCGGATACAATATTGCAGAACCCATTCTTGCTAAAAGTGGACCAATGACCATTATAGATCCTCTAATTTTTTTACTATTTTTTTTAAAATCTAAAGTTTTAAGGTAATTAGTGTTTATATTTTTGGATTGAAAAGAATATGTGTTTTTCTTTATTTTTTTTACTTCAACGCCTAAGCCCTCAAGAATATCTATTAAGCACAATACATCACTTATTAATGGAATATTTTTTATTATAATTTTTTGTTCAGTTAGAAGTGTGGCAGAGATTACTTGTAATGCTTCATTTTTTGCTCCTTGAGGTTTTACATTTCCTGAAAGTTCATGGCCGCCAATTATTCTGAAACTTTTCATTTAGACCTTGAGTAATTTTTTTTATTAGACCTTTTAAAAAAAGTTTTTTTTCTTATGGGTTGTTGATGAAAAACAGGAATTACCTTTTGATAATCTAAATTTATTTTTTCTTCTGAAAACGATTCTAAGTCATGCCAAATTTGTTCATCTTGAACATTGCTTTTGTTCCAATTTAAAAAAGATCGTTTCATTTGTTGCGCAATTTGATTTAATAATTGATCTCTTAAAGATAAATTTTCAATTTTAATGCATTCTTTTATCAGTTTAATAATTAGTTTTCCATAATGTTTATGTTTAACACTTCCTTGAGTGTTTTGAATCCGTTCTGTTTTTTGGCTTTTAAATTCAAGGGTTTCGCCTGAGAATGGTGTGTCTACATCAAGCTTATGTTCACATAATATGTGTAAATGATCCCATAGTTTATGTTTATATTCCTCAACATCTCTAAGGTGTGAGTTGAGATTGCCCATGATTTTAATTAGTATTTGAGCTTGCTGATTTCTTTTTTCTCTATTATCTATTTTTAATAAGCTTTGAGCCATCGTGTGAATATGCCTTCCGTATTCGGGGATAATAAGAGGGCTTAGTGTTGTATTGTATTGCATAATTTTGCTTTAGTAAAATATATGGGTTGAGTGTAAAATTAAAAAAGAAAACTATTTTTTAGCAAAAATTATTCTATTATTTCAAATTTTGCAAATTTAGTTAGTAAAATTTTCTCACCACTATTTTGAAAAATAACTTTAATTTTTTCATTTCCGTCGCTTAGATCAATGTTTGTGATTTCTCCAATGCCAAAAATATTATGTTTGATTTTTTGTCCAATTTTTAATAATCTTTTGTCTCTGTAAATATCTGAACTGATTTTTTTTAATTTTTTTAATGGATTGTAATCTAAAGACGATTTATTTTTCTGTTTATTGATATAGTGTTTATTTTTGTTTAAAAGTGATTGGTTCTTATAAGTTGTATTATACTTTGTTATATTATCAATGTTTAATAGGTGTTCAATTTCTTCAATAAAGCAACTCTTTGATGAATTTATTACTGTTCCAAATTTGAATCTATTTAATGCATATGAGATACAAACATTTTTAATTGCACGAGTAATGCCTACGTAAAAAAGTCTTCTTTCTTCTTCAATATCTGTTTGATGTTTTGTCTTTTTTTGAGATGGGAAAAGGCCATTTTCTACACCTAGAATGTATACATATTTAAATTCTAGGCCTTTAGATTGGTGTAGTGTCATAAGTGAAACGTGCTCTGTATTATTAATTTCTTTTTGATCATGATTTTCATCTAATGAAATTTCATTAATGAAGTCAGTGATTGAGTTGTTAGTTTCTTTAATTGAAAAAAATTTAATAGTATTAAACAATTCGCTTATATTTTCTAGTCGATTAATATTTTCTTCATTTAGATTCTCTTTTAGTTTGTCAATTATTTGAGTTTTTTTCACAATGAACTGAGAAGTTGTAAATAAATCTTCGTTTATTTTTGTGTGAAAATCGCAAATGAGATTCTTAAAATTATGTAATTTGTTTTTTGTAGAGCTGTTAATTTTTAATTGATCTATTTTTTCTGAATTTAAAATACTCCAAATTGAAGTTTGTTCTTTATTTGCTATTTCGTTTAGTTTTTCTACAGTTGTTAATCCTATTCCTCTGGAGGGGTAATTGATAATTCTAAGTAAAGCAGTGTCATCATGATGGTTTGTAATTAATTTTAAGTAAGCTAAAATATCCTTGATTTCTTTTCTTTGATAGAATGAAAGTCCTCCAAAAATTTTATAACTAATGCCCCTTTTTCTTAAGCCATCCTCTACTGCTTTAGACTGGCTATTTGTTCTATATAGTATCGCATATTCATCTCTATTAGTTTTGTTTTTGTAAATTGATTCTTGAATTTTTTCAGCAGTTTTATCTCCCTCTTCTCTGTCATTATAGTATTCAAAAAGCTTAATTTTTTCACCTTCCTCTTGATTAGTAAATATTCTTTTGTTTATTTTATTTTTATTTTTTTCAATTAATATGTTAGCAACTTTTACAATATTTTTAGTAGATCTGTAGTTTTGTTCCAATTTGAATTCCTTAACAGTTTTAAAATAATTTTTAAACTGCAGCATATTGTTAATATTAGCACCTCGAAATGAATAGATACTTTGAGAGTCGTCACCAACTATGCAAATATTTTGGTGTTTTTTTGATAATTGCTTTACAATTGCATCTTGCACCTTATTTGTGTCTTGGTATTCGTCAATTAAAATATATTGAAATAAAGTTTGATATTTTTTTAGAGTTTCGACATGATGTTTAAACAAATCATAAGTTTTAATTAGTAAATCATCAAAATCCATAGCGTTGGATGTTTGGCATATTTTGACATATTGTTGATATATGTTTTTAAATTCTTCTTGATTATTAATTTTGTCATTTTTAATTAAATCAATTTGCTCAAAGTATTTAGTATCACTAATCAAATGATTTTTAAGAAAAGATATTTTAGAAAAAATGTACTTAGGATTATATATTTCTTTGTCTAAATTTTTATTATCAATTATTCTACGAATTGTTTTAATTGAATCTTCATTGTCATATATCGTAAAATTATTTGTGTAACCTATTTTGATTGCTTCCTTGCGAAGTATTTTAGCGAAAATTGAATGAAAAGTTCCCATCCATATAGAAAATGCGTCTTGATTATTAGTAATGCTATGTACTCTTTTTTTCATTTCATTGGCAGCTTTGTTAGTAAAAGTTAATGCCAAAATATTTTGTCCTGAAGTTCCACTATTTATTAAATGAGCAATTCGTTCAGTTACTACTCTAGTTTTGCCAGAGCCAGGTCCCGCAATTATTATGACAGGTCCTTCAGTGTTCTGAACTGCTGACAATTGCTCATTATTTAATGTGTATGCCATGGTTTATTTTTTAACAAAAAATATCATTGATTTATTTTTTTATTTAGTTCATAATAAATTTAAACACACAAAGTGTTAGTAAAATTAAATTTATAATTCATTATTGGTTAATAATAATTATTTACAATTTTTCTTTTATTTAAGCATCTCTTATTTTGCTAATTAATCTAATATAATCATCAATTTTTTATGGTTTTAATTATGTCTTTTGAATAAATCTTTTAAAAAAACAAAAATTAGATTTGATTTAAAGATTAAAATTTATAGATTTGCAAACCATTTTGAAAAGTGGAATTTTTAACATGATTAATAACAGATAAAAAAAATGATATGCCTACTATACAGCAGTTAGTCAGAAAAGGTAGAAAGTCTTTAAGAAAAAAGAGTAAGTCTTTGGCTTTAAGTGCTTGCCCTCAAAGAAGGGGTGTTTGTACACGTGTGTATACTACTACTCCAAAGAAACCAAATTCTGCAATGAGAAAAGTGGCTAGAGTTAGATTGACTAACGGATATGAAGTTAATGCATATATTCCTGGAGAGGGACACAACCTGCAAGAGCATTCAATTGTATTAGTAAGGGGTGGAAGAGTGAAAGATTTACCAGGTGTAAGATATCACATTGTTAGAGGGGCATTAGATACCGCTGGTGTAGAAGGTAGGAATCAAAGAAGATCTAAATATGGAACTAAGCAAGCAAAGAAAAAATAATTAAACAAACTATAAAAAAGTGAGAAAATCTAGAGCTAAAAAAAGAATTCTTTTACCAGATCCAAAATTTGGAGATCAGTTAGTTACTCGTTTTGTCAACACTATGATGCTAAGTGGAAAAAAGAATATTGCATTTAAAATTTTCTATGATGCTATTGATATTGTTGAGAAACAAAAATCAAATGAAGAAGATTCCAGTTTAGATGTTTGGAAAAAAGCATTGTCTAATGTCATGCCACAAGTAGAAGTGAGAAGCAGAAGAATTGGTGGTGCTACCTTTCAAATCCCAATGCAAATTAGGCCTGAAAGGAAAGTTTCAATGGCTATGTCTTGGATGATTAAATTTTCAAGAAAAAGAAATGAGAAATCAATGGCACAAAAGTTAGCTGCTGAAATTTTAGCTGCTTACAAAGAAGAAGGGGCGTCAATTAAAAAGAAAACTGAAGTACATAAAATGGCTGAAGCGAATAAAGCTTTCTCTCATTTTAGATTTTAATATCAAATTATTTAGAATAATGGCAAAAAGAGATTTAAAATTTACTAGAAATATCGGTATTATGGCTCATATAGATGCTGGTAAGACTACAACCACAGAACGTATTCTTTACTATACTGGTCTAAGTCACAAAATAGGTGAGGTTCATGATGGAGCCGCAACAATGGATTGGATGGAGCAAGAGCAAGAACGAGGTATTACTATAACATCTGCAGCCACAACTACTAATTGGTCTTTTAGGAACGAAGAATTTAAAATGAATATTATTGACACACCTGGTCACGTTGATTTTACTGTTGAAGTTGAAAGGTCATTGAGAGTATTAGATGGTGCTGTCGCATTATTTTGTGCCTCAGGTGGAGTAGAGCCTCAATCTGAAACAGTGTGGAGACAAGCTGATAGATATAATGTTCCTAGAATAGGTTTTGTGAATAAAATGGATCGTATAGGTGCAGACTTTTTTCGTTGTATAGATCAGGTTAAAGATCGATTAAATGGAAATCCTATTCCGCTTCAAATCCCTATTGGTACGGAAGATGATTTTAAAGGTGTTGTAGATCTAGTTACAATGAAAGGTATTATTTGGAATGAAGCAGATCAAGGTATGACTTTTAATGAAGTAGATATTCCTACAGATTTAGTTGATATAGCCAATGAATGGAGAGAAAAAATGTTAGAAGCTGTTGCTGAGTCTGATGAAATATTAATGGAAAAATATTTTGAAAACCCTGATTCAATCACAAATACTGAAATTGAAAATGCTATTAGAAAAGCAACATTATCAATGAATATTACTCCAATGTTATGTGGCTCAGCTTTTAAAAATAAAGGTGTACAAACATTATTAGATAATGTAATGTTATATTTGCCAAGTCCGCTAGATGTTCCCTCTATTGTTGGTGTAGATCCTAAATCTGATACAGAGGTGTCTAGAAAACCTTCAAATGATGAACCATTTGCTGCATTAGCATTCAAAATAGCTACTGACCCTTTCGTTGGTCGTTTATGTTTTTTTAGGGTATACTCAGGATCTTTAAAAGCGGGTTCTTATGTATATAATACTAGATCCGGTTCTAAAGAACGTATATCTCGTATTTTTCAAATGCATTCAAATTCTAGAAATGCTTTGGATCAAATCGAGGCTGGTGATATTGGTGCAGCCGTAGGTTTCAAAGATATTAGAACTGGTGACACCCTATGTGCTGAAAATGCACATGTGGTTTTAGAATCAATGGAATTTCCTGATCCTGTGATTGGGATTGCAGTTGAACCTAAAACTCAAAATGATGTTGATAAACTAGGTGTTGCATTAAGTAAATTGTCAGAGGAAGATCCTACTTTCCAAGTAAAAACTGATCATGATACAGGCCAAACAATTATTTCAGGAATGGGGGAATTACACTTAGAAGTTTTAGTTGATCGTTTAAAAAGAGAATTTAATGTAGAGTGTAATCAAGGAGCCCCTCAGGTAAATTACAAGGAAACAATTAGGGGAAGTATTGAGCATCGGGAAGTTTATAAAAAACAAACAGGAGGTAGAGGAAAGTTTGCAGATATTATTTTTTCAGTTGAGCCCAATTCTGATAAGGAAAACCCTGGTTTAATTTTTGAAGATAAAGTTAAAGGAGGTAATATACCCAAAGAGTTTATACCTTCTGTGAAAAAGGGATTTCAAGATGCTATGAAGAATGGAGTGTTGGCTGGATATGAAGTAGATTCGATGAAGGTGACTCTAAAAGATGGTTCTTTTCATGCAGTTGATTCTGATCAGTTATCATTTGAGATATGTGCTAAAAGTGCTTTCAGAGAAGCTTTACCTAAATGCAAGCCAGTATTATTAGAACCGTTTATGAAATTAGAAGTAGTTACTCCTGAAGCAAATATGGGCGATGTGATTGGTGATTTGAACAAAAGAAGAGGATTAATTGAAGGAACTAGTGAGAGGAGTGGCGCTACTATAGTAAATGCCAAGATACCATTGTCTGAGATGTTTGGTTATGTAACAGATCTTAGAACAATAACATCTGGTAGAGCTACTTCAACGATGGAATTTAGTCATTATGATGAAGTTCCAAAAAATATTGCTGACGAGGTTATATCAAAAAATAAAAAAGTAGAAGCATAAATTATGAGTCAAAGAATTAGAATAAAATTAAAATCATATGACTATAATTTGGTCGATAAATCGGCACAAAAAATAGTTAAAACTGTTAAATCTACTGGAGCAGTTGTTAATGGCCCAATTCCATTACCTACCAATAAAAAGATTTTTACAGTTTTACGTTCCCCACATGTAAATAAGAAGTCAAGAGAACAATTTGAATTGAACTCATATAAAAGGTTATTAGATATTTATAGTACCTCCACTAACACTGTAGATGCTTTAATGAAATTAGAGCTGCCAAGTGGTGTAGAAGTACAAATAAAGGCATAAGTTATGGCAGGTATAATTGGAAGAAAAATAGGAATGAGTAGTTTTTTCAACGAAGAAGGTAAAAGTATACCTTGTACTATTGTTGAGGCAGGACCGTGTTTTGTTACGCAAATTAAAAGTCAGGAAAATGATGGATACTCTGCTGTTCAAATAGGATATGATGATAAAAAAAATAAAAAGACTTTAAAGTCTGAATTAGGTCATGTTAAAAAGGCTAATACTCAAGTTAAGAAAGTGTATGTTGAGTTTGATAATGATTATATAAAAAATGATGATCAAGGGAAATCTGTCCCACGTGATTTACAACTAGGAGATATTATTGATGTTAACTTATTTAAAGAGGGAGAATTTGTTGATGTGACTAGCAATAGTAAGGGTAAAGGTTTTCAAGGGGTAGTTAAGCGACATGGTTTTAAAGGAGTTGGAGATGCAACACATGGTCAACACAATAGGATGCGCGCCCCAGGCTCAATTGGAGCAGCTTCATACCCAGCAAGAGTCTTTAAGGGTATGAGAATGGCAGGTAGAATGGGGGGTAAAAAAGTAACTGTGAAAAACTTGCAAGTATTAAAAATTTTAACAGAAAAAAATGTAATTATATTAAAGGGATCTGTTCCTGGACCTAATAATACTTATTTAAATATTACGAACTAATGAAATTACCAGTTTTAAATATCAAAGGTAAGAGTACTGGCAGAGAGGTTTCGCTAGATAAATCTATATTTGGTTTAGAAGTGCATGAACATGCTATATATTTGGCTATTAAGCATTTTAGAGCCAATAATAGACAAGGTACATCAAAGGCGAAAGAACGCGGTGAAATTACTGGAAGTACTAGAAAAATTAAAAAACAGAAAGGTACTGGTACTGCCAGAGCGGGAAGTATCAAAAATCCACTATTTAAAGGTGGAGGACGTATTTTTGGGCCTAAACCTAGGTCTTATGAGACTAAACTGAACAAAAAAGTAAAAAATCTAGCTCAATTTTCAGCTCTTAGTGGTAAAGCTAAGGAAAAAAGTATTGTAGTTGTTGAGGACTTTGATTTTAATGAACCAAAAACAAAAAACTACACAAATTTTTTACTAAACTTAGGTTTGAGTGAGGAGAAGACAATGTTGGTGTTATCAGATAGAAAAGAAAATATTTCTTTATCATCGCGTAATTTACCTAAAACTAATGTAGTTGTAACTAATGAATTGAATACATATGATATTCTTAATTCTTCTAAATTAATTTTTGTTGAAAGTGCACTCAAAAATATTAAAAAATAATATATGGACTTAATAATTAAACCTATAGTAACTGAAAAAATGACTCAACAAGCAGAATTATTAAATCGCTATGCTTTTGTTGTTTCAAAATTTGCAAATAAAATAGATATTAAAAAATCAGTTGAAAGTCTTTATAATGTTAAAGTCAAGTCTGTTAAGACTATGAATTATTACGGTAAAACAAAAACTAAATTTACTAAAGCGGGAGTTGTGCAGGGTAAAAGAAATTCTTTTAAAAAAGCTATTGTTCAAATTGCTGAGGGTAAAATAGATTTTTATAATAATGTTGTATAATTATGGGAATTAAAAAAATAAATCCTTTAACTCCAGGACAAAGATTTAAAGTTGTTACCACTTTTGATGACATCACTAAATCTTCACCTGAAAAAACCTTAACTAAAGTTAAAAAGAGAAGTGGAGGTCGAAACAATGATGGAAGAATGACAATGAGATACCTAGGTGGAGGTCATAAAAGAAAATACAGAGTTATAGATTTTAAAAGAGAAAAGCATGGTATACCAGCTACTGTAAAAAGCATTGAGTATGATCCAAATAGAACAGCGAGAATTGCATTATTATATTATAAAGATGGTGAAAAGCGTTACATAGTAGCTCCAAAAGACTTAAAAGTAGGAGATCAACTTATTTCTGGAAATGGAGTTCCACCTAGTATTGGAAATACTTTATATTTATCAGATATTCCATTGGGAACAACTATTCACAATATTGAATTGTCACCAGGTAAAGGTGCTGCAATGGCTAGAAGTGCAGGTTCTAGTGTTCAATTATTGGCAAGAGAAGGAAAGTATGCAACTCTTAAATTGCCAAGTGGTGAAACTAGACTCGTTCTTACAACATGTTTAGCAACAATTGGTACTGTTTCAAACGTAGAACATGGTTTGCAGAAATCAGGTAAAGCTGGAAGGAGTAGATGGTTTGGTAAAAGACCTAGAACAAGAGGTGTTGCAATGAATCCTGTGGATCATCCAATGGGTGGTGGTGAAGGTAAAGCATCAGGAGGTCATCCTAGGTCTAGGAATGGTATTCCTGCTAAAGGATTTAAAACTAGATCAAAGAAGAAATTATCTAACAAATTTATTATTAATAGAAAAAAATAAGCATGGCAAGATCGTTAAAAAAGGGGCCTTTTGTACATTTTAAACTACTAAAAAAAGTTCAGTTAAATATTGAAACAAATAAGAAAACAGTTATTAAAACTTGGAGTAGATCATCAATGATTATTCCTGATTTTGTGGGTCAAACTTTTGCTGTTCATAATGGTAAACAATTTGTGCCAGTATTTATTACTGAAAATATGGTCGGACATAAACTTGGAGAGTTTTCCCCAACTAGATCTTTTAGAGGTCATGGCGGTAAGAAAAAATAAATTAAATAATTAATGGCTACTACTGAAAATAAAAAAAATATTGCAACCATGTCAGTTCTTGCTAAACTAAGAAACTGCCCTACTTCACCTAGAAAAATGAGGTTAGTTGCAAATCAAATAAGAAATTTAGATGTTAATAAGGCTCTTGTGTTACTAAAGCATAGCCCAAAAGAGGCATCCTTAAGATTAGAAAAATTATTATTGTCTGGTATTTCTAATTGGCAAAATAAATTTAATGATGAAAATTCTGACCTTTTTATCAAAGAAATTTATGTTGATTCGGCGAGAATGCTAAAAAGAATGCAACCAGCTCCTCAAGGTAGAGCACATAGGATAAGAAAAAGATCTAATCACGTAACAATCTTAATATCAAAAAAAGAAAATAATTAATATGGGACAAAAAACAAATCCAATAGGTAATAGATTAGGTTTTATAAGAGGGTGGGATTCTGCTTGGTATGGTGGTAAAAATTTTGGAGATAGAATTTTAGAAGATTATAAAATACGTAAATATCTTCATGCACGCTTATCAAAGGCGAGTGTGTCTAAAATTGTAATTGAAAGAACTTTAAAAATAATTACAGTTACTATTAGTACATCTAGACCTGGTTTAATTATTGGTAAAGGTGGCCAAGAAGTAGATAAGCTTAAGGAAGAATTAAAGAAAATTACATCCAAACAAGTACAGGTTAATATATATGAAATAAAGAGACCTGAACTTGATGCGAAATTAGTTGCTAGAAATGTAGCTAATCAAATTGAGGGTAGATTTCCTTACCGACGTGCAGTGAAAATGGCTATAGCAGCCTCTATGCGTATGGGTGCTGAGGGAATTAAAATTCAAGTATCAGGTCGACTAAATGGTGTAGAAATGGCAAGATCTGAAATGTACAAAGAAGGTAGAACACCTTTACACACATTTAGAGCTGATATTGACTATGCAGTTGAAGAAGCTTTAACGACTTATGGTTTAATAGGCGTAAAAGTTTGGATATGTAAAGGTGAAGTATATGGTAAGAGAAGTTTAACTCCTATAGAAACAATTGTTGTAGGTACGAAGAGAGGTAATAATTCTTCTACAAGAAAAATTAATAGAAAAAAATAGGTAATTAATAATTAATTATGTTACAACCTAAAAAAACAAAATATCGAAAAAGTCAAAAGGGAAGAATGAAAGGCAACGCACAAAGAGGTGCAACCTTAAATTTCGGGTCTTATGGTATTAAATCCCTTGGTGAATGTTTTATAACTTCTAGACAAATTGAAGCAGCCCGTATTGCAGCAACTAGATATATGAAAAGAGAGGGTCAGTTATGGATTCGCATCTTTCCAGATAAAGTTCTAACTAAGAAACCAGCTGAAGTTAGAATGGGTAAGGGTAAAGGAGCACCTGAATACTGGGTGGCTGTAGTTAAGCCCGGAAGAATGCTTTTTGAGTGTGATGGAGTTAGTTTTGATATTGCAAATGAGGCACTTAGACTTGCAGCTCAAAAGCTTCCTATTAAAACAAAATTTGTAAAACGAAGAGATTTATAAAATACGTTAATTATGGCTATAAAAAATATAATAAGTGAAATGACTGATTTAGAACTTCTTAAAAAATTAAAAGATGATAAAATAGCTTATAACAAGTTAAAATTATATCATAAAACAGCCACATTAGATAGTCCAATCAGTTTGAGATATAAGCGACGCGATATTGCTAAGTTATTAACAGAAATTAATAAAAGAGAATTAAAATGATAGATCGTAAAATAAGAAAAGAAAGAACAGGCTTAGTATATAGCAACTCAATGGATAAATCTATCGTGGTTTCTGTAGAAAGACGTGTGAAACATCCAGTATATGGAAAGTTTGTAAAGACAACGTCCAAGTTTGTTGCTCATGATGAGAAAAATATTTGTAATGTAGGTGACCTTGTTTCTATAATGGAAACTAGACCTATTAGTAAAAGAAAATGTTGGAGATTAGTAGAGATTTTAGAAAAAGCTAAATAATTATGGTACAACAAGAATCGTTATTAAATGTTGCTGATAATACTGGAGCAAAAAAAGTTTTATGTATTAGAGTTTTAGGTGGAACAAAACGAAGATATGCCTCCTTAGGAGATAAAATTGTAGTCTCAGTTAAAACAGTTACACCAAATGGTACTGTAAAGAAAAAACAAGTAACAAGTGCAGTAGTGGTTAGAACAAAAAAAGAAGTAAAAAGAAGTGATGGGTCTTATATTAGATTTGATGATAACGCTTGTGTACTACTTGATACTAATGATGAAATGAGAGGAACACGAGTTTTTGGTCCTGTAGCTAGAGAACTCAGAGAAAAAAATAGAATGAAAATTATTTCATTAGCACCTGAAGTATTATAAAAAATAATATAAAATGAAAATAAAAAAAGGAGATAATGTAAAAGTAATGGTTGGAAAATCCAAAGGTCACATTGGCAGAGTTATTTCAATGAATCCTTCGAAAAATACTGCTTTTGTTGAAGGTGCCAATTTAGTAAGTAGGCATACTAAGCCAAATGCAAAAAATCAAGAAGGAGGTATTATTAAAAAGGAATCTGCTATTCATTTATCAAATTTAATGAATGTGGATAGTAAAGGAAATCCATCTAGAATTGGTATTAAGATGGATAAAAAAACTGGTAGTAAACAAAGATATTTTAAGAAAACAGGAGATATATTAAAATGAAAAATTATACACCAAGATTAAAAGAAAAATATAATAGTGAAGTGATTCCTAACTTGCAAAAAAAGTTAGGTTATTCAAATATTATGCAAGTTCCTAAGTTGCAGAAAATATGTCTCAATCAAGGAGTAGGTCAAGCAGTTAATGATAAAAAGTTAATTGAAATTGCAAATGATGAAATGACAAGAATTACAGGCCAAAAGTCAGTTGTATCATTTTCAAGAAAAGATATTTCAAACTTTAAATTAAGAAAGGGAATGCCTATTGGTGTGAAGGTGACGTTAAGAAAAAATAAGATGTATGAGTTTTTAGATCGTTTAATATCAGTTTCGTTACCAGGAGTTAGAGATTTTCAGGGAATTAATAAAAAAGGATTTGATGGTAGAGGTAATTACACTCTTGGTATTAAAGAGCAAATTATTTTTCCCGAAATTAAGGTAGATGAAATTAAAAAAATAACTGGTTTAGATATAACATTTGTTACTTCTGCTAATTCTGATGATGAAGCTTTAGCACTGTTACAAGAATTAGGATTACCATTTAAAAAATAAGATTATGGCTAAAGAATCAATGAAAGCAAGAGAAGTGAAGCGTCAAAAGTTAGTAAATAAGTATGCTAGCAAAAGAGAAGCATTAAAAAAAGCAGGTGATTTTGTTGGTTTACAAAAATTACCCAAGAATGCTTCACCTGTAAGATTACATAATAGATGTAAAATTACTGGTAGACCTAAGGGATATATGAGAGTTTTTGGGATTTCTAGAGTAATGTTTAGAGAAATGGCAAATAATGGTTTAATTCCTGGTATAAAAAAATCAAGTTGGTAAAATTAAAATTATGATTACAGATTCAATTGGAAATTATTTAACATCAATTAGAAATGCTATAATGGCTAATCACAAAACAGTCACTGTACCCTCTTCTAATATAAAGAAAGAAATCACTAAAGTTCTCTTAGATCAAGGATTTATTTTGAATTATAGGTTGAATGCTGACAGTTCTTTTGAAAAGATTCAAATTGCATTAAAATATAATTCCGTAACAAATATTTCAGCAATAAAAGGTATAAAAAGAATTAGTACGCCAGGTTTGCGTAAATATTGTTCAGCACAAGATTTACCTAGGGTTTTAAATGGCTTGGGCATCGCTATAGTTTCTACATCAAAAGGAATTATGACTGATAAAAAAGCTAGAAAACTGAATATTGGTGGTGAAGTAGTATGCTATGTATATTAATTTAAAATATTAAAAAAATATAATTATGTCAAGAATTGGTTTGAGTCCTATTACGCTCCCGAATGAGGTTGAATATACATTTGAGCAATCAGTACTTAATGTTAAAAGTAGTAAAGGAAATTTATCTCTTAAAATAGATGCTGGTTTTACAATCATAAAAGATAATGACAATACTATTTTGATTAAGCGACCAAATGATTCAAAAGATAGTAAGTCTAAACATGGTTTGTATAGGTCATTGATTGCTAATATGTTTGAAGGCCTTTCTAAGGGATTTAAGCATGAGTTAGAACTTCATGGTGTTGGTTATCGAGCATCTAACTCTGGTCAAAAACTAGATTTGTCGCTTGGATATTCGCATAATATTGTTTTAGAAATATGTAACGAAGTTAAAGTTACAACACAAACAGAAAAGGGTCAAAATCCAAAAATTATTTTAGAGTCTTTCGACAAAGAATTAATTGGTGCTGTATCTGCAAAAATTAAATCTTTTAGAAAACATGACCCATACAAAGGCAAGGGAATAAGGTTTGTTGGCGAAAGAGGTATTAGAAAAGCAGGAAAAACAGCTAGTAGTTAAAATTAAAATTTATTTATGTCATTATTTAAGTTAAAAAGAAGAAGGAAAATTAAAAAAAGAATTAGAGGTGTTATCAGCGGAACAAGCTCTGCTCCAAGATTAACTGTTTACAGAAGCAATAAAGAAATCTATGCAAGTTTGATTGATGATATTTGTGGAAAAACTCTATGTGCTGCTTCATCATTAGAAAAAGTTATTTTGAAAAAGAAAGGTACAAAAAAAGAGAAGGCTAACTCCGTTGGACTTTTACTTGCAGAGAGAGCAGTTTCAAAAGGAATTGAAAATTGTTGTTTTGATAGAAATGGTTATTTGTACCATGGACGCGTTAAATCTTTAGCAGAAGGTGTAAGAACAGGTGGATTAAAATTTTAAGAATATGAAATTAAAACTTAACATACAGCATGTTAGACCAAGTGGTTTAGAATTAATTGAAAAAGTAGTAAGTATTCAAAGAGTCACTAAGGTAACCAAGGGTGGACGAACTTTTAGTTTTTCAGCAATAGTTGTTGTTGGAGATCAAAATGGAGTAGTTGGTTATGGATTAGGTAAAGGAAAAGAAGTGACATTAGCAATTACAAAAGCTACAGATAATGCCAAAAAAAAATTGGTAAGAATCCCATTAGTTAATGGAACAATAACACATGAACAATATGGTAAATATGGTGGGGCAAAAGTTTTTATTCGTCCTGCTTCTAGTGGAACCGGTGTCATCGCAGGAGGTTCTATGCGATCTATTATTGAAGCTGTAGGTATTAAAGATATATTAGCTAAATCAAAAGGTTCTACTAACCCACATAATTTAGTCAAGGCTACAATTGAAGCTTTAGTTAACTTAAGAGATGTTAATCAGGTTGCATCAGCTAGAGGTATTTCAGTGAATAAAGTTTTTAATGGATAATAAAAAATGAAGATAAAAATTAAACAAATAAGAAGTGGTATTAATCGACCAAGTAGGCAAAAGAAAACACTTGAAGCACTTGGTTTAAAGCGAATTAATCATGTTGTTGAGCATGAACCAACTCCTCAAATATTAGGCATGATTAATAGTGTTAACCATTTGGTCCAAATAGAAAAATAAACAAAATTTATCACATGAATTTATCAAATTTAAAACCAGCAGAAGGCTCAATAAAAAAATCTAAACGGATCGGTCGAGGACAAGGTTCAGGAAAAGGAGGTACTTCAACAAGAGGTCACAAAGGTCAAAAATCTAGGTCTGGATATTCTAGAAAAATTGGTTTTGAAGGAGGTCAAATGCCACTTCAAAGGCGTGTGCCAAAATTTGGTTTCACCAATCCAAATAGAACAGTTTTTCAAGCTGTAAATTTAGGAGCAATACAAAAGCTTTTTGATGTAAAAAAAATAAAAGATAAAATTGATATACAAACTATGATTAAACTCGGTTTAGTTAATAAAAATGAAAAAGTAAAGATTTTATCCAAAGGTGACTTTAAAGCTAAATTAGATATTACTTCTCATCAATTTTCTAAATCTGCAATAGATATAATTGAAAAAAATGGTGGTAAAGTGATTAAAATAGATTAATACATTTTTAATGAAAGCATTATTTAATACTATTATAAACATTTGGAAAATTGAGGATCTTAGAAACAGGATTCTCACTACCCTTGGTTTTGTTTTAATTTATAGACTAGGTTCTTTTGTAACATTACCAGGTATTGATCCTTCCCAATTACAGTTACTAGAAAATCAAACTTCTGATGGTTTACTTGGTTTATTAAACCTATTTACTGGTGGAGCCTTTTCTCAAGCATCCATCATGGCGCTTGGTATTATGCCTTATATTTCTGCTTCAATTGTAATACAACTATTGGGAGTAGCAGTTCCATATATTCAAAAGTTACAAAGAGAAGGTGAAAGCGGAAGAAACAAAATTAACCAAATAACTAGATATTTAACTATTTTGATAACTGGAATACAAGGGCCTGGATATATTGCTAATTTACAGGCTACTTTGCCAGAAACAGCATTTTTATTATCTCCTAGCACATTTTGGAGCTCTAGTATAATAATTCTTGTTACAGGTACTTTGTTTGCAATGTGGTTGGGAGAAAAAATAACTGACAGAGGCATAGGAAATGGTATATCTCTTCTCATTATGATCGGTATAATAGCTGCTCTTCCTCAAGCTTTTGCTTTTGAGTTTGTGACTAAGATTAATAGTTCTGGTGGAGGTTTGGTTATGCTGGTTATTGAATTAGTTTTGATTCTTTTGGTAATATTATTGTGTATTTTGTTAGTTCAAGGAACTCGAAGAATTCCTATCGCTTACCCAAGGCAAATGATGGGACAGCGTTACGCAGGTGCAAGACAGTATATTCCTTTAAAAATTAATGCTGCCGGAGTTATGCCTATAATTTTTGCTCAAGCAATTATGTTTATACCAATTACCTTTGCTGGATTCTCCACATCATCTGCTGCAAGTGGTTTTGTTCAAGAATTTTCAGATTTTTCTGGCTTTTGGTATAATTTTGTATTTGCAATCTTGGTAATTGTTTTTACATACTTTTATACGGCTATCACTGTTAACCCAGATCAAATGGCAAATGATATGAAAAGAAGTGGTGCAACTATTTACAATTTAAAACCTGGAAAACAGACTGCTAAATTTTTAAATGAGACAATGACTAGAATAGTACTGCCGGGATCTTTTTTTCTTGCTTTTGTTGCTATTCTTCCTGCGTTTGCAATGCAAGCTGGAGTTAATCCTCAGTTTGCACAATTTTATGGAGGTACTTCATTATTGATCATGGTAGGTGTAGTTCTTGATACTGTACAACAAATTAATGCTCATTTGTTAAACAGACATTATGATGGTTTAATGAAACAAGGAAGAAGGGTTAGATCTGGAATGTAATTTATGATAAATTTAAAAACATATAAAGAAATAGATTTAATGAGAAAAAGTTCTTCTTTAGTTTCTCTTACTCATTCCGAGATTGCAAAGTTTATAAAACCAGGAGTAAACTCTTTATATCTTGATAAAATAGCGGAAGAGTTTATTAGAGACCATGGTGGAGAACCAGGATTTAAAGGTTATAACGGTTTTCCAAATACACTTTGTGTTTCAAAAGATCACGAAGTTGTTCATGGTATACCTAATGATCAAGAGATAGATGAGGGAGTAATATTATCAATTGATTGTGGTGTATATATGAATGGATTTTATGGAGATTCTGCATATAGTTATCCTGTTGGGAATATTTCAAAAGATAAGCAAAAGTTATTAGATGTAACTAAAGAAGCTTTACAAAGAGGTGTTCTTGTAGCAAATTGTGGAAATACAATAGGTGATATTGGATATACTATTCAAAAATATGCTGAGTCAAATGGATTTTCAGTTGTTAAAGAGTTAGTTGGTCATGGCATTGGAAGAAATTTACATGAATCGCCTGAAGTTCCTAATTATGGAATTAAAGGATCAGGAAGTTTACTAGAAGAGGGTATGGTGATTGCCATAGAACCTATGATTAATCTTGGTTCGTCAGAAGTAATTCAAAAAAATGATGGATGGACAATAGTGACAAAAGATGGTTTACCATCAGCACACTTTGAATATACAGTTGCTATAAATAAAACTGGTCCAGAAATATTGTCACCCTTTAATTTAATTGAAGAAGCTTTAAATTAAAATTATCTAATTATGGTTAAACAATTATCTATTCAACAAGATGGCATTATAAAAGAAGCATTGTCAAATGCAATGTTTAGGGTAGAATTAGAAAATGGGCATGTTATTACTGCTCATATATCAGGAAAAATGAGAATGCATTATATTAATTTACTTCCTGATGACAAGGTTAAAATTGAAATGTCTCCTTATGATTTAACAAAAGGTAGGATAACATTTAGGTATTAAATACAAAGTATATGAAAACAAGAGCATCTATAAAAAAACGTACATCTGACTGTCAATTAGTTAGAAGAAAAGGTAAGTTATATATAATTAATAAGAAAAACCCAAAATTTAAACAAAGACAAGGTTAAATAAAATTTAAAATAAATAGTATGGCACGAATAGCAGGAGTGGATATTCCAAAAGAAAAAAGAGGCGTAATAAGTCTTACTTATATATATGGTATTGGACGTAATTTGTCTAATGATATTCTTGATGAAGCAGGAGTTGATAAAAATACTAAAGTAAAGGATTGGAAAGATAGTGAGTTACAAAAAATAAGACAAATTATATCTGATAATTATACCATAGAAGGTGAGCTTAGATCAGAAGTTCAATTAAATATAAAGAGATTATCAGACATAGGTTGCTTTAGAGGCATACGTCACAGAATTGGATTACCATTGCGAGGTCAAAAGACTAAAAACAATTCTAGAACAAGAAAGGGAAAAAGAAAAACTGTAGCTAACAAAAAAATGGCAACAAAATAATTTGATATATGGCAAAAAACACAAATAAACGAAATGTTAAAGTTGATTCAGAAGGTCAAGTGCACATTCATTCTAGTTTCAATAATATAATTATTTCTATTACTAATAATAGTGGTCAAGTAATAAGTTGGTCATCTGCTGGTAAACAAGGATTTAGAGGTTCTAAAAAAAACACTCCTTATGCTGCACAAACAGCGGCTGAAGATTGTGGTAAAGTTGCATTTGAAGCAGGTGTTAGAAAAGTAAATGTTTATGTTAAAGGACCAGGAAATGGTAGGGAAGCTGCGATTAGAGCAATTTTCAATACAGGTATTACTGTATCAGAAATAGTTGATGTCACACCACTTCCTCATAATGGTTGTCGTCCACCAAAAAGAAGAAGAGTATAATAAATAAATAATAGAATATGGCAAGATATATAGGACCAAAAACAAAAATAGCCAGGAAATTTGCTGATCCAATCTTTGGAACAGATAAATATTTTGAGAAACGTAAATACCCACCTGGTCAACATGGACCCAATGGTAGAAGAGGTAAAAAGTCTGATTACGCATATCAATTAGCTGAAAAGCAAAAGGCTAAGTATACATATGGTATTTTAGAAAAACAATTTTCTAACTTATTCAAAAAAGCATCTAGAAGTAAGATGGTTACTGGTGAAGCTCTATTACAGTTCTGTGAACTAAGACTTGATAATATTGTATATAGATTGGGTTTGGCAAATTCACGAAATGGTGCAAGGCAATTAGTATCTCATAAACATATTATGATTAATGGTCAAATTGTTAATATACCATCTTATTCTGTCAAAATGGGAGATGTTGTTTCTGTTAGAGAAAAGTCAAAATCTTTAGAGCAAATTACTAATTCACTTTCAAGCAAAAGTGATTTATTAGACTGGTTACATTGGGATAGTGGATCAATGACTGGTAAGTTAATTAATGTTCCTAACAGAGATCAGATACCGGAAAACATAAAAGAACAATTAATAGTAGAATTATACTCTAAATAATAATTTAATTTATCAAATATTATGGCAATTTTAAATTTTATAAAACCAGATAAAGTCTTTATGATTAATTCAACTGAAAATGAAGGTCAGTTCGAATTTAGACCTCTAGAACCAGGATATGGTTTAACTGTTGGTAATGCATTGAGGAGAGTTTTATTATCTTCCTTAGAAGGGTTTGCAATATCATCAGTTAAAATTGATGGTGTTGATCACGAATTTTCAGCAATTGAGGGCGTCGTGGAAGATGTTGTTAGTATCATATTAAATCTAAAACAAATTCGTTTTAAAAAACAAATAGATGATATAGATAATGAAGAAGTTCATGTATCTATTGGAAATCAAACTGTTGTAACTGCAGGTGATTTAGGTAAATTTATTTCTAATTTCCAGGTATTAAATCCTGATTTAGTTATATGTAACTTAACGAAATCAACTAAATTAAACTTTGTTTTAACAATAAAAAAAGGAAGAGGATTCGTCGTTTCTGATGAAAATAAAGTTGATGATGTTCCTATTGGTACAATATTTACAGATTCAATATTTACTCCAATTAAAAATGTTAAATATTTTATTGAAGATTTTAGAGTTGAACAAAAAACAGACTATGAAAAATTAGTTTTAGAAATTGAAACTGATGGGTCTATTCATCCAAAAGATGCTTTAACAGAAGCTGCAAAAATTTTGATTCACCATTTTATGTTATTTTCAAATGAACGTATTTCTATTGAAGATGAAAGTTCATCTTCTATTGATGAGTATGATGAGCAATCTTTGCACATGAGACAACTATTAAAAATGAAATTAGTAGATTTAGATCTTTCTGTTAGAGCATTAAACTGTTTAAAAGCAGCAGAAGTAGATACATTAGGTGATTTAGTTACTTATAATAGAAGCGATTTAATGAAATTTAGAAATTTTGGTAAAAAATCGTTAACCGAACTTGATGAACTTGTTGATGCTAAAGGAGTTCATTTTGGTATGGATTTAACAAAGTATAAACTTGATAAAGAGTAGTTAATTATGAGACATAGAAAACGCAACAATCATCTCAAGCGAAAATCAAGCCATAGAAAGTCTATGCTAGCAAATATGTCGTGTTCCCTAATTCAACACAAAAGAATTAAAACAACTTTAGCCAAAGCTAAAGAGCTAAAGAAGTTCGTTGAGCCAATCATCAATAGATCTAAAATAGATTCTACACATAATAGGAGAATTACTTTTAGGTACTTAAGACAAAAACAATTAGTTACTGAATTATTTACTGTTGTTTCTGATAAAGTGGCAGATAGAAATGGAGGCTATACAAGAATTATTAAATTAGGTACTAGATTAGGAGATTCGGCTGAAATGTGTTTTATTGAGTTAGTAGATTTTAACGAAACATACCAAACTAAAATTAAATCTAAAAGAACTAGAAGGTCCAGGAGATCTGATAAACAAGACACAAAATCTATTCTAACAGATGAAACTGGTTCTCTAGATAACACACCTTCTTCAACTGAGGAGAAACCTTCTTCAACTGAGGAGAA
>CEUK01028151.1_pt1 | contig 29045 bp, 24 predicted proteins | sample 356451 | NCBI WGS metagenome assembly CEUK01 (sample SAMEA2622843, study PRJEB7988) | marine metagenome | isolation source: saline water (ENVO:00002010), including
CATAAAACTAATTTTAAATTCCTAAAATATTTTTATTTTTTGAGATAAAAAATGTCTTTGAAAATTTAATTAAGACTATTAATAAATAAATAATATTAATTCAAAAACTTAAACATTTTAATAACTTAAACATTTTAATAATAAGAATATCAAAATATTGTTTGATCAATGCTATTAAGTAATTTAAATTGAGAGGGAAGAGGATTTGTTCCAGGATGAACTTCCATTAAATAATCTAGTGCTCTTTGAGGAGACAATTTGTGCTTTGCAACAAGCCAAGACATGCAAATTAACGGGGATCTTTCAATCCCTGCGTAGCAATGGACATATATTGGACCGGATTTTCTCAATGATTCAATAATACAAAGAATTTCATTAATCTCTGAAATAAGAATTTCTTTATTTACTTTATGATCTGGCAGTATAAATCTTTTAAAATTAAAGTATTCTTTAACTTCATCAAAAATAGGAGCTTCTTTTTTATCACATAAATTTAATATTGCCTTTATTTTATTTTTTTTTAAATATTCAAAATGTGAAATCTTTATGGGTGCTCTACCAATAGCTAATTCATTATTTAAAACCCAGTCTATTTTAAAACTTGTCATCATTTTATTTATCAAGCCATTTAAATATCTTTTGTACTATTGATCTCGTATCATTTTTCAATTCTTCTAGGATTTTGTTTAATTTACTTTTGGTATTATCTATTTCTTCTATATCTGGACTCCTAGAATCTTCTTCATTTGCATAATGAGCATAAATTGATGATGGACCTTGAGAGTAGGAATTATATCCATAAGAACCATAGCTTCCATATTTAAAAAGTTTTGAAACAGGTTTTTTCACTGAGTTTGAAATTATACCTAGGAAATATGCTCCACTACTGATAGACCTATTAATTGATTCTTTTGGTAAATTCCTTTGTACTTCATTGGTACTAACAATTAATATTAAACCATCTGATTTTTCAGCAACTAATAATGAATCAGCTAATCCAATCACAGGAGGCGTATCAATTATAACTAAATCATAATTTCCTTTATTTTTAATCTCTTGTATGAAATTCTCCATCCTGACTGAATTTAGAAGCCTTGTGGGATCAGGAGGTCTTGTCCCTGAAGTTATAACCTCCCAGTTCTTATAACCAGGTACTGATTGGATTATTTCTGATACTTTTATTTCATTATCGGTTAATAAATTAGATAGACCTGTTATGTTATTTAATCCTAGCCTGAAATGAAGTTGTGGCTTTCTTAGGTCGGCATCTATTTGTAATACTTTAAGATCCATTTCGCATAATGTTTTTGCTAATAAAATATTGATCATCGATTTACCTTCTTTAGGTACAGAGCTTGTAACGGTAATTATTTTTAGAGGTTTATCACTATTTAAAAATCTTATAGAGGTATAAATATTCCTTAACGATTCTTGGTAAAAGAACCTGTCATAGGCTGTGATTTTGTTATTATCATTATTAGTGAAAGCCAACTCATCCAAAATTGATTGTTTCTCTTCTCTGACGTTTGAAAAGAATTCAACATATGGTAAATGACCTAAATAAGGGTATTTAAGAGCATCTTTTACATCTTCAGGGGAGTGAAAAACGTAATCGAATTTCTCTCTAAGAAGAGATAAAGCAATTCCTGTTATTGCACCAAATAAAAGTGAATTAGTGAGTTCTTTTTTGTAACTCGGATAAATTCGTGCGGCTCCAAAAACTGGTTTCCTAATAACTGTCCATGGTTTACTATCTTGAGCTATCTCTAATTGAAGCTTTTCTTTAACAGCGTTTAACCCAGAAAGGTTTGAATTAGCAGCCCTCAAGTCAAAAGTTATGGCTGTATATTCTGTTACTAAAGAAGGAATATTTCGAAACTTATCATTATATTCTTCTAAGGCTAATTTATTTAATCTGACAATATCAATAGTACTTTCAATCGCTCTATCAATAGATTGTAACTGTTGCTTTTGGACACGAGGTTTAATTTCTTCGATCCTTGATTTAATATTTCTAACTACATATGAATCAGGAGTATAAATTAATAGAGATCTTGCTAAATCTGCATTTAAAGTCTTGTATTGTTGTGATAATTCTCTCTCAGGATCTTCTATCCTGATACTAGTGTCTTCCAAATCCCCTACATTCTCTATGTAACCTGATGCTCCTAAATTACCTTGCATAACTTCGATTTTAATATTTCTAAGTCTTTTAACTTTTGTTTCTAATTCCACAATTTTTTGTTCAAGAAAATACATCTCTTGCTTTTGTTTTCTACTTTCATCTACAGGATTTATAAGGTTATTGTTCGTTCTAAACTCCTCTAGCTGGTTTCTTAAGGCAATATTCTTTTCTCTAATTGCGGGTTCTTGTGCGCCTAAAAAAGCCAATCCGTCAGCTAATTTTTTTTGCCTTTGCAAGCTTGCATAATTTACATACATCTTACTTAGGGCTTCTAAAAGTAATTTATCCTCGGAGGGGTTTTTACTAGTCAGATAAACATCTAAAACCCCATTTACTTTAAAATCTTGTTCAATCCTAATTCTCCCACTTAATTCCTCTAAATTAACTTCGAATTCTTCAGATATACCTTTTAAAATTAATTCACTCCTTAGAAGCTTTCTCAATGTGGGAATATCCTGATTAATTTGTGTGTCGGCAATTCCTTCAAAAAGAGATGCTGCTCCTATTGATTGGCTTTTACTTGTTTGGTTGATGGGATCACTTATTAAAAGAGAGAAGCTTCCCTCATAAATAGGATTAAATATTTTTTCTCTGGTAGTTCTAATGAATCCAAATACGGTGAAAAAAATTATAGATATAAATAGAATTTTTTTTCTGCGAATAATAGCTGTAAACATCTCCTCAACTGAGGTTTTATCTTTTTGCTCATTAAAAGTTTGAAATTTAGAATTATCTTCTTTTTCTATTGAGTTTGAATTATTTTCTGGTGTATTTTCCAAAATAAAAAAAATTTATAGTGTTATTATGTCATATAATACACAAAGTATCTAAGTAAAGTTTCTATACCGAGAACGAATGAAAAAGTTTAAGATAAATTTCCTATTAAAAAGTCTATATATTTTTGCTTCTTTTCTACCTTTTAATTCTCTTAGTATTGCTAGTAGTGCAGATTTTAACAATTCATACATTCAAGATCAAAAGAAACAAACAAATTTTCAGAAAGATCTTTATATTTTAGGACCGGGAGATAAGTTAACCATTAAGGTTCTAGGGTCACAAATTACTTCAGGTGCTTATAGTGTGTTGAATGATGGTTCTATTAATATGCCATTAGTTGGAGATATATCTTTGGCTGGTAAAACTCTTCCTGATGCTACTGATGAAATTAAAAGACGCCTTGAAAAGCAAATAATTACTCCTGAAGTTTCTATCCAACTTGTTACTCCAAGACCTCTCACTATCTTTGTATTGGGAGAGGTTGAATTACCTGGTTTATATGTATTGACTCCTGGAACTAAAGGCTTGACTGGACTACCTACAGTTGTTTATGCAATTCAAAACGCAGGAGGAATAACTCAGAAAACAGATTTAAGAGATGTTGAAATAATGAGGTTGTTACCAGGTAATAAGAATGAATATAAAAAAGCAAAATTAAACTTACTTGATCTCATTATGGATGGTCAAAAGCAGAATAACCCTTACCTTTTTGATGGAGATATTATTAAACTTAAGGAGTCCACATCAGATCCTTCAGAGAGGATAGAGACAATTACGAGTAATAATCTAACTCCCAAAATGATAAACGTAAGTATTATAGGTGAAGTTGAAAATCCTGGTAATCAAAAAATAAGTTCTAATACTCCTTTATTTCAATCTATTTTACAAGCTGGAGGTCCCATAAATAATCGTTTTTCAAGAGCAAATGTTGATTTATTCCGTATTGGAAAAGATGGTTCAGCTTCTCATAGTACTTTTACTATTGATTTTAAGAAAGGAATTACTCCAAAAAATCCATTGCTTAAAAATGGGGATGTTGTGAGAGTAAGAAGAAATGCTTTAGCAAAATCTTCTGATGCACTTAAATCTATAAGCGATCCATTACAAGGAGTAGTTACTATTTATTCTTTATTTAAAATTATTGATTAATAAAAAATAATAAATTTATATTAATTTAAAATGAAATTAAATTCTAATGTTCAATATTTATCAAAAATAATAGATTTACTTTCATTTTTAAAGAGATCTACGAAAATCAACTTAGTATTTATTTTATTAATTATGTTTATAAATTCATTACTTGAATTTATAACAATAGGTAGTATGATTCCTTTTTTAACTTTTGTAAGTAATCCAAATAAAGCATTAGAAATAAAATCTATAAAATTATTTTCAGAAATATTTAATATTCAGCAAACAAATCAATTATTTATATATGTTTCAATATTATTTTTACTAATAATAATTTCATCAGGATTTATAAAAATAATATGTATAAAATTAATCAATGATTTTAGTGCAATACTAAAAATTGAATTAGGTAATAAGTTATATAAAAAAATATTATATCAAGATTATAATTTTCACTTAAATACAAATTCAAGCAAATTAATAAGTTCTCAAATTCAACAACTTGATGCGGCTTTATCAGTATTGAATCAATTTATGTTAGTTTCACTCTCTATATTGAGTATGTCGGGGATAATAATTTCTTTGATTTTTATTAATGGAAGGATAGTTATCTTTATAACTACCTTTTCATTTGTTTTTTATTTTTTAGCCTCATACTTTACAAAGAAATTTGTTGATTCATATGGAAAAATAATTTTTGAAACAAGAGTAAATATTATTAAGATTGTTCAAGAGTCATTAGGTTACATAAGGCAAATTATTCTTGATGATTCGCATCAATTTTTTATAAAAGAATATAACAAGAGTAATAGTAAAAATGCTAAAGCTAATTCATTATCAACTACTATTGCCCAACTACCAAGATATTTAATGGAGATAATTATTTTATCTGCAATGGTACTAGTAATAATGATAATGTATCTTAATGGCTATGATTTTTATAATTCGATTTCAATCTTTGGAGCCTTTATACTAGGTTTGCAAAAACTATTGCCTCTTTTCCAAAAAATATTTACTTCCATATATTTTATTAGACAAGATAGATTAAACTTATACGCAGTAGTATCCTTATTAAAAGAAACAAATAAATCAATTTCATTAATATCAGCTAATCGTGAATTAATAGAATTAAATAAGAATTTAGAATTCAAGAATATTAGTTTTGCTTATAGCAATAATCCTGAAAAGAAAGTTTTAAAGAGTATTAATTTTCAACTCAATAGAGGAGACGTTATTGGAATTGTTGGGAAAACTGGAGCTGGTAAGTCAACATTTATCGATTTACTTTTGGGTCTAGCTGAACCCACGAGTGGAAATATATATATTGATGGTAAAAAGATGAACCCAATAAGTTTTCGAGATTTTAGATTATCCGTATCAAGTGTTCCTCAAGATTACTTTCTTTTAGATAGAACTATTAAAGAAAATATTGTTTTTGGACAATTAGATTCAGATATTAATTATTCCCTATTAAATACTGTTCTAGAGAGTTCTATGCTTAAGGAGTTTGTCAATTCCTTGCCATATGGTTTAGAAACGTATGTAGGTGAAGATGGAGTAAGATTGAGTGGTGGACAGAAACAAAGAATAGCCATTGCAAGAGCGCTATATAAAAAACATTCATTATTAATACTCGATGAAGCTACTAGTTCAGTAGATTCAGAAACTGAACTAAATATTCTTAAAAATATATCAAATATGAATAAAAGAATAACAATCCTGATGATTGCACATAGATTGCAAACACTCAAGAATTGTGACTATATTATTGAACTTACTGAAAATACTTTACAAAAGCACAATAATTTAGAATCATACGAAAAGAAATATAGATCAAGTTAATTTGATTCATATTTGCCTTAGAGTGATTTACACAAAATCTTGTATTTACAGAATATGTTAATTTAATATTAATTTGAAGCCCCTATGAATGTATAAATTAGCTTTAGTGAAGGAAGCCTGTTATCAGGATTTATGGACTTGTGATCAAAAGCATGGTTTAAAAAATCTTTTAAATTCAACATTAATGAGAATTGGACCAATAGGATTATTAGATATATTTGAAGCAGATTTTTTTATTTTGAAAACGAATAAATCGGTAGCAGCAAAAAAATTAAGAGCCTCTCAGATACATCATTTGACGGAAAAAGATTATGATAATATTGCTAATACCAAATATAAGTTATTTAATAAGAGCCCAAATCAAATAGCTAGAAATCCAAAGTCAATTAATTGGAGCAAATATGACATTGTTATTAGTATAAATTTTGCAGTACCAATTCAAATAAGAAAAAAGTATAGCAATCTAGTTTGGGTATGCCTTACTGGTGAAGGGAAATTCCCAATAGGTGTAAATAACTGGGATTATTTTATATCTCATAATTGTCCTTCTTCTCCTGCACTAGACAAAACAATAATTGATATGCCCTATACCCTTCTTTCTCCTAATTATCTTATGGATAATTTTTCAAAAAATTCAATAAAGAGTGGTATCTACTTTGAAGTTAATAGTATTAATTTAATTAAGAATTATGATTTAAAGAAATCAACTATCCCTTTAGAATTTAAAAAATTAAAAATCCCTTTAAAATTTCATGATGGGAATACTAAAACTCATTTAGAGAATTTAACTAATTCAAAGTATTTTATAAAGTTTGGAGGAAGACCAATTAGAGGTAACAGCTTAATTGAAGCTATATCAGGTGGGTGTGTTTGCTTTTTGAGTTATTCAGATTGCTATGGCAAAGTAAATTTACCCTCTTTTTGTTATTATTCTGATTTAAAAGAATTATTAGAAAAAATAAATACATTAGAGGCAAATGATGATCATAGATCAAAAATCTTAATTGATCAAAGGGATAGATTAGGCGAAATTATTAAGAATATCGATTTACAATTTAAGCAAGCAATAGTGATTAAAAAAAATAAGAAACCTCAGAAAAGTTCTCTAAAGAATATTCTTTTAAAAAAATTGTCTTATCTTTATTATAATTTAGTTATTAGAGTTAAAACACATAAAATAAATCAATTAGATTTTTTACCTCCTATTTATGAGTGATTTTTTCAGTTACCAATAGCAACCTCCTTCAACATTTTGATAAATTTTATTTTCAGGTGACGGATAAACCCAGTGTTCATTATAAAAATTTTTAAAAAGATCTATTTCATCCCATCTTTTACCTTTTATTCCAAATAAGATTTGCGTAGCCCCGCCAAGATGGATTGCCTTTTTACCTGCTTTTTTTATCCTAGAAGCTAGTGGCATGCCATATGCTCCGCATCCAATAATTGCAATATCAAAATCAATTTGTAGTGCATTATTTGTAAGCTGATCAAGTATTTCAAACCAACTTGTTTCAATGAAATTACTTCCTGGATAAGTAATTGGAGCCTTTAATGTTTTTAGATTAAAATCAGGAAGTATATTTTTATTTTTGAATATTTTCTCTCTTTTTTGTTTAAATTGATTTTCTATAGTTGTTGCGAAAGGATGAATAACCAGAACCTTTTTATTTTTTAATGCAAAACTCCAAGGGTTCTTTGAAAAATAAGGCTCAATTGACGATAAATTACATATATGAACATTTTGCATATAATTAATAAATTTATTTTCACCATCTACCCAAGAACCTAACAAATCAATATCTTTAATAGAGTTAATCATTTCTTTTTTGAATTGAAAAAGACTCTCCTTTGTTACAGGAAAAAATCCAGAAAGTTTATGGATATTATTCAACCTACAATTCTTAGAGAATGGGTATTGAAGAGTTTCAGACCAATGGTAAATTTTTTCAAATTCGTTCATCTTAATATAATTATTAAATCTGAATAACGTATTTAGTTCGGTGTAACCAAATCTAGAAACCATGAATGGTTTTTCTTCGGTTAAAGCATTAAAAATGTATTCTGATGTCTCTTCATCATTCAAACTTTTATTTTCTAAAGAAATTAATTTATGATAACTAGAATAATCAAATAAATTCTTCCTTATAAATGGCTTTAAAATTAATCTTAAAAATTTTCTGAAAATTTTACTTATCATAATTAATTTTTAAATTAAGGATTTTTTTAATCTTATTTTTAATTCTCAATAATTTATTTTTTCTTATTCTATTGCTGAATCCTCCGAAAAAAAAGTCAAATTGATATTTCTCGGCTTCTAAGTCACATACTAAAAATTCAGGATCAATAATTTCTTCTTCAATTCCTTTCATAATTGTTGTATTTTTCTTTTCCCATTTTGTATGAGTTGCATCTAAATTAAATCCAATATTATTTATAAGATTATTGTTAGGAATTACAGTTAAACCATTATTTATTATGCATGTCAAAACCCATGGATAATCCCATGTATCAGGTTTATTATAATTAAAGAAATTTTCAAAAATTTTATTCCAATATACTCTTTCTATTTCGTCTTTAAAAATATTTTCTAGAATTCTTTTATCTCTTATCGTTGGCCAATTTTTAATATTAATATCATATTCGATCCATCGATCTTTCCAAGTTGCCCAACCCCAAATTAAAGGTATTTTACCAAAATAATAAGACCCATTGCCGCGCTGAATATCATCTTGATTATTGCTCCCACTAATACACCATACTCTTTTATCTGCTCTATATTTATTTAGGAGATATTCACAAAAGATAAAAAAATCTGGATGTGTAACTATATCATCCTCAAGAATTATCCCTTCAGAGACATTATCAAAGAACCAATTTATTGCACTAGAAACTCCTATTTTACATCCAAGATTACTAACATTTATTTTCCATTTAATATCACAATTCCAATTTATCCCTTTTTTAATAACTTCTTGTGTTTTTTTTACTTTTTCAAGTTCCTCTATATTCCCCTCTCTAGCTCCATCACAGGCTATAAATAATTTCTTTGGTTTAATTTTTTGTAGTGATTTAATAACCTCATTGGTCTCCTTTGGCCTCCTCCAAGCAATTAATAATATAGGAGTCGAAAAAATTTCATTTCTCAATTTATTGACCGAAGTTATCATGAGATTATTATAAAAGTAAATATTAATATTGAAAGTTAATATGAGAAATTGCTTTTCAAATATTTAAAATTGATATTATTGATTATTTTCTAATATCTAACTGTATTATTATTAGTATTATTATTATTTAAGTATGTTATCTATAGTCCACATAAGTAATAATGATATAAATGGCGGTGCAGCAAGAGCAGCATATAGAATCCATAGATGCTTAAAAGAGAATAAAAAAGATTCTGAAGTAAATTCTTTAATGAGAGTTATAAAAAAATATAGCGATGACCCCTCCGTAAAAGATTTTACTTTTAATCGTAATTCTTTGTTATGGAAAAGATTGCAGCCAAGAATATCTGCCAATATAAAAAAGAGTTTTCAAACAAAAAATCAGTCAGCTCATAATATTGCATTCCCTAATACTGGCATATTAAAAGAACTCAATAATTTTGAGGTTGAATCAAATAGAGTAATTTTTCACCTTCATTGGATTGGCGATAATACTATTTCTATAGAAGAAATAGCTAAACTAAATAAAACAACTTTTTGGACATTACATGATCAATGGCCATTTTGCGGCGCAGAGCACTATACTTACCCTCCAATAGATAATAATGGAATTTACTTTGAGGATAATAGATATCAAATTAGTTATTCAAAATCTAGCAGAGCTCCTCACGAGAAAGGCTTTGATATTAATAGATGGACTTGGAAAAGAAAGAAAAAAAGTTGGAAAAATCCTATTAATATTATCGCTACATCAAATTGGATGGCTGAATGCGCTAAAAAAAGTTCTCTTATGAGTGATTGGCCAATACATTTAATTCCATATCCAATAAATTTAAAAGAATGGTTTCCTGTTGAAAAAATCGTAGCGAGAGAAATATTGAGAATTCCTGTTAATAAAAAAATAATTTTATTTGGTGCTATTAATGGAACTAGAGATATTAGGAAGGGCTCAATATTTCTAGAGAAAGCCTTATCTCATTTAAATGAATCATACAAAAATCCAAGCATTAAAAAAAATATAAAGATTTTATTTTTTGGTGAGTTATCTGAAAAGAAATATATACATAATTTCCCAATCGAGTTTTTAGGAAGTTTTAATGATAATATCTCTTTAAGACTGTTGTACTCTGCTGCAGATGTAATGGTAGTACCATCTATTCAAGAGGCTTTCGGTCAAACTGCCTCTGAGGCACATGCTTGCGGAACTCCTGTAGTAGCTTTTAGGATAGGTGGTTTAATTGATATTATAAGTCATAAAAAAACTGGATATCTAGCTCAGCCATTTGAAGCTTATTCTCTAGCCAAGGGAATAGAATGGGTTATTGAAGATGAAGAAAGAAATAAAAAACTTTCTATTGAAGCTAGAATAAAAGCTGAAAAAGAATGGGATTCAGAAATAATTGCACAAAAGTATATTAAAGCTTATTATGCAGCGAATTAAATTTTAATTTAAAGAATCTAAATTTTTTTAAAATGGAAAAAGATTATCCAAGAATTTCAGTTGTAATACCATCTTTCAATCAAGGATTATTTATTGAAGAAACAATTAATTCAATTATTAATCAGAAATATCCAAATTTAGAATTAATAATAATTGATGGTAAGAGTGAAGATAATACAGTTGATATAGTTAATAAATTTTCAAAATCAGTGAGTTATTTTGTCAGTGAATTGGATAATGGTCAGTCACATGCATTGAATAAAGGCTTTCAAGTGGCTACAGGAGATATTTGTTGTTATTTAAATAGTGATGATCTTTTTTTAAATAACATACTTTGGAAAGTTGGAAGTTATTATTCAAATAGCAAATTCAAATGGATTTATTCGGATGTTTTATATGGGATTTCGGTAAATAAGGGCAAACATTTTCAAAAAGATATATTTTCATATGAAGAATTCTGTGCTCAACAAACAATTGGTCAGCAAGGTGTTTTTTGGCAGAATAACTTATTAGAAAAACCTTGGTTTGATGAGGATTTGCAGTACGTTATGGATCATAAGTTTTTTATTAATTTATATAGAGAATATGGTAGACCTCAATATTTTGATGAAATAGGATCTTTCTTTAGAATACACAAAAATTCCAAAACATCGAAATATGAAAAAATTTTATATTCAGAAAGAAAAAAAATTGGGTTAGAAGCGGCAAATTTAGCTGATACAAGATATCAAAAAAGTAAAATTAAATTAGAAATTAGGAGATTAGATTTAAAAATAGAAGTTTTTGATATTTTTAAGAAAATGTCTAAATCTAAAAAATTCAATAAAAGAATACTTATTTTTTATACTTCAATTTTAATATTTATAAAGGCACCATTTAAATTCAGGGACTTTTACTTTTTAGGTTATTTAAAAAGAATATTTCTAATGCTCATAAAATAATATGAAAAGAAAAATAAGATACCTTCATCTTTCAGATAATTTCTATCCAGTAGTGACAGGTGGAACTGAAATTTTTATACAGCAACTTATTGATGTTCAATTAAAATTAAGTAAGAAATATGATGTAATTTGGGCATGCCATAAATCATCGGATGGCGATTATAGAAAAATCAAAAAGATTGAATCTTATAAAAAATTATTAGATCCTGTAATTTTGGCAAAAAGATTAGAAAGATTTTCATTTAAGGCTAAATCCATTGAAGGATTTAATCTTTTATTAAGAGATTTTAAACCTGATATAGTTCATATTCATTCATTAGGAAGTAGAACAACTTTGAATCATATTCAAGCAGTAAAAAAATTTGGTTCAAAAATATTATTTACGATTCATACTCCCCCATGCAGTTGTATGGGAAATCTTTTAAATGCATCTCATAAACTTTGTGATGGCGTTTTAAATGATTCAAGATGTACTTTTTTTAGATTAAGATCAATTGGGTTACCGTATTTAATTTCAAAATTAATTTCTTTTCAAAATGGATGGCCACTTTCACCTAATCAGAAAAATATAGTTTCAAGAATATTAACTTCGAGAAAATTAACTTCTAACATGCATTTTTCTTGGATGAAATTGATGAATGATGTAGATCTAATACATGTCTTATCAGATTGGGAAAAAGAAATGCTTATTCGCCAAAAAGTAAATATAAATAAAATCAAACTTATTAGAACTGCTGGTCCAAAAAAGTTGCCACATAACAAAATATCTTCTAAAAGAGATGATTTATTAAAATTAGTATTTTGGGGAAGATGTAATCCTCAGAAAGGTATTCATATTGTAATAGATGCAATATTAAGATTACCATCAAATTCTAGAGTTAGATTAGACTTCTATGGACCTTATTGGGGAGATACAAAATATTCAAGAGAAATGATTAGTAAAATAAGTAACGATAAAAGATTCAAATTGTGTGGAAATCTTCCTCAAAAAACTCTTCTTAAGAAATTACAAAATTATGATTTAGCGGTTATTCCTTCAATATGGATGGAAACTGGTCCACTAAGTGTCTTGGAGGCTTTTGCCGCTGGAATTCCTGTAGCAGGATCCGATTTAGGTGGTATAAAAGAACTTTTGGAAGATAAATATAATTGTTTTTTATTACCTCCCAAAATACATCTTTGGTCAGAATTATTTAATAGTTTAATAAAAGATAAAACAATTTTGAAAGAATTCAAATCACCATTAATAAGAACTTTTAATGATATTGAAAATGATCTTTTTAATATATTGAAGATCTAGAATAATTTCTCACTAAATCAAATAAAAGAAATATTTATTATTTGATAAAGTCTTTGAATTTATTATTATTTTCTGATTTATAATTAAGATTAAGAGAAACTAGATTCAAATATGTCAGAAATATCTCTTTATAAATGTGATATCTTAATTGTTTTAAATTCATTAGTAGCAGAGGGTTGTCCCCAGCTATCATTAAATCTTGCTTGTTATTGGAAATCTAAAGGATTAAACGTAGAGTTGATTTGTATTGATAAGTTTCCAAATGACTTATTAAAAGAATTTAATCAAAATAATATTAAGATTAATTTTTATAATCCCCTCAGTAGAGGTCTGATTAGATATTTCAATTTAGTATTTTTTACTTTCAAAGTTTGTAAAAAATTAAAGCCAAAAGCAATTTTATGTTTTCCTTTCGGCTGGCATTTTTTTGTTTCACTAGGAGCTAAATTAGCAAATGTAAAGAATATATGTACACATATAGGTAATTACCCTCCATTGAATGATGGTTCGATGTTTAAATTCAAATTATTAGTTCAACTTGGAAGATTATTTACGAGGAAATGTATTTGTTGTTCTGATTATATAATGGAAGCTAGTATAAAATATTTTTTATTACCCAGAAAATCACTTTGTAGAGTATACAATTGCTGCGATATAGAAAAGTTTGATAAATTTATTAATAAAAAATATTTTTCTAACGATAAAAATTTACATTTAGGAATGGTTGCACGATTAGAGAAGCATAAAGATCAGTCTACATTAATAAAAGCTATACCCGAAATACTTAAATATGATTTAAAAGTAAGAGTATCAATTATTGGAGATGGATCAAGAAGGCAGTTCTTAGAGAAACTTGTTAAAAATCTTGGAGTTGAATCAATGGTTAATTTTTTAGGAAGTAGAAGAGATATTCCCGAATTATTGTCGGAATTAGATGTTTTTGTCTTTTCTGCTAAGGTTGATGAAGGTTTTGGAATAGCTCTTGCGGAGGCTATGGTTTCAGGAGTACCAATTCTTGCTTCAAATGTAGGAGCATGTACTGAGATTCTATGTAATGGGAAATATGGATATTTATTTGAAGAATCAAATCCTAAAGATCTTGCCAGGAAAATAATATTTATGAATAAATATTCTAAAGATGTTAATAGAAAAGTTGAAGGTGCAAAAAAATATTCAAGAGAAAATTTTTCTATTGAAAAAATGGCAAATTCATATTTGAAATATTTAATATTATGAGAAAAATTTTTCACTTATTGGATGGATTCAAAATTGGAGGAATAGAAAATCTTGCTTTTACTTTGTCTTCAGTTGATAAACCAAATATAAATAATTACTTGATTAATATAAATGATGATTTAAATGATTATTTAGATAATTATTTTACTAAAGATAAATTTAAAAATTTAAAAATAATTTCTTTAAAAAAAAAGAAAGGGATATTTCTTACTCTTCGCATAATAAAATTACTTGATAGAGAAAAACCATCAAATATAATAATTTATTTTAATAATATTACCTCTCTATGGGTATTGATTGGAGCAAAACTTTTAAATATCAATAATGTTGCAATATGCATACAAAATTCTATTGAAAAATTATCTTTTAGAAATTTAAAGTCGATATTCCTAATGAGGTTATTTAATTTATTTGGAGTTAAGTTAGTGCCATGTTCTAAAGCGATTTTAAATTCTTATTTATTGATTGACAAAAAGCTTAGATTCGAGGAGGTTATTCCTAATTGCATAAATGTAGAACATTTTAAAGAAGAATTTAATGAAGCCAAAAAAATTACAAAGAAAAATAATTTAAAAACGATAATTATGATAGCAAGATTGGATGAGATTAAAGATCAAGAAACATTGATAAAAGCATATTCAAGAATTAAAGATGATTGTAATCTGATTTTGATTGGTAATGGTACAAAGAGATTATATTTAGAAGAATTAGCAATTAATCTTGGACTTAATCCTAAAGATATATTTTGTGGATCAAGATTGGATATACCACAACTTTTGGCAAAAGCTGATATTTTTGCATTTTCAACAAGCTTTAAAGAGGGATTCGGAATTGCTCTTATTGAAGCAATGGCAGCTGAATTACCTATTATTGCCAGTGATGTTCCTGCATGTAGAGAGGTTTTAGATGATGGAAAAGCTGGGATACTTATTCCCGTTAAAGATGTTGATACTTGGACTAAAGAACTTTATCAAATGATTTCATCTAGAGAAATAAGAGATTTTTATTCAAGAAAATCAATTAAAAATTTAAAAAATTATAATGTTCAAACTGTTTTTAATATGTGGAGTAATATTTTTGAGAGATGAAATTATTAATAGTATTAAGAAATATAGGTCCTTACCATAATTCTAGGTTTGAGTCATTATTGAATATTAATGTGAATATTGCTGTATTTGAGACTAGGCCTGAATCAAAAGAATATTTGTGGAATGTAGGAACAGAACTTAAGTACCCAGTCTATAGATTTCCTAAATTAGATAATATTGAGGAAGATATTTCTAACAAAGAAATTGATATCTTTTATAAGAAATATATTCCTTTAATAAAGCCAAATGTTATAGTTTCAATCGGTTGGGCAGATAGAAGTTATCAAAGGCTTCTTTTATATTCAAATCATAAAGAAATCCCTATAATAATTGTGAGTGACTCAATTATTGCAACAGAAAACAATAGAAAAAGGTCGTTTTTTAAAGAATTTATAAAAAGAATTATATTAAGAGGTTATAGTAGCGCCCTAGTTGCGGGTAAAGAGAGTTGTTTATATTTAGAAAAACTAGGTTTTAATAAAAAATATATTTTTTCACCTTGGGATGTAGTAGATAATAATTTTTTTCAAAATTATAAATTAAAAGGAAGTAAGACTCAATATAAATATTTTTTGTGCGTTAGTAGATTATTAGAAAGAAAAAATTTATTCAAGTTAATAGAAGCTTTTTCAAAATATCAGAATCTAGGAGGTAGTTGGGGATTAAAAATAATTGGATCTGGAGAATTGTATTCAAAAATAAATGCTTATTCAAAAATAATTCGTGATAAATCTAAATTTGAATTGCTTAATTGGCTTCAAATTGATGATCTAGCCTTTTACTATAAAGATTCTTCTGCTTTTATACTTCCAAGTTATTTTGATAATTGGGGGTTAGTTGTAAATGAAGCAATTGCATCTGGATTACCTTGCATCGTTAGCAAAAATTGCGGATGTGCTGTAGATTTGATAATAAACAAAAAGACAGGATTCATATTTAATCCATTTGATTGTAATGAGTTGATTTATCTAATGCAGGAAATTGAAAATCTAGATGAAAAAATAATTATTAAAATGACTAATCTTGCAAAAAGTAATTTAGAAAATTTTGACTTAAATATTTTTGCTATTAATTTAAAAAAAGCAGCTTATAAAGCTATAGAGAATCCAAAGAAATCTTATCTTTCAACAATTGTGCTAAGGATAATATCTTTAATATGATTATAGATTTTCTTTTTACTTTAAATTTCTATGAGGCTACACTACTATTTGCCTTATTAGTTTCCTGTTTATATTATTTAGCCACGAATTATTCAAATAAGAAATGGTATAACATTTTTAAACCATCTAATTTTTATACTTTATTAATACTCTTTTATTGTGTAATTGGACCTATCTTTTCATCAGCTGATAGTGATGGATCAATTATATATAGAGCTACCGATCATAGGGAATATTATCAAGTAGGACTATTTGCAGCATTTATTTCTTTTTTTTCTTTTCAAATTGGTTTTAATTATAAAAATAATTTTTCTATAAAAAGTTTTGGGCTTAATAAATTAAAAATAAATAATCTTAGTAAAGATAATGTGTTATTTATTCATAAATGGGCTGAAAGAATAATTCTTTTTACATGGGTATGTCAAATTCTTATATATGGTTCCTCATTATTAAATACGATAATATTTATTCAAAATGTATCTCCAATACAAGAAAGTATTGCAGGTTATCAAGGATCATTTACGGCTTATATTTCATATGCTGTAAATTTCTTTATACCTGGATTAGTTTTGATGTTTATTTCCTTATTAAAAGGAAGTAGGGAATACAATAAATTTACTTTTTATTTATTATCTACAACAGGACTTTTCCTAACTTTGGGTTTTAGGTATAGACTCTTTATTTTATATTTTCCTCTATTCTTAATTTATTTTTTTTATAAGAAAATAAAGCCAAGTATAAAAATATTATTTATTGGATTAACTTCAGCATTTTTGATTTTAGGCTTGGTCCAAGTTACAAGATCATATGGAGAGGGGCTTAATTTTAATATTAAATATACTGAAGAAGCACTCTATAAGAATCCAGATAAGCAAAAATCATTATTATCGCAGTCATTTAAGGCAGCATTTTTTGATTCAAATATATTTAATACTTCGGCAGCATTGATATCCAAAATACCTAAAGAATATGAGCATGTTGGTTTAGCGCCTATTCTAAATGCGATAGCTTTGCCTATTCCAAGAAAGCTTTGGCCAAATAAGCCTACTGGCTCATATATGGTAAAAATTTATAGAATAATTTATGAGGGGACTTTTTGGGAGGTTGGGGCAGCATGCCTTGGATTCGCAGAATATTATTTAGCAGGTGGATGGATAGCACTTATTTTTATAAATATTTTCATTGGCATGTTCTATAAAAAAATTTGGCAATGGTTTATTCATAATTTTGGAGATCCTATTGCACAAGTTACTTATAGTTTATATTTAGGGTACCTTTATATCCTTTTTAGTAGAGGATATCTTTTACAGTTGGTATTTATTTATTTTTCAATATTCATTCCTATCCTATACTTTTCACGAATATGGAATAAAAGATTCAATTAATGAAAATACTTCACATTTCATATGCTTATGATTTCAGCGACGGTGGCATTACTTCAGTCGTAGAGCAATTAATTAGAGAACAAAAGAAGATAAACCTCTCGGTAGATTGGATAGCTAGCAGTCATTTTTCTAATCCTCTAAAAAGAGGTGATTTAATAAAAAAAATTTTAGAAATTAATCCATCAATCGTTCATCTTCATGGTCTTTGGAGGATTCATACAAGAATTACAAATAAATTGCGCAGATATAAGATTCCATATATTATTTGCCCTCATGGGATGCTTGATAAATGGGCCTTAAATCAATCAAATATCAAAAAGAAAATTGCTTGGCAATTTTGGGAAAGAGAGGCTCTTGAAAAAAGTATTTTTATTCATTCATTGTGCGAGTCTGAATTTGAAGGGATAAAAAAAATTAATCCAACTTGGAAAAGTTATCAAATTACAAATGGCATAAATATTCCGGAAATTAAGCTTTTATCACAAATTGGGAGACCTAAATCCTGGGATAATAAAATTCCAGAGAATTCAAATGTTCTTTTGTTTATGGGTAGATTTCACAAAAAGAAAGGAATTGAACAATTATTATCAGCTTGGGAAATAATTTCTCAATTAGAATGGAGTAAAAACTGGTGGCTCTGTTTTACTGGTTCAGGAGACATTAATATAAAAAAAAATTTAAAAAAATATAAGAATATAGAAAGAATAATTATTACTGAACCTGCCTTTGATGAAGAAAAAGAGAGGATATTAAGAAATTCCTCTGCATTTATTCTTAATTCTTTTTCAGAGGGCTTGCCAATGGCTGTAATTGAAGCAATGTCTTTTAGACTACCTTGTTTAATAAGTGAGAATTGTAATCTTAATAAAGCAATTGATCAGGGAGCTGCAATAAAATCAAATCCTTCAATTGAAGAGATCGTTAGATCGCTTCAATTGTTCTTTAAAATGAAAAAAGATGAAAGGGATAATATCTCTAATCTTGCTGTCGAATATGTAAAGAACAATCATAATTGGAGAGATATTACTTTAAGAACTAAAAAGCTTTATGAATCAATATATCAAGATAATAAATTTAAATAAATATTTTAGATATTCAAATTTGATTAAAATAAAAAAAAGTATTTAGATTTTATGGCTGAATATCAAAGATTAAATTTATATATTAAGAAAAAAAGTTCATTTTCTACTATTTCTCGTAAGATATTATGGTTTCTTATTGGGAAGCCACTTTTAGCATCTTTTATGCCAGGTACATACTGGAGAAAATTAATCTTAAGGATTTTTGGAGCTAAAGTTGGAATAGGTGGAAAAATTAAGTGTAGAATTATTATTGCAGAGCCATGGAATTTAAGTCTTGGAGATCACTGCTGGCTAGGGGAAGATGTATGGATTGATAATTTAGATAAGGTCTCTATAGGAAATAGGGTGTGCATATCACAAGGAGTTTATTTGTGTACAGGAAATCACAACTATAGAAAAGAATCGTTTGATTTAGAACTTAAAAAAATCATAATAGAAAATGATTGTTGGTTGGCTGCACAATCAATAATTGCTCCTGGAACAATTATGAAAAGAGGTTCTGTTTCCTCATTGGGATCTGTAATCTCTGGTAAAATTATTGAATATGGAATTTACAAGGGTAATCCAGCGAAGTTATTTAAAATGAGAAATGATAAGATCAATTAAAATCATTGTCCCGACATTAAATAGTTATTTAATTCTTCCAAAGTTGGTTGATTCTTTAAAAAATCAAACTTGGAAGGCATGGCAAGTTTTATTTGTTGATGGCAATTCTAATAGTAGACACAAAGAGTGGTTAAGAGATGTTTGCTTACATGATCCTCGTTTTGATTTTATTAAAGAATCGAAAAATGATGGTGGTATTTTCGGTGCAATGAATCAGGGTTTAGTTGGATTAAAAGAAGATGAATGGGTTTTGTTTTGGGGATCAGATGACTGGGCTTTTTCTCCTAATGCTTTAGAGGATGTAATAAAAGAAGTAAATACTCTATCCTGCAATCATGATCTAATAGTATGCAGTGGCCAATATATAGATGCTCAATCTAATAAACTCATAAGAAAATCATATTTTATAAAAAATAAGAAACCAAAAATTCTAGATAGAAAAAAATATAGAAGTAAACTCTTTCTTGGCTTTATACCTCCTCATCAAACAACTTTATTTAATAAAAAGATTTTTCAAGAATTTTCATGTTTCACACAAGAATTAAAACTTGCAGCAGACCTAGATTATTTTTTAAGAGCGAGCCATATTAATAATCTATCTTTATTAGTTTTAGATAAAAATATTGTCAATATGTCTACAAATGGTATTAGTTCAAAACAGAATATATTGAGATTTAAGGAAGTTATATATTCCTATAAGAAGTCATTTGGATATTTATTTTTGGTACCTTTTCTCTTACGATACATAAGAAGAATTATATTAATAATCATTAAATAGAAGCATGAATATTTACTTATTTGGAAGAACTTCATTATCTGGAGAGGCTTTTATAGAAAAAGCTGATAAAAAGATTTCTAAAAAAATATACTCCTTTTCACGCATCAAAAGCTTATCAAATCATTATACTGATTTAAAAAATCCAGACTCATTTGATTTGGTCGATAATCAAGAATTTCTCATAGTAAGTTTTGCTCCAATATGGGATTTATCTTATTTTTTATCATATCTTTTTAAATTCCAAAAATATAAATTATCGTATCTTAAAGGTATTATCGCTTGCTCCTCTACCTCTGCATTAACAAAAAGATTTGAGTCGAATTTTTTTGATAGAAATTTATCTAAAAATCTAATAAATTCAGAAAAAAATATCATAAAAATTTCTGAAAGATTAGGAATAAGTTGTCAGATTATAAGACCTACATTGATATATGGCTCTATAAATAATATTAATGATAAAAATATCTTTAAAATAATTAAAATTATGAGAATATTTAAATTAATTATAATGCCTTCCAATTCAGGTTCAAGGCAACCTATTCATGCATATCAATTGGCAGAAGTAATCCATTCTTTGATAAAAAGTTATCCTGAAAAAATTAATAAATCAAATAGAAATTTGTTATCTGTTGGAGGAGATATAATTTTGAGCTATGAAGAAATGTTAAGAGCTTTAAAAGGTTCTTTGAATTCTAATGATAATGCAAAAAATTGCTTGATATTAGTTATTCCTAAAAGGATCTTTTTCATCTTTATTTTACCTGTTATGTTTTTTTCTCCTAAGATGTTTGCTTCATTGAGCAGAATATGTTCAGATCTTTCAGGGTTTACTAAAGCTTGTGAAATAACAAAAAGTAGTCCAAAGGACTTTCCTATTTTTAAAATTTCTTAATAATGACTTTTTATAGTGGAATTATTTTTGTTTTTTTAGGTTCAATATATTCTTATATTTTATTAAAATACGGAAATAATTTTTTAAAAAAATTCTTTTTAGATAATCCAAATACAAGAAGCTTACATAAAAGACCCATTCCAAGAGCTGCTGGATTATCTTTTATTATACCCTTATTAACTTTTGATATTTTGTGGGGATATTTTCAAAGCTCTACTTCTCAATTTCCATTATCTTTATATTGCATCCCTTTAATCATAATAAGCATTATTGATGATTTCAAAAAAGTATCATCTAAATATAGGTATTTAGTCCAATTTTTTTCTGCGATCTTGGTTCTAATTACTTGTAATTTAAATTATTTATCTAGCAATATTTTTCTTAATATTTTTTATTTTTTATTTTTTATTTTATTTATAACCGCAGTAATAAATTTTGCAAACTTTATGGATGGTTCTGATGGCTTAGTTGCTGGTTGTATGTTTATATTCTTTTTTACTTTAAATTTAAAGCTTAACTTAAATTTTTCTATCTGTTTATTATTAGGGGCACTTTCAATATTCATAATTTGGAATTGGAATCCTGCTAAAGTCTTTATGGGCGATGTAGGCAGTACTTTTCTTGGAATGTATTATGTTTCAAATTTATTTCAGTTTAAAGATACACAAGAAGCTATAGGTATTTTCTTAATAGCAGCTCCTTTTTTTGGAGACGCATTTTTCACCGTAATAAGGCGTTTTTTATCAAAACAAAATATCTTTATAGCTCATAGACAACATTTATATCAAAGACTTTGCCTAGGTAGTCTTTCAAAAGATAAAGTGGCTTTATTTTATATGATACAGAGTATGGTAATAGCTTTTATTTATTTCAGATTTAATATAATTTATGAAATAGCTATTATTCCTATATGTTTCTTAATAATGTATTTATTTGAGATCAGATATGCATTATCTTTTAAAGAATCAATGAAAAATTCATTAATTTAAATCTTTTGGCTAAAAATATGTCTAGATATTTATATTCCTCAATAAGTTATCTTTTTAAGTATTTATTAAATCTAAATATAAGATATAGAAAAATTTATTTTATTCTTATAGATATTTTTTTAGTTCTAATTTCATTCCTTTTATCAACTTGGTTTCTAAATTTAAAAGAAAATTTCTTAAATATATTTTTATTTATATCTTTTACATTAGTTTATTTTATTTTTGGAAACTACTATAAATCTCTTACAAGATACTATTCAAGCACTGGATTTTATAAATTATCAATAAAAAATTTATTATTAATTTTTATAATTAAATTAATATTTTTTTCATTAGGTATTTATTACCCGCTCAAATTTTGGTTGCTTATTTGGTTACTTATTTCATCTTTTTTAATTTCTATCAGAGTATTTTCAAGAGATTTATTAACCAGTTTTAATATCGACATCAAAGATAATTTAAAGAAGGTTGCTATATTAGGGACTGGTCAAATTGAAGTTCAATTAAGTAAACAGATAAAGCTTACTGGTTCTCATAATATTGTGACTTTTATTGATGAAAATAGAGAATTATGGAATCGTGAAATTAATGGAATCAAAGTTAAACCTCTTGATGTAATTTCTGATCTTGAAATAGATCAATTATTAGTCTCAAATTCATCTATTAACTCTTCTTCATGGCCAAAAATTATTGATCAATTAAAAAAACTTAAACCTGGAATAGAAATCTATAAAATACCATCATTAAACAGTATTGAAGAAGGTAAAGAAAGAATTGATGCATTGAAACCAATATCTTTAGAAGATTTATTATTTCGAAAAAGTGTTCCTCCGAAAAATGATTTACTTGGTCCTGGGATCACGAACAAAGTTGTTATGGTAACTGGGGCTGCTGGTTCAATTGGTAAAGAATTGAGCTTGCAGATACTTGCTTTAAATCCCTTAAAACTGATCTTAATAGACTTTAGTGAGCCAAGTCTTTTTGAATTAAAGAATTTTTTAGATAAGGAGAATACATCAAATAAAGAAATTTTTTATGAACTTGGAAATACTTGTGATTATAAATTTATGTATAAGATTTTTAAAAGTTATAAACCTTACATACTTTTTCATGCTTCCGCCTATAAACATGTAGCTTTATTAGAACATAATCAAATTGAAGCTGTAAAAAATAATATATTTTCAACTATAAATATATGTAAATTAGCTTTAGAATTTAAAACTTATAAAACCATACTTATATCTTCTGATAAGGCGGTTAGACCAACAAGTTTGATGGGTGTTACAAAGAGGATCTCAGAATTAATAATAAGTTCCTATGCAAATCAATTTAAGAACCCATCTGAAGAGGATAAATTAGTTTTTTCTATGGTTCGATTTGGTAATGTATTAGGCTCTTCTGGATCAGTTGTGCCAATTTTTCAAAAGCAAATAGAAAGGGGAGGTCCACTTACTATTACTCATCCTGAAGTTACTAGATATTTTATGACTATTTCTGAGGCTGCTTCCTTAGTTATTCAATCATCTGTTTTAGCAAAAGGAGATGGAGAAGTGTTTTTACTCGATATGGGTAAGCCAATGAAAATAATAAAGCTTGCAGAGCAAATGATTCTTTTAAATGGATTAACAGTAAAGAATGATTTAAATCCTCAAGGTGATATATCTATAATTTATAGTGGTCTAAGAAAGGGGGAAAAGTTATTTGAAGAATTGCTTATAGATGCTAAATCTGAAAGTACAGATCACCCTTTGATTTTCAAGGCAATTGAAAACTCTTTAGATTTAGATTACTTGATGCAAAAGATTTATAATTTAGAAATAAGTCTTAATAATAATGATTTAAAAACAACAATTAAAATACTTAAGGAAATAGTACCCGAATGGTTAAGAGATAACATAGTAGGATAAATTCTACAAAGTGTTCAGAAAAGTTAAGTTTTAAATGAATAGTATTTTAGTTACAGGAGGTGCAGGATTTATAGGGAGCCATACTTGTTTTTCTTTACTTAAGAAAGGTTATAAATTGTATGTTATTGATTCATTTATAAATAGTTCTAAGGAATCATTAATCAAGGTTTTAGATACTTTAAAATTTTATAATATTGATGCAACAAATAATTTAACAATAATTTCAGGAGACATAAAAGACAAGAGTTTATTACGAGAAGTTTTTGTTAAATCAAAAACAGATAAAAGTCCTATTGAAAGTGTAATTCATTTTGCTGGATTAAAATCGGTTTCAGAATCTGTTAGGAATCCTATTCTCTATTGGGATTCAAATTTAAATTCTTCTATAAGTTTAGTTCAAGTTATGTGTGAGTTTAATTGTTCAATAATTGTATTTAGCAGTAGCGCGACTATTTATGGCTTAATAAATAAAAGTCCTATAAAGGAAAGTGGGGAAATTTGCCCTATTAACCCATATGGAAATTCAAAATACGCAATTGAAACACTATTAAAAGATATTTTTTTTAGCCGCGATAAAAAAATGAAGATAGCGAATCTTAGATACTTTAATCCTGTTGGGGCCCATCCTCTTGGTTTTATAGGAGAAGATCCAAAAGGTAAGCCAAATAATATTTTTCCTCTTATTACAAAAGTGGCAATTGGAAAAATTGATAAATTAAAAATTTTTGGTAAAGATTGGCCAACAAAAGATGGTACAGGTATTAGAGACTATATACATGTAATGGACTTAGCAGAGGGCCATATTAGGATGCTAGAGTTTCTTCTTGAAAATGATCCTCAACTCATAAATATGAATTTAGGAACAGGGGTCGGTACTTCAGTTCTAGAACTTATTGAAACGTTTAAAAAAGTAAATAATGTAAATATTCCTTATGAATTTGTTGGTAGAAGATCCGGAGACGTAGCAGAAATAGTTGCAGATAATAGTTATGCAAAAGAGTTAATTGATTGGTTCCCCAGAAGAAGTCTCAATGATATTTGCAAAGATGGTTTTAATTGGCAGTCAAATAATCCTGATGGTTTCATTATAAAATTTTCTTAATTAAAATTGATATGTTATTAATTTATAATTCTTCCATAGTCATCCTCGAATCTAACAATATCATCCTCGCCCAAATAATTTCCACTTTGGATCTCAATTAAAATTAGAGGAATTTTTCCAGGATTACTTAATCTATGCTTTGCTCCTAAAGGGATGAAAGTACTTTGATTCTCTGATAAAACAAAAATTTCATTATTAATTTGAACTGTGGCAGTTCCATTAGCTACTATCCAATGCTCAGATCTATGATGATGCATTTGAAGTGATAATTTAGCACCAGGATTTACTTCGATTTTCTTCACTTGCCAACTAGTATCTTCTATTAGGGATGTATAAGCTCCCCAAGGTCTATATACTTTTTTATGAATTCTACCTTCTTGAAAACCCTTAGCATCTAGCTTATTGATGACTTCTTTGAGGTTTTTAGCATGCTCTTTATTTGCAACTAGGATTGCATCTGAGGTCTCTACTGCAACAGTGTCCTTCAATCCGAGAGTCACTAAAAGTCTATTTTCACTTGTTAGAAAGCAATTCTCTGATTCAAAATCAACTACCTTGCCTTTTATAACATTGCCTAGAAGATCTTTCTTTTCAGACTCCCAAAGGGATTTCCAACTACCAATATCACTCCATCCGGCCTTTAATGGCAATACTGACCCAAGTTTGGTCTTTTCCATAACGGCAATATCAATAGGTATGTTTGGAGTGTCTTTAAAAGTAGTTGAATCAATTCTTGTAAAATCAAGATCTTTTTGACTTTTTTCAAAAGCACTTTTACATTTAGAGACAAGTTCTGGAGTGAATTTTTGTAATTCCTCAATAATTATTTTCGTTTCAAATATAAAAATCCCGCTGTTCCAAGAATATTTTTTATTTCTATATAATTTCTCAGCTATAACTTTATTAGGTTTTTCTATAAATTTTCTAATTGGAATAGCTTCGTTTGTTTCTGAATTTAAAGGTTCTTTGCTTTCAATATATCCGTAACCTGTTTCAGGTGTCGTTGGTATTACTCCAAAGACAACTAAACTGCCCCTCTCTGCTTCCTTTATACCTAATTTAACAACCTTAATGAATTCTTCGTTATCTTCAATCTTATGATCAGCAGAGAGTACTAAGAGTATTGATTCTTTATCAATATTTAATGCTTGTAATGCACCTAAAGTAATAGCAGGTGCTGTATTTCTTCCAAATGGTTCAAGAATTATTGCATTTGGTAATATACCAATATTTCTAACTTGCTCTGCGACTAAAAATCTATGTTCCTCATTACATATCAAGATTGGTTTTTGAATATTTTCTAAACTTGAAATTCTTTCTAGGGTTTGTTGCAATAGAGACTTATTAGTATCTTTACTTAAAGACAGAAATTGTTTGGGATAGCTTTCTCTAGATAATGGCCATAATCTTGTACCTTTCCCTCCACACATAATAACAGGAATTATTTTCATTGGAAAAATAGGAAATTTGTTATTTGATTAAATATTACTATAAAGTTTTTATAAAAATAGATAATAAAAATCTTTCTATGAATAATTTATTTAAGCATATAAACTTATTTTGATCATCAAAAATTGATTTTTTTTTTATTAAGTTTGAGTTGTATTATTTTCATTGGTAATATTGGATCAGTTAGATTTATTAAATTACAAACTTTTTTATGCCTAAGAAAGCATTAATAACAGGTATTACTGGTCAGGATGGTAGCTATCTGGCGGAATTTTTATTAGAAAAAGGATATGAAGTTCATGGAATGAAAAGAAGGGCTAGCAGTTTTAATACTCAGAGAATTGATCATTTATATAAAGATCCTCATAATTCAAAAGTAAAGTTATTTCTGCATTATGGAGATTTGACGGATAGTTCTAATATTACCAATCTAATAAAGAAAATTTTGCCAGATGAAATTTATAATTTGGGAGCTCAAAGTCATGTTGCAGTTAGTTTCGATTCTCCAGAGTATACAGCAGAGGTAAATGCTTTAGGAACTTTACGAATATTAGAAGCAATAAAATTACTTGGTTTAAAAGATAAGACTAGATTTTATCAGGCCAGTACAAGTGAATTATACGGCTTTGTTCAAGAAACTCCACAGACTGAAAGTACACCTTTTTATCCAAGAAGTCCTTATGCAGTATCAAAGCTATTTGGACATTGGATTACTAAAAACTATAGGGAATCCTACGGAATATATGCTTGTAACGGTATATTGTTTAATCATGAAAGTCCAAGAAGAGGTGAAACTTTTGTTACAAGAAAAATCACTAGAGGACTTTCTAGGATCAATGAAGGATTGGATGAATGCATTTATATGGGTAATATTGATTCTCTAAGGGATTGGGGTTATGCAAAAGACTATGTTGAGATGCAATGGCTTATGTTGCAGCAAGAGAAACCAGATGATTTTGTTATAGCAACTGGTAGACAAGAATCAGTTAGAAAGTTTATTGATTTGACAGCTGATGAATTAGGATGGAGTAATGGAGGTAAAGGAATGCAATGGGAGAATAAGGGCTTGGAAGAGATTGGTATAAGAAGAGATACTGGAGACATTGTTGTAAGGATTGATGAGAGATACTTTAGACCTGCTGAGGTTGATACATTATTGGGTAATCCTAATAATGCAAGAGAAAAATTAGGGTGGACCCCAGGATTAGATCTTAATGAGCTTATTTCTGAGATGGTTAGTTTTGATCTTGAAGAATCAAAAAAAGAGAGAATCTTGAGGGATAAGGGATTTGAAATTAATACTCCTAATGAATAAATTTAAACTGTAGTAATTATGCTTGAAAAGAAACTTATAAAATCTACTGATAAAATATACCTTGCTGGTCACAAAGGTATGGTGGGAAGTTCAATTCATAAAACCCTTTTAAATAAAGGTTATAAAAATTTAATTTTTGAATCAAAAGAAAAGTTAAATTTGCTTGATTATAGTGCTGTAAAAAATTGGTTTGAATTTCAAAAACCTGAAGTTGTAATAATTGCTGCAGCTAAAGTTGGTGGAATAAATGCTAATAATATCTATTCTTATGATTTTTTAATTGAAAATCTTAAGATACAAAATAATATTATTGAAAATGCTTGGAAGAATGGAGTAAAAAGATTACTTTTTCTTGGCAGTAGTTGTATTTATCCAAAATTAGCTATTCAACCAATCAAGGAAGAAGAGCTTTTAACAAGCTCTCTTGAACCAACTAATGAGTGTTATGCCCTAGCAAAAATAACTGGGGTAAAACTTTGTCAATCTTTAAGGAAACAATATGGATTTGATGCGATAAGTTTGATGCCAACAAACTTATATGGTCCAGGAGATAATTTTGATAGGTTAGGTAGTCATGTTTTACCTGCTCTCATTAGAAAATTCTATGAAGCGGAAAAGAATAATGATTCTGAAATTACTTGTTGGGGTACAGGTAAACCTAGGAGAGAATTTCTACATGTAAATGATTTAGCAGAGGCATGTGTTATGTGTTTAGAAAATTGGGATCCCTCAAATGAAAATGCTCCATTGGATAAAGACAATAAACCATTAACTTATTTAAATGTTGGTACTGGATTAGATATTACAATTAAGGAATTAGTTGAACTTATTTCAAAGAATTTCTCTTTTAAGGGAAAAGTTACTTGGGATACTTCAATGCCAGATGGAACTCCTCAGAAAAAATTAGATGTTTCTAAGATAAAGTCTTTAGGATGGTCTCCAAAAATATCATTGAAAGATGGTGTTAAACAGACAATTGAATATTTTAAATTAAAAGTTAGTGAAGGCAATATAAGGCAAAAATTTAAATGATTAATTTAAAATCTTAGATATTATTTTTATATAAGCGATACTTTCAATTTACTTTAAAATGGAAAAAAATTTTATTTGTATTTCCTCTTTTAATGATGATTTAAGTTGGTTTGAAGATTTTAACTATCCTCATATTATTTATGACAAATGTTTTCAAGGTATTCGTAAATCTGATTTTTTCCCTATAGATATACCTCCATCAAATTTATCAAAGAGATACCCAAAACTTAATATTAA
>CEUK01029211.1_pt1 | contig 29007 bp, 27 predicted proteins | sample 356451 | NCBI WGS metagenome assembly CEUK01 (sample SAMEA2622843, study PRJEB7988) | marine metagenome | isolation source: saline water (ENVO:00002010), including
CGGCGACTGGCAAAAACATGTAGGAAAATTTGTTCGGAATCCGCTCCTCAAAAATCCCGATTTGTATGCAAGCAGACCTGATTTCAGAGATCATGTTTTCGACGGTAGTTCCTATGCAGACGCCTATTTGCTCGAAGAATTCAATGAGGAGCACCATGACGAGCATTTCACGGATAACCTCATGCGCAATCGCATGTGCAACGAATTATTCCATGAGATTGTCCCTGTAATCCTAAATGAGGATGATCTCAATTCCATGCTTTATTCAATTGAGAACAGAAGCCCCTACTTGGACAGCAAACTTCTTGATTTCGCAAATAGCATACCCGCCCGACACCTCGTTCGCAACGGATACGGCAAATATGTCCTTCGCCAATCAATGAAAGGAATTCTAAACGAAAAAGTCCGTCTTGATCGGAGGAAAAAAGGTTTCAATGCCTCCATTAGCTCGTTGGTAGACCTTCAAGACCCTGAAACCAAAAGTTACCTTTTGGATTCGAATGCATTGGTCTTCCAAATTATTGACAGGAATAGGATTAAAGCACTTCTGAAACTTGGCTCAATCCCAAATCACTTGAGCAAGTTTATTTTTAATTTTATCAATTTAAGAGTCTTCCTTGAGAAGTTTTGACTCATACAAATCTTCTCCCCCTTGAGAAAAATATTATAAGAATTTAGCAAAACAGCCCATTGATGAAGAAAAACGATTATATTATTTTAGGCATCCATGATGCTCACGATGCCTCAGCAGCAATTATGGTCGGCGGCAAGATTATAGCAGCGGTCCAAGAGGAAAGATTTTCTCGACTGAAAGGAGATTACGGTTACCCAACTAAGGCTATCGAATACTGCCTGCAAGAAGTTGGCATTCAGGGTTCCGATATTGACGAGGTGGTCCTCGCCTCTCATTCCTGGAATCCCGTCCTCACTAAGATCAAAAGAAACGCAAATTTTTCGGTCGCAGATTGGGTCATGGAACAAGAATCATATTGGATGCCAACACTTCTTGAGGGGAAGAAAGTGAATTATTATGATTTGTTCAAGGATAGGGACGACTTTAACTACGATAAGACCTACCCCATGGATCATCTCATGGATGGATATATGGACAAGTCGGAACTGGATGAGATGGCCAATATCAGAATAAAATCCATAGCTCGTTACCTGTCAGTTCCCCGGGAAAAAATCCGCACCATCACCCATGAAGAATGCCATGCTTATTATTCCTATTGGGGAGTCCCTGATCGTGATGAAAAGCTTTGCCTCACTGCCGAGGGCATTGGCGATTACTCGAATGGGACAGTTTCAAGGATGTCTACGAAAGGGCGAGTGGAATTGGCGGCCACGAGAGAAAATCACATTGGGCACATCTACCAATACATAACTTTGCTTTTGGGAATGAAACCCAATCAGCATGAATACAAAGTCATGGGGCTCGCTCCGTATGCGTCTGACTACGAGATTGAAAAGGCATATGATGTGTTGAGTAAAGTCCTTAAGGTAGATGGTCTGAATGTTAAATTTGATCAAAAACCTAGCGATTTATACTTTCATTTCCGAGATCAACTGAATGGTTGCCGATTTGACGGAATTGCCGGAGCAGTCCAGAGAATGACCGAAGAGCTTCTCAAAGAGCTCGTTTTAAACGGCGTAAAGGAAACCGGTTTAACCTCAGTCATTTTCTCAGGGGGCGTTGCCCAAAACATAAAGGCGATGAAAAGTTTGGCTGAGCTTGAAAGAGTCGATTCCATTAGGGTCCTTCCCGCTGCCGGTGACACGTCTTTGCCAATTGGAGCCTGTTACTACGCTGCCTGGGAACTAGTCGTTAAAGAAGAAATGCAAGAAGAAGACATTGCGCCTTTGGATCACGTATATTTAGGGAATGAAGTCGAAGAACTAGAAGTAAATGAGGTGTGCAAAAAGGCGCGAGAAACCGGATTCTCGGTTCGGGAGGCAGTCACACCCCATGAAATTGCGAGTCTATTAGCTGAAGGTTTGGTTATCGGACGTTGTGCCGGCCGGATGGAATTTGGACTGCGATCATTGGGTAATCGCTCTATACTGGCAGACCCGCGAAGATGGGACACCGTCGCCAAAATAAACGAAGTGATCAAATTCAGAGATTTTTGGATGCCATTCACCCCGTCAATTCTAGAAGAAAGGGCAAACGATTATCTAGTGAACCCCAAAGACATCCCATCTCCCTTCATGACGCATGCATTTGATTCAACACCACAGGCCCGCAAGGATTTATCAGCAGCAATGCACCCGGCAGACAAGACCCTTCGCCCCCAACTGGTCACAAAGAAAAGCAATGGTGCGTATCACCAAATCATTTCTGCTTTCGAAAAAGTAACGGGAGTCGGTGCTCTGTTAAATACAAGTTTCAATCTGCATGGTGAACCAATTGTTGCCGATGCAAAAGATGCCTACAGTACGTTTTGCAGATCTGATTTAGATGCTCTTTTAATTAATGAAAGCTTGATCATGAAAACACAGGACAGCAGCATGATGACAATAAAAGATGCATGATTACGTCAAACAAACCTCATATAATTTGGATTTGAACGGAGTTTGAAACATTTGCTTGTCCTGTCCCACGATAAAAAGAAAAAGCGCAAGTACGCTATTTATTGGGAGAAGAAGAATAATCCCAATTTGATTTATGCCTAAAAGGGTAACTATTTTCTCAAATGTCGGTCATTTCATTGAAATTTTTGAGATTCAACTTGAAATTGCTCAACAGCACTTGGATAGAGGAGATAGCGTAGAGTTTGTATTTTGCTCCGGTTTAGTTCCGATTTGCGAAATAAACAGAAAAAAAGATATTTTTACATGTACTTATTGCATTAGCAGAAGAAATCAGGGAATAAAATTATTAAGTAAAAAAATTAAAAAATATAACTTAAATGGATTCTTTGATTCTAAAGACAAAAGCATAATATCAAATTTAAAATCTGACTTTGCATCAAGAGAAGAACTACAGAATTATAAACTGGGTAACTTTAGCATCGGCAGTTCCGTTTATTCCTCGATTGCAGATTTTGATCGCGAGTATCTGCCTGACTTGAGCACTTACAAAAAGGAAGTACAAGATTTCTTAGGTGCATCTGCCCACATATATCTTTCCTTCAGAAAATATTTGTTAAAAAGGAAAAGAGATGTCGTTTATTTGTATAATGGAAGACATGCTCTGGAAAAGCCTGTGATCGCTTCCTGCAAGGAGTTAGGAGTTAAGTTCTTCACTCATGAATGGGCCTATAATGGTGGATATGAACTTTTTGAGAATACCCAACCTCAAGATCATGAATACCGGCACGAATCCATTGAAAAGGTTTGGCGGAATTCAAAATTTTCAGAGACTAAAAAAAATAAGATTGGATCTTTGTTTTACTCACAGAACCTTGGCAGACAACAAGGAAATATCTCGTTGAAAATAAATAAAGAGAGTGTGGAAATTGTAAAAAATAAATACGAAGCCCTTGATAAGTTAAAAACCAAAAAGATATTACCCGACTCCTGGGACACAGAAAAGGAAAATGTCGTTTGGTTTCCTAGTTCAGAATTTGAAGATTATACAGCACCTGATTATTGTAATGATAAAATTATTTACCGCTCTCAATTAGAAGCAATCACAAAGATTATTCGAGACACCAATAAACATTCCAAAAGACATTGGTTTTTCATAAGATTGCATCCTACTTATTCATTGTTTCACACCAAAGTCCAGGAACAAAATCAGTATGAATCTTTGCAGAGAGACTACCAAAATGTAACTTTAATCTATCCGGATAGCGAATATTGCAGTTATTTTTTAATGGATAATGCCGATAAGGTAATAGCATTCCGGTCGACTGCCGGGATAGAAGCTGCATACAGAAAGAAACCTGTCATTATGCTAAATAAGCATATAATTTATAAGTTAGATAGTGTCTATTCACCCAAAACTCACAATGAAGCACTAAATTTGGTATTGGAACCAAAACTTAAAGCATTAAATAACAGAGATGCTATTAAATTTGGTTTCTTTTCATTGATGTCAGGCGTACAACCAAAATATTATACAAGAGATTTAAGAAAATCTTATGAAGAGGGTTGGGGCTTATTCAAAGGTAAAAGAGTAACCCCGTCTGCTTTTGTTGAAAAAATTATTTTACCTATTTCAAATAGAAAGAAACTATCACCTATAAGAGATCTAATAAATAAACTGCAGCACAAATTTATTTATAAATATCTAAACATGAAAGTAGAGAAATAAACTTCTTATTCACTCTATTCGGCGTGACACATAACCATTAGATATTGTACCTACCAGCCAGGAACAAACTTCACTCAAAATACATGCTAGGATTCCTCAAAAGATTAATTAGCCCTTACCTACGTACGATCGTATCATCGACCTTTCGTGAAGAAATCATCCTATCTCTTGATCAATATCTCGAGAGGAAACAAAAATCCGGGAACGCTCTACAAGTATCTCAACAAATACTCTTTAACCAATATAAGATAAGCTCTAATTTCCCTAGTTATATAGATTCAGGATTCTCGGTCTTTTCACAAGATAACGAAGATGGAATTCTTCTTGAAATATTCGCCAAGATCGGTTTTGAGAATAAGAAGTTCGTTGAAATTGGTGCTGGAAATGGAATTTTGTTCAGCAATTGCGCGAACTTATGCATCAACTTTGGCTTTACCGGTCTTTTTATCGAATCAGACGAACAAAAGGTGCGGGACGGTATCTCGTATTACAAGGATTCCTACAGGACCAACCTTCTTCCTCCTTCTTTTTGCAGTCTATTTGTTACCCAGCACAACATCAATGATATATTAAGCAAATACAACCTACCTAGTTCAATTGATCTTCTCTCAATTGATATTGATGGTAATGATTTTTGGGTACTGCAAAACCTAAATACAACTATTCCTAGAGTAATCGTTCTCGAAATCAATCCTGCTTTTGGCAAGCAAAGTTGTACCATAAAGTACAATGCTAACTTTAGCTTAGAAAGTCTGGAAGACGACAATTACGGCATGTCCGCTCTCGCAGCAATAAAACTATGCAAAAGTAAGGGATACAAGCTAGTAGCATGTAATTCTAAAGGGTTTAATCTAATTTTCGTACTCGACGAAATTTCCAAAAATTTACCTGAGATGGATCATTCCCTGATCTTCGAGAAAGACTATTTCAAATCCAAAGTCAATACCTCTGGATTAAAAGAGTCTCAAATCGTTCAAGTCTGAAATGCAAGTTTGTTTCTACTTTAACGACTACAAGGAAAAAAATGAAACTGGTACTTTCATTTTTTTTGAGGAAGCAAAAAAGTACGTCAAATCCCTTCGTTCAACCGATATCATCTTTTCCGCCGCATTCGAGTCTTCCGCAAATGCAGACTCTTTTGAAACTGACCTTCCAAAATATTCTCTGGAACGAGAGGTGGTTGACCTTCAGAATAGAACCCGCAAGCCGGTCAGCAAATCCCGTTTTCGCATTGGATCGCTTCTTCGAAAAATCTTAAAGTTTTTTTATCTGGATGTTACCTTGGAACATCCAGATCCTTCATCTGACTACGAACACTATTTGTCTCAAAAGACCACCGCTTTTGAGAATCTGGTCAGACGCGAGAAGATCGATCTGGTCGTTTACCTACATTACTTTTATTTTCCCAGCCTAAACGTCCCTTATGTTTTGTTCGCTTGGGATTTTGCTCACCGAAATATTATCGGGCATCTGGAATTCCTTAATGAGTTCGACTGGAGAGAGAAAATATTTCGGGAAGCCCTTATTAAGGCGTACAAGGTCATAACTTGTAACCAAGCTGGCAAAGATGAACTAATTCGATACGGTCAAGTTCCTGAAGAACGCATCTCAATTATTCCCTTTTCGCACCCTGTGGTACCGCCTCGAAAGCCTGAGTGCCTCCCGGACAATCTCAAACATCCCTACATTTTTCTTCCCGCGGGGTTTTGGGCGCACAAGAACCATATAGTGTTAATTCAAGCATTGAATGAATTGGTTAACGACAGAGGTTTGGAAATAAACCTTATTTTGGTTGGAAACGACAGGGGTAACCTAGATTACGTGAATCAACAAATCGCTCGATACGGCCTTGAGAACAGCGTCCAAACTCTTGGCTTTGTAGATAGAGAGGTTGTTTGGGAACTATACAGGAATGCCGAAATGCTCGTTTTCCCATCACTGCTAGGCCCCAACAACCTGCCTCCACTGGAGGCTCTCTCAGTGGGATGTCCCGCCGTCGTATCCAGGTTAGATGGGCATGTGCAACAATTCTCTGACGCGGTACTGTACTTCGATCCCTTCGACCCACAAGAACTGGCTGATCAAATAGCATCTTTATTCCAGAATAAAGAGCTAAAGGAGAAGCTGAAGGCAAATGCCTCAGATCTGATAGATGAATTGTCCCCAAAAGAATACTTTCAGCGACTGCTTCCCATCCTAATGGAATTTAAACTCCATAGTTCCACCTACACCTCATGACCGACAATTTGTTTTCCATCGTGCAGAAATGCCGAGTTTGCCATTCTTCAGACTTCTTTAATTTTCTAGATTTAGGGTCTACACCACCCGCGGATCAGTTCCTTACTGAAAAAGAGCTACTTCTGCCGGAAACTTATTACCCACTTTCCGTTCAGCTTTGCCACGAATGCGAACTCGTTCAGTTAGGGCAGGTTGTTCACCATGAGATTCTTTACCGAAACGAATATCCATACGAGTCATCAACCACCAAGCAGGGGAAGAGGCACTGGAAGGAATTTGCAGACTCTGTTTGCAAGGACTTTCAGCTCAGCTCAGAAGATTTGGTTGTTGATATAGGCAGCAACGTTGGGGTCCTTTTAGAATGCTTCAAGAAAAACGGCACCAGAATTCTTGGGGTTGATCCAGCAAGCAACATTGTAGAAATCGCCAACGGAAGAGGCGTAGAGACTTGGGATAATTTCTTTGACATCGAAACTGCAAAGAAAATCTTGGCAAGCAAGGGAGAGGCAAAGGTCATTACGGGAACAAACGTTTTTGCCCATATCGACAATTTGCATTTATTTATGCAGGCTGTGGATTGTTTGCTTTGTGAAGATGGAATATTTGTTTTTGAAGCGCCGTATCTCGGAAATCTCTTAAAACTCCTCGAATACGACACCATTTATCATGAACATTTGTCCTACCTCTCTCTCAAGCCAGTTTCTATTCTTGCTGAAAAGTTTGGAATGGAAATAATTGACGTCCAGGAACGGGACATTCACGGAGGTTCCTTTCGAGTCTTCCTAGCTAGAAGGGGATTACGAAAAACCAACGAAAGGGTAGAGCTTTTCCGGCAAAAAGAGCAAAGCCTGAATTTTACGAATCAAGCGAAACTTGAGAATTTTGCAATCGCAGTAGAGCAAAACAAGCAAGAGTTGCGAGCGATTTTGCACGATCTGAAGTCAAAGGGAAAGAGAATTGCCGCCGTCAGCACACCCGCCAAGGGCATGACTCTTCTTAATTACTGCAAGATCGGGACTGAGTTAATTGAATTTGCTACAGAAAAAAGCCCTTTGAAAATTGGGAAGTACACCCCTGGTACCCATCTTCCCATTTTACCCGACTCGGCATTAGAGGAAAACCAGATCGATTACGCCTTGCTACTTGCCTGGAACTTTGCAGATGAGATCATCGGTAATCTCTCCAGTTATCGAAAAAATGGAGGCAAGTTCATTATTCCCATCCCCCACCCAAAGATAATCGAATGAAGTTAACCAAGATCAAATGCACGCAACAGGACCAGCGAGGTTCAATCACGGATATTATCGAGCAACTGGAATTCAATGGCGCCACCATGATCTTCAGTAAAGCCGGCAGTATCCGAGGCAACCACTATCACAAACAATCCATTCAGCATATCTATGTTCTCGAAGGAAAGATGATTTCAAGATCAAAGAAAATAGACGAGGAAATGATAGAAGTGGTCGTGGGTAAAGGTGACCTCATTTCGCACGATCATTACGAGGCCCATATGTTTGAAGCAATTGAAGACACCACTTTTCTAGTTTTGTCAGCAGGCTTGAGGACCGGAAGAGATTACGAGAAAGATACCTACAGGCTGAAAGTCCCAATAGCTCAGTACAATTAAACATCCCGTGGAATTACCTATTCCGGTCAACGAACCGCTCTTCCGAGGAAGGGAAAAGGAATATCTCAACGAATGCATTGATTCTGGTTGGATTTCATTCGAAGGCCCATTCGTTAAAAGGTTCGAGAGCGAATTTGCAGGTTTGCACGGGGTAGAGCACGGTATCTCCGTATCCAATGGAACGGCTGCACTGGAGCTAGCCTTTGCAGCTCTCGACCTTAAACCTGGAGACGAAGTCATCATGCCGAGCTTCACCATCATTAGTTGTGCGAGGGCTGTCCTGCTTACCGGAGCAACCCCGGTTCTGGTGGATGCGGATCCTCTGAGCTGGAACATGGTCGCGGAAGACGCTATACGTAAGATAACGCCACGAACAAAAGCCATCCTTGTCGTTCACACTTATGGCCTTCCCGTAGACTTGGATCCCTTGCTTGAAGTTTGTGCGCAAAGGAATATTTCGATTGTAGAAGACGTAGCTGAAGCGATTGGTCTAAATTACAAAAACCGCATCTGCGGCTCCTTCGGGCGGTTGAGCATCTTCAGTTTTTATCCCAACAAGCACATAACCACAGGTGAGGGGGGAATGATTCTAACAAACGACGACGGAGTTGCCTTAAAATGCCGCATGCTTCGTAATCTTGCCTTTCAAGATGAAAGGCGCTTCGTCCATGACGAATTGGCTCCGAATTATCGACTGACTAATCTTCAGGCGGGAATTGGACTTGCTCAGATTGAAGTACTTGAAGATACGATCGTGAGGAAAAGAAAGATTGGTCAGCTTTACCTCGATAAACTTTCGGAATGTAGGTTTCTCCAGTTGCCCCTTCGGGAAACCAGTTTTGCTGAAAACATCTTTTGGGTTTTCGGGATCGTAATCAAAGATGAATTTGATCTCTCCGCAAGCAAACTTATCGCCGAACTAAAGACGGGGGGAATCGGATGCAGGGAATTTTTTTGGCCCATGCACGAACAACCGGTGTTCGCAGAAGAGAATTTTGCAGCGAGCCCAAAAGACTACCCGGTGTCATCAAGAATTGCACGAAAGGGCCTGTACCTTCCTTCAGGTATTTCACTTACGGAAAAGCAAATAAATACGGTTTGCTCAGTCCTCCTGAAAACTCTTTCCACCCTGGTTGAATGAGTAAAAACTTCGGGAATTCGGCTAGGTTTTATGACCTAATCTACAAGGATAAGGACTATGCAGCAGAAACTCATTTCGTATGCGATAGAATAAATCGTTTTGCGACTGATGTGAAAACTCTTCTCGAGGTCGGCTGCGGAACTGGAAATTACGCTTACCGGTTCAGGGATGCTGGATTAAAAGTCCATGGCATTGATGCCAGTTCGGAAATGATATCAATTGCAGTGGACAAAAAATCCTCTCTCGGAGGTGAAAACATTACCTTCGAGGTTTCAAATGCCGAAGAATTCTCAACATCCACCTCCTGGGACGCAGCGGTTTCACTTTTTTTTATGCTGGGATACCAGGTTTCGGACGAAGACCTTCACAAAACCTTTAATTCCATCAGAACGGCAATAAGACCGGGCGGTCTTTTCGCATTTGATTTTTGGCATGGTCCCAGCGTCCTTGAAAAAGGCTGTTGTCCCAAAAAGATAGAAATCGAGATGCAGAACCACTTCTTGGTAAGGGAATCAATTCCCGAAAAATGCAGTGGGCAAAACTGCTTTAAAATTCAACAATCTTTCCAAGTCGAGGAGAAAGATGGAGGCAAAAAACAGTATTTTGAGGAAGTTCATAAAGTCAGATACTTCTTTCGCGAGGAGCTCCAAGAAGTCATTCAAACGAACGGTTTCGAATTATTGGGAATGGAAGCATTCATGGGAGGTGATCTTGAAGCGACGAATTGGGCGGGCATTGCTTTTGCAAGAGCTAGATAAGTTCAGACCATAATGATAATTCGAATGAATGGAGGCATTGGAGACATGCTTCTGCTCACAATAATAACACGGTATCTTTACGAAAACAGAAGAGGTGGAAATAGAGTTTTCACTCACTACCCAGAGATCTTTGAAAGCAATCCGACGATATCTAAAGTCTTCGACAAAGAAAGCCTCACCTTTCGAATGGCAAAGCTTCTATGCAAAGATTATCATGAAATTACGTATAGATGTTGGTCAACTTTGCTGCCCCACCAAAAAAGTATCTTTGATTGCCATGTCATCGAGCAGTTTTGCCATCAACTTTCAATACGCGGAAAACTGCAATTGAAACCCGAGCTATTTCTCACACGGGGGGAACTTGAACAGGTGGAGATCCCCGCGGGCAAATACCTCGTAGTTCAAAGCCAAGCATCTCACTCCAATCATCCTCAAAGCACAAAGGATTGGCCGGCACAAAGGATGCAGGAGGTCGTTGATGCCCTCAAGTCGACACACAGGATCGTTCAACTCGGCAGCAAGCAGGACCATCCTTTGAAAGGTGTGGATCTAATGCTCGGCAAAACCTCTATTCGCGAAGCTGCAATTCTCCTAAAATCCGCAGCTTGCTTTATAGGTCTGGAGGGAGCCTTGATGCATTTGGCAAGGGCAGTTGATTGCTCCTCGGTTGTAATCTGGGGAGGACGATTACAGCCTAGTCAAATTGGTTACCCCTGTTTTGAGAATCTTTATCAGAAAATGGATTGCTCACCTTGCTGGATCCCCAATGCCTGCCCGCACGGCCTTGCCTGCATGGATTCCATTACCTCCGATATGGTCTTGGAGCGTATCGATAAGATAATCAGTCAAGCACCTCAACCTCTTCCGGTAGACGAAATTATCGTCAAGGATACCGTTCACAGGTCTGAAATTAAGAAACAAATTCTAGAATTCCCTCCCCATCTTGATCATCTAGTCTCTAAAGTCGCTTGAAGAAAGCTCCTCAGGAAAACCTTTTACTCAATCTAGCCTGTGGTCAGACCCATCACGAAGAATGGGTCAACGTAGATCAATTCGAAAAAGATGGAGTTTCCGCCTGCGACCTAACGAAGCCTCTTCCTTTCGATGATGAAAGTTTTCAAGTGCTTTACTGCTCTCATTTCCTAGAACACCTCAGAACCGATCAAGCAACGAGCTTTCTTTACGAATGCCTAAGGATTCTCAGGCCAGGGGGTATTATTCGCCTAGCCGTGCCCGATCTCGAAGGGATGGCAAGAGATTATCTTCGAATCATTGATGACTTGGAAAATCAAACGGAGCGCAAGACCGACCATCAGTGGATGATTTTGGAACTGTTCGATCAGATGACCCGAGAAAAGCCTCAGGGGATGATGGGGGCGTTCCTCTCGGACAAGGTAAAAAGACGAAGCGGGCTCATCAGGAAAAGAATAGGCGGAGCGATTCGTTCCTTTGATTCCTCGGCCGAATGCCAAACAGACCAAGAAACCCCTCCTCCATCGTTATTAACTTTACTTAAAAAGCTCTTGAAGGATTCCGATTTCCGGACGGACCGCTTCATTAAGTTTTTTTTCCCAAAATGCCACAAAACCTATCTTCTTCATCCAAGTGGTTCCATCTTCGTTGAGATCTGCTTGTTGCTGACCCCCGGTATCTCCTATCAGGAGATCAAGTCGTCCAAGTTCAGAAACTCGGGTGAAATCCACTTTCAAGCCTTCGATCGCTTTAGCCTCAAGTGGCTGCTGGAAGACGTTGGTTTTGAAAAGATCGAGAGCATGGAAGCCGATCGCAGCCAGATCGAAAACTGGAAGGACTATTTTCTTGATTGCGAGCCTAATGGCACCGTTCGCAAGGCAGATTCCCTCTACATGGAAGCCATCAGACCAAAGTCATCTTGAAAATAGGAATACTTTCTGATTTCGCAAGAACCGGTGGGGCTGCGATTGCAGCGGATCGCATCGCGGGCTCCTTGCAAAAGGCGGGAGCTGATCTGTTCAGGGTTTCTTCGGACGGTTGCAGTAGCTCACTCCTTGATGAGGAGACCTTGACGCCTGGCAGAAAACATAGACTTCTGGACCTTCTCTTCTCAGGCACAAGTTGGGGAAGGCGCTTGCCCTCCAAGCGAGCCAAGGAGCTTTGCAGACAATTCGACAAACTACTGGCGAGAAGAAAACCTGATCTAATCAATGCTCACAACCTGCATGGCGTCGATTGGCCCATGGAACTTATCGAGATAGCCTTAAGGCATTGTCCCGTTTGCTGGACGCTTCATGACTGCACGACTTTTCTTGGCTCCTACTATCCTTCACATTCGCCTAGACCGAGTGCTGACTCAGCTTCTAACCTCAAGAGCTTTTGGAAAAGAATAGCGACAAGACCACCGGCCAACTCCATTTCAGCCATAGCACCTTCCAAGTGGATGAAGAGTGAGGCCGACTCTTCGCACTGGGGAACTTATGAGACGGCTTTAATCCCCTACCCCATTCCATCGGATTTTACCCGTTCTGGTAGTCCGCAGGCAAACAGGGAAGCCCTCGGACTGGAAACCGACAAGCCGGTTGTTCTCACAATTGCGGGAAATCTTGATGAGGACCGCAAGGGAGGACAAACACTTCACCAAATGTTTCGCGATCGAAAGTTCAAGGGGGTTCAATTCCTTGTGGCCGGTCAATCCAAAAGAGCTGAAGACTTACCTGAAAACGTGCGTCTTCTTGGTTTTGTGGGAGATCAAATATTGCTACGAATCGCCTACACGGCCGCCGACTTCCTGCTTCACCCCGCACCGGTAGACAACCTGCCCAATACCGTCATCGAGTCATTGTCATGCGGAACGCCCGTGCTAGCCTTTCCAACTGGAGGACTGCCCGACATGGTTGTCCCAGACCACTCGGGTTGGTTGTCCTCGGATATATCCACGGGTTCCATAAGTGAGATGATGGTCAGGATACTCGAGGACAGGTCCTACGAGAAACTAGGGGAAGGAGCCAAGCAAACCGCACAGAATCTATTTAATGAAGAAAAGATTGCAAAAATATATCAACGGCAATTTTTGGAAACCACCAATCTAGTAAGTACAAAGCAATGAAAGTTCTCGTGACTGGTTCTTCCGGGCTAATTGGATCTGAGGTATGCGAATATTTTGGTCAAAAAGGCCATGAGATTCATGGTGTTGATAATAATCAAAGAGCCGTATTTTTTGGTCAATCAGGAGATACTTCCTGGAGATTGAGTGAGTTAATCAAATCAGTTCCTTCCTTCAATCATCATGATTTTGACATAAGGGATCGGATGAAGGTGAATGAATTGGTAGCCAGGGTTAGGCCGGATACGATCATTCATGCGGCGGCACAACCTTCCCATGATAAGGCAGCGTCAATTCCCTATGATGATTTCGACGTCAATGCGGTTGGCACGTTGAACCTACTTGAGTCAGCACGCCAGAATTGCCCTGAGTCTCCCTTTATACATATGTCCACGAACAAAGTGTACGGCGATGGACCAAACAAAATAGAATTAAAGGAATCGGACAAAAGGTGGGATTTCGCAGATTCGGGATACGAAAATGGCATTCCGGAAACATTCTCCATTGATCAATGCAAGCACTCTTTATTTGGCGCGTCAAAGGTTGCGGCAGACGTAATGGTGCAAGAGTATGGAAGGTATTTCGAGATGCCGACCTGTTGTCTTCGGGGGGGCTGCCTCACCGGACCTTCGCATTCTGGCGTAGAACTGCATGGTTTCCTAAGCTATCTTGTTAAATGTAACTTGGAGGGAAAAACCTATCGGATATTTGGGTATAAGGGAAAACAAGTTCGGGACAACATCCACTCTGAAGACGTGGTAAGATTTATTGATTGCTTTATTTCATCTCCAAGAAAAGGAGAAGTCTATAATATCGGAGGTGGTAAAACCAACTCCTGTTCTATTTTGGAAGCCTTTGAGTTATGTACCTCTATTTCCGGGAAAAAGCAGATTTATGAGTACTTGGAAGAGAACAGAATTGGGGATCATATATGCTATTACAGCGATCTGAAAAAAGTTTTCAGGCATTACCCCAAGTTCACGATCGAACATTCTTTGAGTGATACTATTAGACAGCTTATTGACAATCAGTATAATAGGAAAACCGGTTGATGATTTCAGCCAAAAACAAAAGGATTCTGCTCGTTACGGAAACGCCACCTGGCACTCCAAATGGTTTTGGCGTAACTTTGGATGCTCTTTTTGGCAATCTAGAACCTAAAGTCCTTTTTACCGACAAAGAATTTCAGGAAGATGTTGCCGGCAAAAAATACTTGCTTGCACAAGTGCCCTTTCACCGATCTAAAAAATATATCATCTCGTTTTTAATGGGTAAAATACCCGAATGGAGAAATCGTTATTCACGCAAATGGGCACAGGCTCATCTAGATAGTGCTTACGAGATTGTATATTCCTTTGTGTATTCAGGAAGTTGCTTAAGATACGGCGCATGGTTGTCTGAGCTTTTGGGCGCAAAACACTTCGTTCACATAGCGGATCATCAGGATGAATTTTTGTCTAATGATCATTTGATCAAGATAATCACTTCGGCATACTCTAAGGCTGCCATCGGTAACAACATGAAGGAATTCTACGAGGCGAATTTTGAACAAGATTTCAAGGTATTCCATAATCCTGTAGCAAAGCAAAACCTACCATTCGGAAGCCTAAAACGACCAGCTTTCTCCAATACAAGAAAGCTTAGGGTATTGTTTCTGGGAAGTCTCTTCAAAACATTACATGCCGGCTCAATGGACGATATCTGTGATGCAATTACAAGTATTGGACGGAGTGGTATTCCAATCGAGCTGCATATGTATGGACAATTGCAACCAGCTTCTTTCCTAAGAGAAAGAATAGATGGTAAATTCGTAAAGCATCTTGGCACAATTGATTCGGAGAGCCGCTTCAAATTGATGAGGGATTATGATGCCTATGTTGTTCCTGCAACATTTGATCCTCACCTTGCTGAGAAGTATTCATATTCTATTCCCACTAAACTAACGGAGGTGCTAGCCACCGGCAGACCAATGCTTTTCTACGGGCCCAAATGCATGGAGGCATACAGGTTTTGCAAGCAAATGAATGCAGGCAATCTAATTACGGATCGATCCATTGATAGCGTGTGCTCTTTTTTCGAAGATCTAACGCTTAATTTTTCTGATTATGAAGCTAAGGCACACATATCATCCAATAGAATCATAGAAGCGTACTCCCTTGACGCGACTAGGGATAGATTCGCTCGCTTTATCAACAACTAGAGACAATGCTTCAAAAGCTACTTTACTTTAGAAAGCTTAGGTCAAAGTTAATTTTTGCACTAAAAACCGATTATTATGATGAGCTGGAGCTATCCATTCCGGTTGGTAACGATTACTGGGCTCAACTCGTTGAACCTGATGCCTTCGATTCATTCAGCGAAATCTTCATTCATAAAGAATATCTTGATCTGTTGCCTAAGGATACGCCGTTGAAGATCATCGATCTCGGATCTCATTATGGCTACTTTTCACTATGGTTGCAATCCATGTATCCAAAATCTAAAATCAGAAGCTTGTTGGTCGAGCCTTCATCAAAATGCCATAAGTCACTGAGGATGCTGACCGAGCATGAGAAAATCAAAGGTAGATTCGTTCATCTGGCAAAGGGTATCGGCAAGCCCAGAGACGGAAGCATTGAATTGTTTGAAAGACCGTTCATGTCGTCCTCAAAAGAACAAAACGAGGATGGTGAGATCTCCAGAACGGTTCCCATTGTTCAGGTAGAGGAAATCATTGAAAACCTTGAACCACCCTATGACCTCATCAAATGTGATGTGGAAGGCGCGGAGTGGGAATTCTTAGAGTTTTACGATGATATTGTTCGTTCATGCAAAACACTCCTCCTTGAATGGCATAGCTGGCATGGAGGAGATGGCGACTACCCTCAAATTGAATCCAGATTACAGGATCTCGGTTTTATCATAAAGAAGAAAACTCACCCGGTTAAAGCCGTGGGAAGAACGGGCGAAGTAGGCCTTTTGCAAGCGGTAAACCAAAGTAAACTGTCTTGAAGGCTGGCATTGAGGTTCCTGGCGGGCATAATTATCTTAAGCCACTTCTTTTTCCCTTTCATAAGAATTATCCATTAAAATTACTTTCTAAATTTAGATGGTGGAAAAACAATTCTCTTAACAAAAATCTTCATTTATTAAATTCCAGAGGTAAATGGTTAACAGTGATTAATCGACTTGGAGCTCGGGGTGATACTTTAATAACTGGTAATGTAATACGATGTATCAAACAAAAATATCCAAATATAAAAATCAATTGTATTACACCATACTCTGAACTACTTGAAAATGACCCCATGGTAGATAGTATTAATAAGCCGGAAACATTCTATTCTTTTGACTCAAGTTACTTCGAATTAATTGTACGGAATGAAAAGAACGAAAACGTAGTTTCACACAACCTCAAACGGCTCGGGATTGATGCCTTCGAATACAAATCGCGCTTTTATCTATCCAAGGAAGAAATTAAATGGTCTAGAGAACAAGTTGGATCATATACTAAACCAGTTATTGCCATCTCCTGCAAAAGCAAAGAAGAAATTAAGAACTGGCCCATTAAAAACTGGATGGAATTGGTTTCGAGCATGTATAATACCCATGATATCATACATCTCGGGGACAAGCATGAACCTAAACTTGATAATGTCACTCGCTTTGCCGGAATTTGCTCCATGAGAGAATCCGCTGCTCTTTTATCACAGTGTCATTTATTCATTGGACCAGACAGTCTCTTGATGCATATGGCTAATGGATTAGATATCAAATCTATTATCATTTTCGGTAAAGCCAGACCGGTAAATTGCTTGGGTTACCCTGACAATATCAACGTATCACTGCCTTCTACGGACGATTCACCTTCTTGGCTCCGAGCAGAAGATACGGACCAAATCGACGACAGCATGGAACAAATCACCGTAGATTCCATCATTCAACATATCGACAAAGCTTTTAACCAAGAATCCATCCGTTCAAAACCTCATCATCCGCAAGCTCAAGAACTTGAACTTTGAAACCCTTAAGACTTCAAGCCGCAACCAAGTGATCGGAAACATTTTGGCCACAAGGAGGCAATGAACTCATAACTCGGCCAATGAAAAAAATCCTTAACCTTTTCCATAGGGTGCAGCTAGCTTTTTCCCGGCGCTGGTTTGTCTCCCTGGAGAAGGACTTGGCTTGTATTGGCATCAAAGATGTGTCGACGGTCTTTGACGTTGGCGCCCACTTGGGCCAAACGACTCTCCATTTCCGAAAGGTTTTCCCGCACGCGCAGGTTCACTCCTTCGAACCAATCCCCCAAAACTTTACGAAACTACAAAGAAACGTTGCCGGGAAGGATAGAATCAAGGTCAATCAAAAGGCTCTTGGGAGTTCTCCCGGTTCCGCCTTCATGGAAATTGGGGATTCGGATCAGACCCATGCGATACGCTCACGTTCGCAAAATGAACCGGCTGAAGCAACCCAAAGTCCAAAAGTGGAACTTGGAACAATCGATACCTACCTTGCAAAGGAAGGAATCGCCTCCATTGATTTGCTGAAGATTGATGTTGAGGGGTATGAGCTTGAAGTCCTCAAAGGAGCCACAAAAGCCCTTCAATCGGGTTCCATTCAATCAATCTTCGCGGAATGCGATTTTGATCCGGATGATCACCAGCACACTTATTTCAATGACCTCTGGGGTTTTCTCAGAAGGGAAAACTACGCCTTCATTGGTCTTTACGATGTGATCCATTATACCAACACCTCAGGCATTGGCTACTGCAACGCCCTCTTCATCAACAAAAGGCCATTGTCTCAACCACATCGAACTTAACAAAATCTTGGCAAAGGTATCCTGCTTTATTTTCGTAGCTCGTTCGGATGCGACGTATCTCCCCGAAACTCTCCCCCGGCTCTGCCAAATGATCGCAAAGGCCAACTGTAAGGTGGAAATAGTTTTGGACACAACGCCACCAAAAGGCGTTCTTGGGAAAAGCCTGGCTCAGTCTCAGTTATCCGATATTACCGCCATCCTCGAAACGATCCAAAAAGATCATTCTTTCGAGATCGAGCACTTTTCGTCCGACCACCCTAAGGAAACCAGGCATTTGTCCAAGTTGCACTTTGGCAAACCCTACAGGGAAACCCACTGCTTCAGAGGGTATCCGTTGCTCGGTTCGATCCGACAGTTTCACAAAGATGATTCCGATTACGTCCTTCATTTTGATTCGGACATGCTTTTCCATGAGGCGGAAGGGTTTTCCTGGATAGAATCAGGAATAGAGCTAATGGAAGAGTACGACGACATTGTTTGCGTGCTCCCTCGAGGCGGCCCGCCAGCTTCCAACGATTCTCTGTTTCAGGGAACTACAGATTACAAGATCGACCAAGAACGAGGAATCTATCTTTTCAAGAATTTTACGAGTAGGCATTATTTGGTTCACCGGAAGAGGTTCCTTGAACTTTTGCCGATGAAACCGATTTGGCTCTCTTGGAGAGAACCCATCAAAAGCATGCTGCTGGGCAATGGCAAAATGCTCTGCTGGGAAACGATCGTTGAAAATGCAATTTCAAAATCGAAATATTGGAGAGCAGATCTGATGAACGAAAAAGCCTGGTCTCTTCACCCAGGAGACAGATCGAAGCTTTTTCACGATTTACTTCCGGAAATTACAAGCCTTGTTAAAAAAGGTTTGTTTCCAGAAAATCAGGTGGGCCATTTTGACCTTCGATTAGATGATTGGGCAAAATTCATACATGGAGAACGCTAAGAGCTATCACTGGACGGTTTCTCTGCCAGCAGCGATCTTCCTTTCATGCAGCCTCTTTCTGCAAACAAAAAAAGCTATATGGGTAGACGAGTGCTACAGCTACTATGGGATAACACATAAAAATCCAGACGCTTTTCTAGAATCGATTTACTCGGGAATTAATTTTTCACCCCCATTATATTTCATGATGAATTGGATACTTCAATTGATTGTGGATATACCAATAGAGTTACTAAGAGTCGAAAGTTCCCTTTGGATTTGCCTTGGTTTTTTATTAATTTTCCTAAAGTGCGATAGAGTATTTGGTTTTATCCCTGCACTGGTAGGTTGCACAATGGTTTTGCTTCAGTCAGACCTTTTGTTGGGACAATCTTTGGAGGCCCGTCATTATGGTATGTTCTTCGCATGCTCGGCAGGAGTTCTTTGCATGTTTCCCCGAGATAGCGAATTTCCTACAGGTTGTCATAAGGCATTGTATTTCACAGCTCATCTCGCTTTATGTCTGACTCATTATCTTGGAATAGTTTTCTCAGTTCTGGCTGCAGTTGTTCGGTTGTGGGACCGGAAGGAGGATGGTCTTAAACGCCTTTTCCTCTCTCCTGAGATTATTTGTTATGCCATCACTATCCCGATCTACCTGCATCTGCTTGCTCACCAATCTTCGCATTTGGGAGATTGGTTTCGTCCGAATGACCTTCCAACGCTACTCCTTGCTTACTTGAACTCACTTTCCCCTCTGACCTTATTGCCATTAATTGTTCCGCTCGCATTCATTCCGAGTAAGCACCTAGGTAAAAAAAACAAGATCGAAGGAGAGCAAAAAGGATCCTTCCGCCCGCTTGTTAGAGTGGTAATCTTATGGTTCCTCGTTCCTCTTTTTCTATGGATACTGTCGAATTGCACAAAGATTAACTTATTCACTGATAGATACTTCATTCCCAAAGATGGGGCATTGATGATTTTACTTTCACTTTGCATTTCCCGCATAGCGAAAACCAGCTTTTCAGGATCCAAAGTCTCGACTCCCTTAATGATTTATTTTTGCCTCTTCGGGACGACCCTCTTTGCCTTGAAGGTCAAAAGAGCTCACTTTTCTCTCGGCCCCTCCATTAGCTACCACCAAAACCTTCTGCTGGAAGGGTCCGAAATGGATGAAGCAATAGATATATACTATCAAGGAGATCACCTATTTTTTCCTAATAATTACATACATAAGAGTAAAAAGAACAGGCTGCTCGTTGATGAACGTACATACAGCACCTACGAAAGCTTTAATTCATCTCTAGCAGGCAAGTTATCAACTAGAGGAAAGGCCCATGAGAAGCCCTTTTACTTAGTAAACGACGGCAAAAATGATCCTTTTTCAGAAACCTCAGGTCACAGGTCGATCCCCAGGTTCACAAACGAGCGCTCCAATATCAATGTCTTCTATTTTGAAAAATAGAGCTGAATTGTGCATTGTTGTACTTTGCTATAAGTCAGGTTCTTTTGCGAAAGATTACCTTGAGTCAATTCTCGATGCATTGCGCAAAGGACGGATCACCGGGTACGAAATCTTATTGGTCGGCAATTATGTGGAAGAATCCAAGGACGATACACCTGAAATAGTAAGAGGACTTTGTGAAAATTTCGACAGAGTATCGTGCATTACGCTTCCGAAAAAGGGTTGGTTGGGCTGGGATGTTAGAAAAGCCTTCGAGGCTACCAACGCAAATTACGTCGCATTAATTGATGGCGACGGACAGATGCCCGCTGAAGACATACCCAAGGCATTTCTAAAAATCATTCAAGAGGACTACGATCTCGTTCTTACTTATCGAACCAAAAGAGGGGATGGGATGTATCGCTTCTTGCTCTCATTATCCTATAATTTCACCGTTAAGATTTTGTTTCCTCGCGTTTCCGTAAAAGATATTAACTCGAAGCCAAAGATCATACGGAGTTCCCTTCTTGAAAGCATGCAACTAGAGTCAAATGGCTGGACTATAGACGCGGAAATTATGCTGCAAGCTTTCAAGCGGAAAGCTCGAATTCATGAAATCCCAACTGAATTCCACGGTCAAACGGGAGGGCGGAAGTCCTTTGTTGGATACAAGGCTATAATCGAGTTTATTCTATTCCTGATTAAACAAAGGTTTCTGGGAATAAAGTAATCAATTACATATGAAAAGAGTACTTGTTACCGGCTCTTACGGAAAACTGGGTAAAGAAGTTTTCAAGCCAAATACCAACATGCCATTTAAATGCATCTTTTTGTCGCGTAAAAAAGCTGCGATTGACTCGCCCTCACCCAATTCCCACATCATAGCCGACCTTTCCCGGAAAGAGGATATAGACAACAACCTTTGGGGCGCGAACGAGGTTTTGCATATGGCAGGAGCAACTCACGAGCGAGATCCCAACAAGTATTACCGAATCAATTATGAGGCTACTAAAACGCTTGTCGACAAGGCAGAGACTGCTGGTGTCAAGAGATTCATTTATTTGAGTTCTCAGGCAATAGGCGAAATGGGTGGTGCATACAGCCACTCAAAGGCTCTAGCCGAAAACTACATAAGAAATTCAAAACTGAAATGGACAATTATAAGGCCCTCTGAAGTCTACGGCCCCCACTCTAATAATTACGTTCAATCCCTTTGCAGGTTTCTCAAGCACTCAAAAGTAATCCCTATCATTGGAGACGGAAAATATAAGATCAACCCAATTCACATTAATGACTTTGTGGACTTCATTTTGTGCTTACTGTCATGTAATTCCGATAAAAGTTATTACAAAACCTATCTTTTGGCTGGCCCCTCCCCGATTTCGTTCAAAGCTTTTTGCCTCCAGTGCTCAAACGCATACGGAAAAAAGCCATTAATCGTTCACTTGCCGGTATTTCTGTGTAAGTCTTTTTTTTCTTTGGGCTCCCGTCTAAGGTTAACAAAATTCGCACCCGATCAGATAGACAGGCTAATCTTGAAAAAAGATAATGACATTCGAACCGCAACCAAGGACTACTTATTCAAACCGAGAGCTTTTTCTTTTCTCTAAACACTCCCCGAGATGAAGGAAAGTTACCAGACCCACTATCGTGAAATTGAAAATAACCACCCTTGGTTCGTTGCCAGGAGTGAATTATTTCTTAGATTGCTGCCAACCAGTAAGAATACCTCCATACTTGATTTCGGATGTGGTTCGGGAAAGTTCTTAAAAGAGCTTAAATCCTTGGGGTACGACAATCTGGATGGTGTTGAGGTGGCGCAAGATGGCATTGCGGTATCGGCAAGCCACGAACATCCAAGAATCACGCAAAAGATCCAGAAAAAAGAGTATGATATCATTTTGATGATGGATGTCTTGGAACACATTGAAGACGACTTATCGTGCCTTAACGAAATGAGAAGGCATCTGAAAACTGGCGGTTTGATAATCTTGTCGGTTCCTGCATACGAATTGCTTTGGTCGGAGCACGACGACATCAATATGCACTACCGCAGATACAATCGGAAAAGGCTCCGCGGAGTTTTGCAAAGTGCAGAATTCAAAATCAATTATATCACCCACTGGAATATGATACTTCTTCCCCTGATTGCACTAAGTCGACTAATCAATAAGAACACGCACGCCGAAACTCGACTTGGCAGCAACTGGGTCTCGAGGCTTATTCTTACTATTTTGAGGTTTGAGAATCGGCTGTTAAAATTGTTCAATCTACCTTTCGGATTGAGTATTATCGCCTGCGGCACAAATGAATAGAGTAAACTGCCCGATATGTTCCGCCCCTGCTCAACTGGAACATGAAATGCCTGACGTCTTTCTATTTTCCTGCGATGACTGCAGCCATAGGTTCAGCATCATTAAAGAGAACCACGAAGAAGAGTACGACAAGGACTATTACCTGAATAAGCACAGGAACTGGTTTGAGAACCCGGATTTTGAATTATACGAAAAAGTTGCCTTACATATATCGGAAGCCTCATCAAACACCATTTTAGACGTTGGTTGCGGCAATGCGAATCTTTTGAGATTTCTACATGCAAAAGATCCAAACCTTGATCTGACGGGTATCGATTTATCAAGCGTCAAGGGATTTGAGAATGTCAAAATTATAAACCAAAGCTTTCTTGATCATAATTGGACAAGCAAATACGACATGATTGCCAGTCTTGCGACGATCGAACACATCACCGAGATCGATAAATTTGTTGATAAGGTTTACGAAAAACTTAATTCGAACGGACTGTTTTTTGTCATGACTATGAACGATGACAGCATTCTTTACAAGACGGCCAGATTACTAAGAAAACTTGGTTTCCCAAAACCCTTTAACAGGCTATACGACAAGCATCACGTCAACCATTTCAGTCATCAGTCGTTGAAGAAGCTGCTTATCTCAAAAGGCTTCAAAATTAAAACAATATATCTTCATAATGTTCCCCTTAAGTCCCTGGACATCGAACATTCCAACTTCCTAGAATATCACATCAATAAAATTTCTGTTTCGATCCTCTTTCTCTTGGGGTTGCTTTCTGGAAAAACTTATCTTCAGTCCATTGTTGCTCAAAGGGCATAAGTATCTCAGCAAGAGCTTTCTACCGCCTCTTTTTCTAATCGGTGTCTTTTTAGTAGTAAGCTTTTTCAACTGTTCGTTCAACCATTACGATCCATGGACTGGGGCTAAGCTATATCCAACTTTTGCTGTATTTAATCTTGTTGATCTGTATAACTGCAGTAAATCGCCGATCATATTGACGGTATATGGACCCTGCTCTTCTCTCTTCTACTTGCCGGCTGTTATCGGAAATGAACCTCAATCCTGCATGTGGATAGCATTGTCCCTAAATATTTTTGTACTCTTGTTTTTTCTACTTGTTATTTTTCTCCTTTTTCACAAATCGCCAACCCTTACCTTCCTGTATCTTGGTATTTCTTTTCTGTTTTATCTTACTTTGGATAAAACTACTATCTCTCTTTTTCAGATTCACCACGATCTGCCTACCGTATTCTACCTTTTTCTTTTTTTCGCAATTCTATTTTATCCCAAGCGATCTCACATTGTACTATTTGTAGCTTCGTTTGTTTTATGGATGTCCTTCTGGACCAAAATAACTGCATTGCCTTGGCTCTTCCTTCCTCTTTTAATCAAGAAAATCACTCCTCAATCCGGTCCTTTGCTCAATCAGTTCAGCTTTTCACAAATTGCTCTCAATCAGACTCTCTCAGGACTATTGATCTTTGGCCTTTTGGGTGTTTCATATGGTTTCAGTGATCTTTGCATTCACATTTTTGGTGCTACGAACGCGTATCCCTGGAGAGAGTGCATTTCTTTATTTGGCAGTGAAAACGAAACCTTACTCCCAAATGATTTTTCTTCAAAAGTTTTGGCACTTTTAAGGATTTCTTATTTGTACTTTATTGATTACTGGTGGCTGGTCTGCTCATGTATTTTTGTATTTTTCTCTCAAGTAAAGTCTTCTCATCCATCCCATCCAATTATCTGGCTGCTCCTATCCTATTTTTTGGTTTTGCCTGCATGCCTCTCCGCGTTGGCTAAGTTCGGAGGAGTCGAAAATTCTCTACTTTTCGCTCACCTCCCTGCCTATGCAGCAATATTTCTTAAAACTTCCATAATTCTTGATGATTTACCTGTCGCCAAAAAACTGACAGTCGGACTCGTCGCATTTTTTACTGTCTTTTTATCTCTTTTTTCTCTCAGACAAGCGAAGGGAGCATATAGGGACACATCTTTCTCACCTATTCAACTTGGCTACGAATACCTTATAACCAACCCAGACAAACCTGTTCTCTTTGCCCTATCTCCTTTGCCTAATTATTTGGCAACTGGGAAAATTCATGATTCAGGCGAGGCCCTTACTTATTCCACAATGATGAATCCTGACTTTCTACAAAAAACAGTTGGGATGAACGATCCGCTAAGTATTCCGGTCCTAGCATTTGGATCGCCTCCCTATTCCAAATCCTTCTTTGACAAGAAATTCAATCTAAAGGAGATTCCTTCTCCAGAAGGACTTGGCGACTGGCAATTGTTTAAAGCATCCCCAAAGAATGACTACGCAGCACCGTCTCCAGCAAATCATCGATCTTCATCAAACTGAGTATTTGTCAACTTCCTTGGGAATAAGTTGTTTCAAGAAATGAGTAACCCGGATCAATCTTTCTTCCTATGAAAATCCTAATTACTGGAATTGCGGGATTTGCCGGGTCTAACATCGCGAAGGCTCTTATTCGGAGCGAGTCGTCAATAAAAGTATTCGGTTTCGACAACCTTTCACGTCAGGGAGTTGAAAGCAACCTCGCCGAACTCAAAAAAATGGGTGTCGAACTGTTTCGTGGAGACGTTAGACTTGCTTCCGACATCGATCTACTCCCTCCAGCGGATTGGGTTATTGATTGCTCAGCCAATCCATCGGTCTTGGCTGGAATGGGCGGCGAAACATCCAGCAGGCAACTCATGGAAAACAACCTTGTCGGCACCCTCAATTTGCTGGAATACTGCAAAAGAAGCAAAGCTGGCTTCATTCTTCTGAGCACAAGTCGCGTCTACTCCGCTGTCGAACTGTCAAATTTACCCGTCGCTAAATCGTCTGAGAGATTCGATCTACGGCAAGATTACGTCGGACTGGGAGTCTCATCAATGGGATTGACCGAAGATTTCCCAACAACTGCTCCTATCTCGCTGTATGGAGCATCTAAGCTGGCATCAGAAACTTTGGTTTTGGAATACGGCGAAACATTTAATTTCCCCGTATGGATTAATCGCTGCGGAGTCCTAGCGGGAGCAGGACAATTTGGAAGAGCCGACCAAGGGATATTTTCCTACTGGATTCACTCTTGCCGAGAAAAAAGACCGCTTGAGTTCATTGGTTTCGAAGGTTCTGGCTTTCAAGTTAGGGATGCACTGCATCCAACTGACTTGGTGACGTTGCTGATCGACCAAATGCTTGAGCCATCCAAGCAAGTGCCTAAAATCATCAACTTGGGAGGAGGTCATCTAAACTCAATTTCACTTAAAGAGCTGAACGATTGGTGCCAAGACCGGTTTGGGCCGAACCAAGTTCGGTCAACCTCCGAAAAAAGGGCACTAGACGCACCTTGGATAGTCATGGACTCAGAATTGGCTCTAAAATCCTGGGGATGGCAGCCCACTTCTCAATTGGATTCGATTCTTTTGGAAATTGCTGAACATGCCGAGAACCACTCTAGTTGGCTTGACCTTACGAAATGAATTCCGCCCCAATTCAATTTTGCGATCTTACTCTTCCGAAGGAAGCCGAAGAAAAAATTTGGGCGAAGGCGAGAGAGATGGTTTCAAGGAATGGATTCATTCTGGACGACGAGGTCACCCATTTTGAACGAGCATTCGCTTCCTATTGCGAATCCGATCATAGCGTTGGTGTTGCAACCGGTTGCGACGCTTTGCTGTGGGCAATGGAAGCACTGGATATCGGTAGAGGCGACGAAGTCATCACGGTGGCAAATACGTTCATAGGCTCCGTACTTCCAATCATTCGGACCGGAGCAACTCCCGTGCTTGTCGATTGCGACCCATTGACTCAACAGATCAATCCCGATGAGGTCGCGGCCGCAGTGACCCCTCGCACATCCGCCATCCTCATGGTTCACCTCTATGGTCGGTTATCCCCCATGAATGAGCTTCAGCAAATCTCGGAAAGACATGGCCTGGCCCTGCTCGAGGACGCGGCACAAGCTCATGGAGCCAGGTTTCAAGGCAAACGCGCCGGCAGCATGGGCTTCGCCGCTGGCTTCAGTTTTTATCCCGCCAAAAACTTGGGCGCGTGGGGTGACGGAGGCGCAGTGGTAACTTCAGACGCAGAACTGGCCGGAAAGATTTCTAGGATTCGCAATTATGGACAAAAGGAAAAATACTTCCACTTAGAAAAGGGCTGGAACAGTCGTCTGGATTCGCTCCAAGCGATCGTTCTGAATCAGAAACTGGAGTTTCTGGACAACTGGAACGATGCCAGAAGAAGGGTGGCGGACGCCTATTATGAGCGTCTCCGCGATTGCGACCTGGAAACTTTTCGCGATCAACCCGACAACGAGCCCGTCCACCATCTGTTCGTTGCCCAATTGAAAGATCGCCAAAAGGTTCAAAAACATCTTCAAAGCAAAGGAATCCAGACCGGATTGCATTACCCGGTTCCAATTCATTTGCTGGAAGCCTTTCGGGATGAGCCTTTTGCCCAAGGCCAAGCCTTTCCGCACTCTGAAAAACTGGCACGCGAATTGGTTTCTCTTCCCATGCACCCCAATCTCGGGCACGACCAAATTGACTTTATCGCCGAAACCCTTGCGGAAGTTTGTTAGATCCATCTAGATGACCGAAAGTCCTCAATTTCTTGAAAGTAAAATCATTGACGTCGATTGGGGAACCGGCGTTCAAGTCGTCAAGCCGTGCAACATTTACGGTTGCATGATCGGCGATCATTCTTTCATCGGGCCATTCGTTGAAATTCAGAAAGGCGTAACTGTTGGGAAAAACTGCAGGATTCAGTCGCATTCCTTCCTTTGTTCCGGAGTAACCCTTGAAGACGACTGCTTCATCGGGCATGGAGTCCTTTTCACTAATGATCGGTTCAGCCGGGGGAAACCCTCCTTTGACCCGGAATACTGGCAAGCCACGCAGGTAGGATCAGGCACTTCAATCGGTTCCGGATCAACGATCCTCCCAGTTAAGATTGCTCCGAACTGCGTCATCGGAGCTGGGTCAGTCGTAACCAAAGATCTTGAGGATCCCGGCGTATATGCAGGCAACCCAGTGCGGTTGCTAAGGAAACTTTGAGCTATTCCAGCCAATTTGCAGCGAAGGATTTCATCATGGATTTGATTGAATCCACACCCTGCAAAGAACCTGAAGCAAGGATTCTATACCGCGGCAAAAGCATACTTGTCACGATGCCGTGCTGGAATGAGGAGGGGAAGGCGGGAGAAGGCGTAAAGGCCGTGCCAAGAAATCTCGTTGATACCATTTGCGTTGTTGACAACGGCTCGACGGACCAGACCGGACTAGAGTCAGAGCGAGAAGGGGCGGTGGTAATACGGCATCCGGAAAACCTTGGGGCAGGAGGCGGAATAAGAACCGGCTTGGAATACGGAAGGATCAACGGCTTTGATCTGCTCGCGGTCCTCGCCGGGGACAACCAGGACGAGCCAAACGATCTTTTTGGGGCCGTCGACAAGCTAATTGACGAGAAACTCGACTATGTTCAGGGCTCTCGCTGGCTCAAGGAAGGAAGGCGTGAGAATATGACTTTTTCCAGAATCATCTTAACCCAATTGTATTCCTTCCTTTTCCGAGTTCTATTCAGAACCAGAATAACCGATGCAACCAATGGATTTAGGGTCTTCAAAAGAGAGGTTCTAGATAACCCCAAATTGAACTTGTGGCAAAACTGGCTCCTGCAATATGAACTTGAGCCGTATCTTTTGATCCAAACTTGCCGGTCGGAGTTCAAGGTAGGAGAAGCTCCGGTTACAAAGCGATACCATGCCGACATGAAGGAGAATACGAAAATGGTGCCCTTCAAGGGTTGGTGGTCGATCCTTCGACCACTTTTTCTTCTAGGTTTGCGAATTAAGTCATGAAAAATTATATCAGAATCGGCATTATCGGAGCCGGGCGCTGGGGACCCAATGTCGTTGGCGCATTCAGGAGAATTCCCACTGTTAGGGTAGAGCACTTGGCCGACCTTTCCCAGTCCTCTCTGGATCGAATTAAGAACAGATTTCCGGGACTTCAGACTTCCATCAATCCGATGGAAATCATAGAGATGAAGGAATTGGATGCGGTCGCAATCTGCACGCCCGTCGAAACCCACCTCAAGCTCACTAGAGAGGCCTTGCTTAACGACAAGCACGTCTTCGTCGAAAAGCCTTTTGGGCAAGACCCGAAAAGTTGCATGGAGTTATGTAAACTGGCAAATAGCCGGAACTTGAACATCATGATCGGCCACGTATTTCTTTTCAATGCATCCATATTGGCATTAAAGGAAATCATAAAGAGCGGAGAATTGGGAGAAATTCGCCACCTGGAGGCTCATAGGACGAATCTGGGCCCCGTCCGCAAAGACGTGAATGCGGTTTGGGATCTGACTTCGCATGACCTGTCGATCTTTGATTTTCTTCTCGATTCACTTCCTGAAGC
>CEUK01048648.1_pt1 | contig 28915 bp, 34 predicted proteins | sample 356451 | NCBI WGS metagenome assembly CEUK01 (sample SAMEA2622843, study PRJEB7988) | marine metagenome | isolation source: saline water (ENVO:00002010), including
AATTTCATTTGAACAAATTTCAATGGCAAAACGAAATAATGTAAAAATTGCTCAGAGAATAGCAAAAGAAGCTAGGCAAATATTAGGCGGCATGGGAATAACACATGATTATTCAATTATGAGGCATATGATAAATCTTGAAACACTTATAACCTATCAAGGAACGAATGAAATGCATATCCTTATTACCGGAAGAGACATAACTGGTATAAGTGCCTTTTAAAAAACTTAATAGCAGGCTTAAGTCAATCTTTAACATAAAAAAAGCTCGAAACAGGGGCGCTAAGGCCCGCCAAAACGGAATCCATCTCATTATTAGATAGTTTTCCGCTTTTTTTTATTACTCAATATTTTATTCTATTTTTGTATAACTTTTAATGTCAAATAGTTATACATAATGGATGTAATTGATGAAGTTCACATAAATAAGTACTTAATTGGAGGAAGATTAGTTAAATGGAATGGTGAAAAATCAGAGGTCTATTCAGTAATAAAAAATGAAAAAAATTCACCAACCTTGTTGGGAAGTATTCCAAGCTTGGATGAAAATGCGGCAATTTCTGCCATTGAAAATGCTGATTTAGCATATAATCGTGGTCGAGGCAAATGGCCTACAATGAAAGTCCAAAAACGAATTGAATGTGTGCAGAAATTTGTAAATGAAATGGAGAAATATAGAGACCAAATCTCCAATCTGATTATGTGGGAAATTTGTAAATCTAGAAAAGATGCATATGCAGAATTTGATAGAACTATAGTTTACATTAAAGATACTATTGAAGCGTGTAAAGATTTTGATCGTAAAGGTGCTAAATTCCAAAAAGAGAATGACATTTTTGCACACATAAGAAGAGGTCCAATTGGCATTGTGTTCTGCTTGGGCCCATACAACTACCCTTTAAACGAAACATTTTGTTTATTGATGCCAGCTTTGATTATGGGCAATGCAACAATATTAAAGCCCGCAAAGTTTGGTGTCTTGTTCTTCAATTACTTAATGAAAGCTTTTAAAGATTGTTTTCCGCCTGGTGTTGTGAATATAGTTTTTGGAAGAGGTCGAAAAATTGGCCCGCCAATTATGAAAACTGGAAAAGTTGATATTCTAGCTTTAATAGGACATAGCTCATCGGCAGTAGCATTACAAGATTATCATACTGATAAAAACCGTTTACGTTTAGTTTTAGGGCTCGAGGCAAAAAATCCTGCAATTATTCTTGAGGATGCAAATATAGATTTAGCTGTAAACGAATGTCTTAAAGGAAGTCTATCATATAATGGTCAAAGGTGTACAGCTCTTAAAGTAATATATATTCACAAAAAAGTTAAAGACAAATTTTTAGAATTATTTATTAAAAAAGTTGATTCTTTAAAAATTTTGAATCCAGATCACGATGAAGCTTTTATTACTCCATTACCTGACCCTAATCAACCCTTGTACTTAAAAGAACTTATTCTGGATGCTTGTCAAAAAGGCTCAAAAATAATTAATAATAAAGGTGGTGAAATCGGTGATAATTTTGTTTTCCCAACTATTTTACATCCCGTAACAGATGAAATGAGAATTTTTCATGAAGAACAATTTGGCCCGATAATACCAATAATTGAATTCAATGATGTAAATGAGCCTTTAACCGACATGTCTAACTCTAACTATGGTCAGCAAGTATCAGTGTTTGGTGAAAATTCTAATGAGTTAGGGCCTCTAATTGATGCTTTAGTGAATTTAGTGTGTAGAGTAAATTTAAACAGCGCTTGTCAAAGAGGGCCCGATATTTTCCCATTTACAGGCCGTAAAAACTCTGCTGTTAGTACTTTAAGTATTTATGATGCGTTAAGAACTTTTTCAATACGAACGTTTGTAGCCTCAAAGGATAATGTTTTGAACAATTCATTGATTAGTGATATGACTAAGACTAACAAAAGTGCCTTTATATCAACAGAATATTTATTATAAACATGTTAGATTATAAGACTAAATGAAGAATGAGTTAAATATAGTTTGGCTAAAGAGAGACTTAAGAACATATGATCATTTGCCTTTGTATGAAGCAGAAAAATTAAAAACCGACTATGTTATCATTTATCTTTTTGAGCCGTCTTTAATTAAAGCACCCGATTTTAGTGAGAGACACCAACAGTTTATTTATCATTCAATATTAGACATCAATCATTTTCTAAAAGATTATAATAGAGAAGTTAAAGTATTTAATGTTGATGCACCGGAAATTTTCAAATATCTGATTGGCAAGTATAATATAAATAAAGTTTTATCCTATCAAGAAAGTGGTACATTAAAAACCTGGAATAGAGATAAAGCCGTTAGTAAATTACTCAAATCTTACAATATAGAATGGATAGAATATGAAAATCAATCAATTATTCGAGGCGCAACTAACCGCACAGGTTGGGATAAAAAATGGTATACTTATGCAAATTCTAACGTTATAGAAAATGAATTTAGCTACAATAAGTTTCGTTTTAATAATGAAGATTATTTGTTTAATATTAATGATTACCCATATTTAAAAAGCTATCCAAAAAGCTTTCAACCAGCAGGACAAAAATTTGCTGTCAAATACCTTAAGTCATTTGTTAAAGAAAGAGCAAAACTTTATAATTATAATATTTCTAAACCAGAAATGAGTAGAGTTTCATGCAGTCGATTGTCGACCTATCTAGCGTGGGGTAACATTAGTGTTAGGTTTGTTTATCAGTACATTAAAAACTCAACTAACAACAAAAAAAATAATCGTCAATTCACAAGCTTTATTTCAAGATTAAAATGGAGATCACACTTTATTCAAAAATTTGAAGCAGATTGTAGTTACGAATTTGAATGTGTAAATAAGGGATACGAAAAAATGAAGTATAGTAATAATAATGTTTTACTAGAAAATTGGAAACAGGGAAAAACAGGTTTTCCAATGGTAGATGCTAGTATGCGTTGTTTAATTAATAATGGTTGGTTAAACTTTAGAATGAGAGCTATGCTAGTTTCATTCCTTTGCCACCATTTAGAGCAAGACTGGAAAAGAGGCGTTTATTATATGGCAAGATTATTTTTAGATTATGAGCCAGGCATTCATTATACGCAATTTCAAATGCAAGCTGGCGTTACTGGAATAAATTCTATTAGAGTATATAACCCGATTAAACAATCAAAAGAAAAAGACTCTGATGGCACATTTATTAAAAAATGGTTGCCAGAACTAGCAAATTTTGATGTCCCATTTATTCACGAACCTTGGAGGCTTAGTGCATTTGATTTAATTGATAAAACGATTCCATTAATTTATAAAAACCCCATAATTTCTGTTGATTTAAAAAGAACAGAAACAACTAAGCAACTCTGGGGTCTTAAAAGCGACCAAATAGTTAAACAAGAATCAAAAAGAATTTTGAAAGTACATGTACGGCCAAAGAGAAATATTAACTAAGAATTATATGAATAAAAGAATAAATAATATACAAAATAAAATATTCCACTTTTTTTTATCAGATAAATCAAAAAAAAATATTGAAAAATACGTATTAACAGCTTCAGTGGTTAGTTTTGTTTTTCATTTAATTCTAATTTATCTTAATAAATTTGAAATAGTCAAAACTTATGATCCATACAACTTATTTAACAGTCCTATTTCAGCAATTTATACACCATTTTCATTTATTTTAATTTATGAGATTTATCTTTTAATTTATTATCTACCACGATCAATTTCAACTTATATTTCTAAACAATTTGAAATTATTACACTTATTGTAATTCGAAGAATTTTTAAAAATATATCAGATATGGATTTAAAAAATGATACGATTTTTAATGCCATAAACAAAGATATATTTATTGATTTGGGAGCTGCATTAGTTTTATTCTTTTTGATTTATCTTTTCAGAAGAAATTCAATTAAATCAGACAGAAATTCTGATCAAGATAGTTTCAATACATTTATACGTATAAAAAAATGGACTTCATGTTTATTAATTCCAATATTATCTACTTTAGCTATAGCTAATTTTATAATTTGGATAAAAACAAGTTATTTTAATCCTGTAGAGTTATCATCAATAAACAGTATATTTTTCGATGAGTTTTTTCAAATTCTAATTCTAGTTGATGTCTTATTATTAATTTTTTCTTTTTTTAATTCTGATTTATTTCATACAATAATTAGAAATTCTGGATTCATTATTTCCACCATTCTTATTAGAATTTCTTTTATGGCTGAAGGATTAACAAATATCATTTTAATTGTTAGCTCTTTACTTTTTGGACTATTCATATTGTTAATTTACAACGAATGTGAAAAAAGAAAGTTATTTAGAAATTGATAATGCGCTAATGAAACGAGATATAAAAGAAAACCTTTATATTCATGTAAGATTAAAAAATCATATTTCTCAAAAAAATTGTAGTATTTGTTATTAATCTAATTGAAAAATAGGTTTAAGGTTATTAATAAAGCTCGAAATAAAAACACTTAAGTCTACCAAAAATAAACACACTTAATTAAGATGTTTTTAATGTTTTTCATTATATTGTAAGATAAATATGAAGCGGATTTCATTTTTTTTGTTAATAATTTCCAATTGGTGTATGGCGCAAAACATAACTAAACAAATAACCTTAGGTGGTGGGTGTTTTTGGTGTATTGAAGCAGCTTTTCAAGACGTTAAAGGTGTAGAGTTGGTTGTTAGTGGATTCTCCGGGGGAGATGTTAAAAACCCTGCATACAGAGAGGTTGTAAGTGGGAGAACCAATCATGCTGAAGTGTGTAATATAACTTACAAACCGCAAATTATCAGCCTGAAAAATATTTTAGAAATATTTTTTCTTGTTCACGACCCCACAACACTTAATCGCCAAGGAAATGATGTTGGGAAACACTATCGATCAATCATACTTTATCATTATGATGATGATTTTAACATTATTAAGGATGAAATAGAAAAATATAATAAGATGTATTTTAACAATAAAATTATTACTGAAATACAAAAATATGAAGCCTTTTATCCGGCAGAAGAATATCATCAACAGTATTATAAAAACAATAATGAAGAGCCATATTGTAAGATTGTGATTGAACCTAAATTAAAAAAGGCCAAAAGTTTGCTAAAAAGGTTTTATAAATAATGAAGTATTTTTTTTAATGATATCAATGCTTATGAAAAGGCAATATTTAAATCCAAAAATAATCCCAATGAATTTTGGGGTTATTTTAGTTTCGTCTTTATTGCTTTAATAAATTTGAAACTAAGTTTGGAACAACATTGGAGGCGTGTCCAACCAAAAGTTCTACGCCATTCATAAGCAATGGCTCTTTGTCTACTATAATCTTTCTTTCTGCATTAATTGCGTGATCTAAAAGAGACGCTGCAGGAAAGACTGTTAAAGACGTCCCTATAATAATAAAGACGGATGCCTGACACACTAAGTTTATTGCTAAATCCATGTTTTCTACTTCTTCACCAAACCAAACAATGTTTGGTCTAAGTTGTGAGCCTTTATTACATAAATCTCCAACATTTAATTCCTCGCCTCTTATTTTATATACGCGGCTATCAAGCGTACTTTTTGACTGAGTCAAATTCCCGTGAAGATGAATAACATTTTTGGATCCACTCCTTTCGTGAAGGTCATCAACATTTTGGGTAATGATTGAAACGTCATATTTTTCAGAAAGTTTATTTAAAGCAAAATGGGCATTATTAGGTTTTGAATTTAATAGTTGTTTTCTTCTAATATTATAAAACTCTAAAACTTTTGCTGGATTATTTATAAATGCATCCGGAGTTGCTACGTCTTCAATTTTATATTTCTCCCAAACACCTCCCTTGCTTCTAAATGTCCCAAGACCGCTTTCAGCGCTAATTCCTGCTCCTGTAAAAACAACAACTTTTTTCATTAAAGCAAAACTATAAATATATAATTTGTTTTTATTTTTGATCATATATGGTTTTGTAGGTTTTAACGGCGATAATTTATAACACTTTATGAATAAAAAATTAATTTTTTCAAATGAATAAAGCTTTGAAGTCAATTAAGATTATCAGCGTTTATGTGCTTAGCCTGCTATACATAATTGTAGGGGTTAAGCATTTTATAAATCCCGATTTTTTTATTGCAATTGTTCCTTCATACATAAAGTGGAAATTCGAAGCTGTCATAATAAGTGGTTTTTTTGAGATTTTTTTAGGCATTTTATTATTGTTTAATAAAACTAGATCAATGGCGTCATGGGGTATTATCTTGCTTTTAATTGCTGTTTTTCCTGCGAACATATATTTGTATGCCTCAGACACCGCAAGAGAAATTCTAGGAGTTTCAAAAAATCAGGCTTTGATTAGAGTTCCATTTCAATTTACTTTAATACTTATTTCATATTGGCATACAAAAGAAAGTCATTCAAGGAGGCTTTCAATAGTCTGTATAGTATTGTTTATTTTTACATTAATATATTTTTTATCAATTTAAACCCTGAATAAATGAAAAATGTTTTCGGCGAACCGCTTAAATCATGTTGTGAGAATCCAATGACTGGTTTCTTTAGGGACGGTTATTGTAAAACTGATGGCTCAGATTTTGGCAAACACACAATATGCGCAATTGTTAATGATGAATTCTTGAGGTTTTCTAAAATTAAAGGAAACGACTTAATTAGCCCTCAAAAACAGTTTTTTTTTCCTGGTTTAAAAAGTGGTGATAAGTGGTGTTTGTGTGTGTTGAGATGGAAAGAAGCTTTTGAGGCGGGCTGTGCTCCAAAAGTGGATCTAGAAGCTACAAATGAAGCCGCATTGAAATATGTATCAATTGATGACTTAATTAAATGTGCCATTAAAAAATAGATGTTTTTGACTCCTTTATTAGTGTTAAACTAAATATAGTTGCATTTCAATATTAATTAATGCATAAATCATGTAATATAATTTATTGTGATTTTGTATAATTGTGAAAAATAAAATTATGAAAACAAAAGTTTCTCTATCAATAGTTGGTATTTTTAATGTTTTAATGGCGTTAATTATGGCATTTACGGTTAAAGATCTGATTCCTACAATGCTAAACACTGATTTGCCTGAAGCAGTGAGAATGGTAGAAATAATGCATTATGGTTTATTTCCGGCTATTTTAACTATAGGTTTGATTTGTCTTCTTTGTAAAGATTCTTCTTTAGAAGTTGCAAAAAAAATCTTAATATCTTATATAATTGGTACTACAATCTTAATGTTCGTGTTTTTTTCGGTTTTTGCGAAAGAGCCATTAATGAATTTTGGTTTTGAAATGGTTATTCCTGACATTATTGTATATATAATTTCAATAGTTGGGTATTTAACTGCAAAATAGATTAAAGAGAAACTTATTGGCACCAATTTAATACCTAATTTTGTTGTGGTTCAATTTTAAATATAAATTTAAATCGATGAAATATTATTACATGTTGTTGTTGGCTGCTGTTGTTTTATCTACAGGATGTATAGAAAACAAAAAAGTCAAAATAGAAGAAGGCCCTGAAATTTTTACCTCGTTACCGGCTGAATTAGATACATTTTCTTCTGGGTCATTAGTAAAGATAAATAGCGTTATTGGTGATAACGACGGTGTTCATGATGTAACTTTAAAAATAAATAGTTCTGACTCAACCATAGAGTATAATGATATTTTCTTTGATCATATTCACGAACCATTATTTAACCTTGACACGTCGTTTACTGCTTTTACCAAGCCCGGAGAAACATCAAGCTTTACTATTGAGATTTTGGCTGTAGATATGTTGGGCAACTCTAGCTCAAAGTCTACATCATTACTTGTTATTGGCGACCCTTCTAATTAAGCTTCACTTTATTGAATGCTTTGAAGCTAATGAAAAGCTTTATTTTTATTTAATCTAAATATAAACTACTGTTTATCAGCTATTTAGACTGATTCTAACTGAAATTATAATTAAATTTGTAGTAAATTTTATGTTATGAATTTAAGACAAGTTAATACGTGTACTAATTGCCAAAATCTTAATCCCGAGTTTAATTGCTCTAAGCATGATAGGCAAGTTGATTTAAATAGTGTTTGTGATTCACATATTTCGCATTCGTCATTATCAGTAAGCTCATCTTGTATTAATTGTAGCTTTTATAAACTTGATGGATGTAAACATCCAACCAGGGCCGGCGAAGGGATGCTATGTTTTAGTTGGAATAAGAAAAAATAATTATTTATTATTAGGGGCTATAGTGTTACTTTAGTGGTTAAAATAGTAAGCGATAAATATTTCTATGATCAGAAAACATCTATAGAAGATTGACTAGTATTTGCTCAAGTGACTCTTAATTATTGTAGTCTTATTCCCTTAAATAAACCTCGGCATCTTGTAGTATGTAGTTGCATTGATAAATGTCGTCCGAGTTTAGCTTTAATATTCCTGTTATTGTGGCAACTTCGTCCATTATAAATACTTCTTTGGATGACTTCATTTCTAATTCTACGATTGTTTCTGGGCCGCCAACTCCACAGAAAAAACAAGATGAAAATGGCCCTTTAGAAAGAATATAGTAGTTTTCGGTTGGATCGATCGCAAGAACAAAGCCCCTTATTTTAACTTTTTTTCCTGCAAGCTGTCTAATGGTTGGTCCAAAATGTGGATACAAAAAATATTCGTCAACCTCTTCCATATAAACATCTGTAAACTCTACATCTGATAATGTATTCCAATCAATTTCTTCTTGAGCTATTGCTGTTTTTGTAAATAAAAAAAGAAAAATAATCAGGTACTTAGTCATCATAAAGGGTTTTTGGAATGTTAATATTGTAAGAAATAAATATTGGTATTAAAGATGCAACAACGCCAACTAATAGTGCTATTGGAAACAACCACATTTCTTGCGGTAATAACGTTAGTTGTATTGAGCTAAAAGAGTGTGTGTGTTTCATGGTTAGGGGCAGGACAAGTAATATAATACGACTTATTGATAATCCAAAAAACGTGCCTAAAATTGATAAAATTGTTGCTTCTTGAAGGACCAATTGAACAAGTTGCAATTTTGTAGCACCATGCACCCTAAGCAGTGCGAGCTCATAACGTCTTTTTTTCAATGAATTATATAGATTAATAAATATGCTAAGGCCTGAAACAATTATTATTATTATAGCAATAATATTTATAGTTTGAACTCCAAATCCTAATAAATTAGTTAATCTGCTTATTTCAAGAGCGGGAATTGCTGCTTGTAAATTAGTTGTTTCGTTAATTTTTCTAGGAATTTGAATTATCCCTATGGGGTTTTTGAATTTGACCAAAAGAGAGGTTATCATAGCGTCTTTATTAGGCTTAGAGTCTAAATCTGATATTGTTGTAGAGTCAGGGTGTGTGCTAATTATTTGGTGATTATGTACTTGCCAAACGCTTTGTGTGTTGGTTAAAATGAGTTGGTCTAAAACAGAATTGGAATTATTAAAAATTCCTACAACCTCGTATGAATAGTTATCGTGAACGTGTCCGCCCTCAACCAACCCGTGCGTTCCATAAAATTTATCGCCAATTTTTAATTGATGAGTTTGCGCCACATTAACGCCTAATACAACTTCTAGGTTTTTTTCCCACATTCTTCCCCTGCTCAATGTCATTTTGTATAACTCAGGGTATTGGTGTGTTGTCCCTACAATTCTAAACCCATTATACGAGTCACCAAATGAGAGGGGAACCGTAAGGTCTACCAATGGGTTTTTATTAATTTCAAGCGCCTCGTTGTATGGTATGTTTCCTGTTGGGTTATCAATGTGATAAATTGAGGAAAGTATGATTTGTAGGGGGCTTCCCTTTGAACCAACGACCATGTCCACGCCTCTTAAGTTGGATTGAAGTTGCTGTTCAATATGGTTGTTCAATAAAAATAAGAGCGATATTATTCCAACGCCAAATGTCATTAGCAATAGGCTAAGTGTTGTGTTTAACGGGTTTTTGATGAGATTGTTCCAGCTTAATCTGCTAATATTCATAGAGTAATAGATTTATTAAACTGGCTTTTTAATCTTTGGTCGTGAGTTATTGTTATCAATTTAGCGTTGGTTGTTATCGCTTGTTGCTTTAATAAGTTAAGTGTTTTTTGACAATTAATGTCGTCCAAGCTTGATGTTGGTTCATCCGCTAAAATCATACTTGGGTTTTTAACAACCGCCAAGGCAATCGCAGCTCTTTGTTGTTCACCCTGGCTTAAATCATTTGGTATATTGTTAACTTTATGGCCTAAGCCAACTTGGTCTAAAAGTTCTACAGCCCTCTCTGTATCTTGCTTGTTTCTTGACAAATACAAAGAAAGTAGCAGGTTGTCTAATACGCTAATGTTTTTCACGAATCGAGGCTTTTGAAAAACCATACCAATATTTTGACCTCTAAACTGATCTATTTTTTTGGGCGAAAGGTTGTTAATTTGTATACCATTAAACTCTATAGATCCGCTGTTTGGCTCTAATAGTCCCGCTAAGATTTGAATCAACGTCGTTTTTCCTACTCCGGACTTTCCTAAGATTAATAGTTCTTCTCCATCATTAAGATTAATGTCTGGAAAAGAAAACCGATTAAGGCTATCATAAGAAAAGCTTATGGATTTGGTTTTCAACATTTATATAGTATAATTTCTAGTTGTTTTAATTTCTAAATACAAATTTTATTTAATTGAGGCATATATCAAAGAATATTAACAGAAAAGTTGTTTGAATAAAAATAATATAATAGCGGATTTATTTTGAAGTGTGGGTGATATATATGTTGTATATTTGTAATCTTTGATTAATCTGCATTTAATAACTTTTAACCTAAACAAATATGAAGTTTCTTTTTCAAAAATTCAGCCCTCTTAAAAAGGTGTCTTTTTTTATTCTGTTTTTCATTTCACTTATTTCACTACAAAGCTATGCTTCTGTGGATGGAAAAATGATGATAAAAGAAAGTAAAATTGTTTGGGAGGGTAGTAAAGTTACTGGTTCTCACGAAGGAACAGTTAATCTAAAGTCAGGATTTTTGGTTTTTAAAAACGGAGGTTTGGTTGGTGGTGAATTTGTTCTTGATATGACGAGTATTGTTTGTACTGATTTAAGCGGTAAGGGAAAAGCTAGTCTTGAAAATCACTTAAAGAATGCCGACTTCTTTGATGTAAATAATTATCCAACAGCAGAATTAATAATTCTGGGTGCAGAGAAAGGGGGGGCAGAACAAGAATATACTATTAAGGCTGAAATCACTATTAAAGAAATAACCCAAAAAATTGCTTTTAAAGCGAAAATTGAAAGAAAAAAGGCTAGAGCAAGATTAGTTATTGACAGAACCCTCTTTGGGATTATTTATAAGTCCGGAAACTTTTTTAAAGGTTTGGCAGACAAAGCAATTTATGACGAGTTTAAAATAGGAATAGACCTTGTATTTTAGCTTATAATAAAACTTCTGGTTTGGGTTTAAAGGTTAAAGGCTCTAACAAGGTCTTTTGGAGCCGAAAACGCATTAAAAATAATTAATGGTGATTAGAAGGGAATGACTGGGTCAATGCTGATAGAGGCTATGGACGAGCCCTTTGACGTTGATGAAACAGTATATAAAACAAAAACAAAGCTTAAATATTTTTATAAGCCATATATTACTAGGCAAAAACTAGAAAGTTCCGATTCAGAATTGACATTGAAGATAATGTGGTTGTCGGTTGGCGAGACCTTGACTAACTCTTAACTAAAGCCCCAGCTATTCTTGTCTAAACTCATAATGCAGTTGTTTAGAAGCTTTATTGCTTCTAATATATCCGATTTATCTGCCATTTCTATAACTTGGTGTATGTGTCTTGTTGGAATTGAAATTGCGCCAGCTATTGAGCCTCCCGGGGTAAATCTTTGAATACCCGAAGTGTCTGTTCCTCCTCCTGTCAAAATCTCTAACTGGTGTTTTATTTTATGTTTTTTAGCAACCTTCTTCATAAAGTTTACCATGCGGTAATCACAAATTGTTGAAGAATCCATAACTTTAATTGCTACCCCATTTCCCAGTTCAGTAATTTTTTCGTGTGGGGGAGCTCCTGGAACGTCATAAGCGATTGTAGTATCTAGGCCAAAGCCAAAATCAGGTTGTATTTCTTGTGTGGCTACATTTGCTCCCCTAATTCCAACCTCTTCTTGAACAGTAAAAACACCATATACATCATAAGGAGGAGGTTTTAACCCTCTGATTGTTTCTATTAAAATAAAAACAGACACCCTGTTGTCTATAGATTTACAGTTAATACAATTTCCCATCTCTATAAGCTTTCGTTCTCTTGTTATGGGGTTGCCAACTTCTATATATTTTTCTAGCTCTGTCTTTGATAAGCCTGTGTCTATGAAAAAATCTGTTGTTTTTGGGGCTTTATTTCTCTCTTCTATAGTCATTACGTGAATTGGCTTGCTGCCCATTACGCCAACAATATCCTTTTTCCCGTGAATAATGACGCGTTGCGCCGTTAATGTTTTTGGATCAAATCCACCTAGGGTGTGGAAACGTAAAAACCCATTGTCATCTATATGAGTTACAATAAAGCCTATTTCATCCATATGAGCGCCGATCATAACCTTTTTGTGTTTTTTTCCCTTAATAATAGCTGTTAAATTGCCCATGCTGTCTGTGCGCAACTCATCAACAAAAGGCTCAACCTCTCTAATAACAATTTCTCTGATTCTTTGCTCATATCCTGGTGCGCCAGCAGTCTCACATATTTCGGCGAGTAATTTAATGTTTATAGACATATTAAAAATATTTTATTTAAGATAGCTTAACCTCATCATGTTGGTCATTCCTTTTTCTTTTATTGGCATACTTGCCACATTAACTACAAGGTCTTTAGTTTTTAAAAACCCTTTATTTTTTAATATTTGTTTGGTATCAGCCACTGTTTCGTCGGTGCCAGTCTCATTGTCATAATAAAACCCTGTTACTCCCCACACTAGACTTAATGTGTTTAATATGGCGTGATTGTTTGTGAATGCATATATTTTACACGGAGGCCTGTGACTTGAAATTTCAATAGCGTTATAGCCAGAATGTGTCATTGTTATAATTGCTTTTGCGCCAGACTGTTCCGCCAAAGCACATGAGTGATAGCAGATTGCATCTGAAATAAATCGTTGACCGTGTTTTTCTTTAATTTCGTAAGATCTTATTGACGAGAATTCTTGTTCAACGTTTGAAATTATCTTACTCATAGTTTCAACCGCCTGTATAGGAAACGCTCCTGTTGATGTTTCCCCGCTAAGCATAACCGCATCCGCTCCATCCATAACAGAGTTTGCGACATCATTAACTTCAGCTCTAGTCGGTGTAACATTTTCTGTCATACTTTCTAACATCTGAGTAGCGACAATAACAGGCTTTGCTTTTTTGAGGCAAGATCGTGCAATTTTTTTCTGAATAACAGGCACTTTTTGCATCGGTATTTCTACTCCTAAATCTCCCCTTGCAATCATAAGCGCATCAGTTACGTTGATAATGCTTTCAAGGTTTTCTAGCGCCTCAGGTTTTTCGATTTTAGCGACAACTCTAGCGTTATGATTAGCTTTTGTAATGTAATTTTTTAGCTCTAAAATATCTTGAGCAGATCGCACAAAAGATAGTCCTATCCACTCTATTGGCTGTGTAAGAATAAACTTTAAGTCCCTTAAGTCTTTTTCGGTCAGGCATGGTTGAGAAAGAGATGTGTTTGGCAGGTTTACACCTTTGTTTGAACTTAAAGGCCCTCCGTGTATAACTTTTGTTTTTACCGTGTCTTTTTTGTTTGTTTCTGTTACCTGTATTTGAATTTTTCCATCATTAATTAATACCATTTCTCCTTCCTGAACATCTTTAGGAAAATTTTCATAATTAATGCTGACTAACTTAGAGGTTCCCAAAACCTCATTTGTGGAAATTGTAAATTCTGAGCCAGACACTAGTTCTGCCGCCTCCTCTACCTTTCCTATCCTAATTTTTGGCCCCTGTAAGTCTGCTAATATGGCTGTATGAACTTTTAGCTCTTGGTTAATCTCTTTTACTAGATTTATAGCCTCTAAGTGTGTTTTATGGTCGGCGTGTGAAAAGTTTAAACGACAAACATTTACCCCCCGTTTAATCATGCTTGTTAAAATTTTTTTATCTGCACAAGCGGGCCCTATTGTTGCTATTATTTTTGTGTTATTTTTATTCATAGTTAAAATACAAAATATTCTTTAATTTTTTTGTTTTCTTCTTCAAAAACCGCAAGCACAGAGTCTATGTCTCGAATTTTGGTTAAATAGTGCTGTTTTGCCCTTTCATCTAAAGTATTTTTAAACAGCATCCAATAATCAACTTGTTTCATTTTTGTTACAATAAAACCGTTTTGGCTCTTGTTGGCAAACAAATAAATGGTCTCTAAATCTAATTCCTGTGCGTAATGAGAAAACTCTTGATTTTTTTCTTTAGTGTATGGTTTAGATTTTTTAAAGTCTAATTGTAAGTATTTATTAATCGTCCAAGCAAATCGAAAATCTTTCAAATGACAGCTTATTCCTAATAAGGAAAAGCTTGTATCTAAGTTTACTCGCAATAATTTTTTGGCCATTTATAAATGTTAAATATAGTCTTTATGTTTGATATAAATTTTATGATTTTATTAATTCTTTAAGAGTTTGTTTTGCGGCTGATTCTTCTGCTCTTTTTATAGAGGTCCCAAGCGCAACCCCATGTTTCCTTCCATCTATTTCAACTAAAACCTCATAAGTCTTTTCGTGGTCTTTTCCTGACGATGAAATTGTTTTAAATATGATCTCTTTTTTTTGTGCTTGGCCCCACTCCAAGAGAGAGCTCTTATAACTAGAGGTTTCCTCAATTAATCTATTAATTTCTAAATGAGGATGTATAAGACTATTTACGATGTATTTTGAGGTAAATTCATAACCTTTGTCTAAAAAAATAGCGCCAATTAAGGCTTCTAAAGCATTTCCAAATATAGACCGATTAGAGCTAACCTGATGTTTTAAAACAGCGTCAAGATTTAGTTTGGTCGCTAAATGATTTAGCGTCTTTCGGCTGACTATTTTGGCGCGGGTTTGAGTAAGAAACCCTTCGTTTTCTAGTGGAAATTCATTAAAAACATACTCAGCGACCACCGAACCAAAAATAGCATCTCCCAAAAACTCTAACCTTTCGTTGTGTTTTGATCGGTCTCTTATTGACTTGTGAGTAAGGGCCTCTTTGTATAAGCTTATGTTTTTAGGTGTAAAGCCTAAAATATTAATAAGCTTTTTCTCTAGTTTAGCTCTAGGTTTAATCTTTTTTTTGAAAAATTTAAATAGCGTGATCATATTTTTTTGACCACAACGCACGCGTTATGGCCGCCAAAACCAAATGTATTAGAAATCGCTGCTCTTACCTCTCTTTTTTGAGATTTATTAAAGGTGAAATTTAAAGAATTATCTATTTCCGGATCGTCTGTAAAATGATTAATGGTTGGTGGAATTGCGTTGTTTTTTACAGATAAAACTGCAGCAATGGCTTCGATTGCCCCGGCTGCCCCCAACAAGTGTCCTGTCATTGATTTAGTTGAGCTAATATTTAGGTTTTTTGCATGGTCTCCAAAGACATTTTGTATCGCTTTGATTTCTGCTATATCTCCAAGCGGAGTGGATGTACCGTGAACATTAACATAGTCTATGTCTTTTGGTGTTAGACATGCGTCATTTATAGCTAGGCGCATTACATTTGTTGCTCCCACTCCTTCAGGGTGAGGCGCCGTTATATGATGGGCGTCCGCCGTCATGGCTCCGCCTGCTAGCTCTGCATATATATGAGCCCCTCTTGAAACAGCGTGCTCATACTCTTCTAAAACTAATGCGCCCGCTCCCTCTCCTAATACAAAGCCCTCTCTGTCTTTGTCAAAAGGCCTAGAAGCCGTTTTTGGTGATTCATTTCTAGTTGAAAGCGCGTGCATTGCGTTAAACCCCCCAACACCGGCCTCGTTGATTGAAGCCTCCGAGCCACCAGATATAAAAATATCGGCTTTTCCCCACTTTATATAATTAATAGCGTCAATCAGGGCGTGAGTCGAAGATGCACAAGCAGAAACGGTGGCAAAATTAGGGCCTCTAAACCCATATTTGATAGAAATGTGGCCCGCGGCGATATCTGCTATCATTTTAGGAATAAAAAATGGGTTAAATCGGGGTGTCCCTGATCCTGTTGCAAAATCTCCACACTCTTTTAAAAAAGTGTCTAATCCGCCGATTCCTGATCCCCAAATAACGCCCGCTCTATCTAAGTCTAACTCATCTAAATTAAGCTTTGAGTCAGTCATGGCTTCTGAGGCGGCAACCATAGCGTATATGGCATACATATCTAGCTTACGAGCTTCTTTTCTGTCTAAAAAATCCGTCGGGGTAAACCCTTTAACCTCACAAGCAAACCGAGTTTTAAAGTGTGTTGAATCAAACCGAGTTATTGGGCCGGCTCCACTTACTCCATCAAGCAGACTCTTCCAAAAAGAAGATGCATTGTTGCCTAGTGGAGTGAGTGCTCCTAATCCGGTAACTACGACACGCCTTAACATAAGTTGTAGTTTATTATGCTTTTTCAATAAACGATATAGCGTCGCCGACAGTTGAAATAGCTTCTGCTTGATCGTCTGGAATCTGAATATCGAATTCTTTTTCAAACTCCATTATAAGTTCAACAGTATCTAATGAATCAGCGCCTAAATCATTGGTAAAGCTTGCCTCAGAGGTAACCTCAGCTTCGTCAACACCTAATTTATCCACTATAATTGCTTTTACTTTTGTTGCAGTATCAGACATAAGTTGTTTTTTTTTATTAATGTGCAAATAAATACACTTTTTAAATATAAAACAAGTTATAGGACTTAGTATTGTTAAATAATTATTTGCTTTCTTTAAAATTCTTGTCCTATTTTTGATTACAAATTATGACTACAAAAAAGATTGCGATATTAATTTCTGGCACAGGCACTAATGCTGTTAATTTAATCAAGTATTTTGACAAAAGTACGGTTGCAAAAATTCAACTAATTATAAGCACCAAAAAAGCCTCTCCTGCTCTTAAAAGTGCAGAAATTTTTGGGGTAGACACTGTTTTTTTTAACAATGAGTCGTTTAAAAAGAGTGGGGTAGTTTTAAATTATTTAAGATCTAAAGGAGTTAATTTTATTGTTTTAGCTGGTTTTTTAATAAAGCTACCAAAAGACATAATAGACTCATACAATAAAAAAATAGTAAATATACACCCGTCTCTTTTGCCAAAATTCGGCGGCAAGGGTATGTACGGTATGTTTGTTCATAGAGCGGTAATAGAAAGCCAAGAAACTGAAAGCGGTATAAGCATTCATTATGTTAGCGAAGAATACGACAAAGGGGATGTTGTTTTTCAATCAAAAGTTAAGATTGATAAGGGTGATACCGCTGAAGTTTTAGCTAAAAAAATACAACGGCTAGAGCATCGTTTTTTACCTGTAGTTGTTGAGCGAATTATTAATGATTTGTTATGAGTATTAGAATATATACAGACGGTTCAGCTAAGGGAAACCCAGGCCCTGGTGGCTACGGAATTGTTTTGCTTTCCGATGAAGGTCACAGAAAAGAAGTGGCAAAGGGTTTTAGAAAAACTACGAATAATAGAATGGAGTTGCTAAGTGTAGCTGTTGCGCTTGAAATGCTTAAGGCTAAACCTATGGACGTTGTTATTTTTTCTGATTCAAAATACGTTGTTGATGCTGTAGAAAAAAAATGGTTATTTGCTTGGGAAAAAACTTTTTTTAATAAAAAGAAAAATGTGGACCTGTGGAAACGCTTTTTGAAGGTTTATCGACAACATAACGTCAAGTTTGTTTGGGTTAAAGGGCATTCTAATAATTTAGAAAACGAGCGTTGTGATACGCTAGCTGTTGCTGCGGCTGAATCTAGTGATAGTCACAGTATAGACTGGGGATACGAAAATCAATTTCAAAACCCAACACTATTATAAAAACCAAAGTAATTCTTTACTAAATTTGTCAAATGAAAGCTCTTGTTAACTCACGCTTTAGTTTTGAAATAAATGACGAAAGCGCCTTGGATATAGTAAAGGTCCGGGATGACGTGTTTAATATAATTTATAATGAAAAGGCCTTTGTGGTTAGTTTGTTGAGTAACGATAAAAAAAATAAGGCTTTTGAAATTATTATAAATAACAACCTATATGCCGTTCGGTTAAAAGATGATTTTGACGAGCTTCTTTTGCATTTAGGGGTCGATATTCATGAGTCCAACAAAGATAAAGATGTGGTTTCGCCAATGCCCGGTAGGGTCGTGAAGGTTTTTGTTAGTGCTGGAGACCCTATTAATGAAGGAGACAGCTTGGTCGTTTTAGAAGCCATGAAAATGGAAAACGTTATAAAGGCTACAAAAAGCGGTGTGTTAAATGATGTTTACGCTTCTGCGGGAGATAGTGTTGAAAAAAACAGCATTTTATTATCTTACAAGTAGTTTAGATTTTCTAAATTAAACCTTACCAGTTTTGCAAGCAGCTTGATTCTTTCGGTTATCTCCTTTTTTTCTAGCCCATTCATTCGCTCTGTTCCGAACTTCTCAACACAAAATGACGCCATCGCAGAGCCTATTATAACTGCTCTTTTCATATTCTCAAAAGAATAGTCTTTTGTTGAACAAAGGTGGCCCACAAGGCCTCCTGCAAACGTGTCTCCTGCACCCGTCGGGTCAAACACTTTTTCTAGGGGAATCGCTGGTGCAAAAAACATCTCTTTTTCATTGAATAGCAAAGCGCCGTGTTCTCCCTTCTTTATTATAACGATTTTAGGACCTAACGTCAAAATTTTTTTTGCCGCTTTAAGAAGTGAGTGTTCCTGCGAAAGCTGGCGAGCCTCTTCGTCGTTTATTGTTAATACGTCAACGTTTTTAAGGGCCTTAATTAAGTCGTTCATAAAGTTGTCCATCCAAAAATTCATGGTGTCAAGAACAATTAGCTTGGGTCTTTCTTCAAGCTGATCTAACACTTTTTGTTGAATACTTGGCATTAGGTTTCCCAGCATTAAGCATTCACAGTTCTGATATGATTTAGGCACTATTGGGTCAAATTTTTCTAAAACATTTAGTTGGGTGTCTAGTGTATCTCTAGAGTTCATGTCATTATGGTAGCGTCCTGACCAAAAAAACGTTTTTTCTCCTTTTTTTATTTGCAGGCCGTCTGAATTAACGTTATGTCTGTGCAACATGTCAATGGCGTCCTTAGGAAAGTCTTCGCCAACAACAGAAACCAAGTTTATTTTGTTGTAAAACTTTGAAGCCGATAAGCCTATGTATGTGGCTGCTCCTCCTACTATTTTATCTGTTCTTCCGTGGGGGGTTTGAATTGCGTCAAACGCTACCGTTCCAACAACGAGTAAGCTCATTTTGTTTTAATTTTTATTTTGACAAATATATTGCATAATTATTAGCATTGTACTAATATTGCAATCAGATTTTCCTCCTTAGCTCAGTTGGTTAGAGCATCTGACTGTTAATCAGAGGGTCCTTGGTTCGAGCCCAAGAGGGGGAGCAAAAGATAAAGCATCTATGAAAGTGGGTGCTTTTTTTTAATCGACAATCACAATTCTAGTGTTGTGGACAAATCCTTTTTGTTTGTTTTCCAATTGAATCAGCATCCAATTTTTGTTTTGGCCTATAATTTCAAACCTCTCTAATGTATAGTGTTTTTGCAATTCATCTACGCTTCATACTTTAAATATAGTCTATTTTGGGTTATATTCACCTAAAAAGACGCATACACATGCCTTATGGTTAATAGGCTAGAGAATGTGTTAACCAAAATTAGGTATGTGAACGCCAAATTAAAGTGTTTTTTGTTGTTGGCACAAAGATAATACCAGAGTAAAGAAAACGGCACACACACAAACACCCAGTTAGATTCAATTAGGGCAATTGACGAATATAATAGCGTGGCCAGATATATTAAAGTGCTTAATGCTGTTAATTTAAATGATAGATTTTTTTTTATTTTTAATAAAAAATAAATTAATATTAATGGTGTTAGAATAAAAGAAACTATTGTTGCTAAAGCATTGGACCAAATCAGCCCAAGACCAAGTGGTGACCAAAAATATACATTTATTTGCTTCCAGTTTGTTGCGAGTTGGAGTATTGTTTTTTTAGGGCTTTTAAGTAGGATTTGAATTGTAGAAGTGGGTAGTTTCTTTGGGTTTTTCTGATAAAATAATTCGACCTCCTTAGGGTCTATCATAAATTTTGAATGTTTTTTGTGTCGCTCCGGATAAAGTACATAATAAGCATTTATGAGGGCCCAAGACACCGGTTTATCAACCTTTGCTTTTCCCTGCCACATTTTATTTTTATCCTCTAAAGAAATTTTTTGTTTCTCAACTAAACTTGGCAGCTGTAAAAAAATAAAGCAAGCAGAAACAACAATCAAAAACTGTATCTTATCCTTTAAATTTATCTTTTTTAGTAAAAAGAGCGCGGTAATAAACGCTAAAGAAAAAAGAATTGATGTAGGCCTTACTCCAATACTAATTGAAAAAAGAACGGCTGAAATTATTATAAAAACGCCTCTTTTATTTTTATTGTTCTTTTGAGACAGAAAAAACATCAACACCCCAGAGATAAGGAAAAAATTATTGGTTATGTCTGATAGCATTTTAAAACAATAATGTTGAAAAGACAAAACATATAATATTGATACAAAAACACTGAATTGTATACTTGCTTTAAAAGCGACTCGACTTAAAAAATAAAAAACAATTCCTGTGGCTGGTAAAAAAAAGAAGTTCATTAGTTTGCCAACAACTAGTAGTTTAAGGGATGTTAACTTGCTTAATAAAAGAACAATAAAAGAATAAACAACCGATGTTCCTTCTGACATAACCCTATATGCGCCGTGCTCTGAGAGCTTTATTACCTCATTCAAGTAATAAAGTTGGTCTCCCGAAGTGTTGTCAATTTCGTTGGTGGCCGAGTGCCATCTTAAAAAAAACAAAAGTAATGTGCTAAAAAAAAACAAAAACAAAAGGATTGGGGTCATAGTTTTGGATACCCACAAAAGTTTATTGTAGATCCTTTCAAGCATAAAAGCTTTTTATTTCATTAATAATTTTTTCTTGCTCTGAGTTTGCTAATTCATAGTATAATGGTAGTCGGACAAGATGATCTGAAAAAAAATCACTGTTTTCGAGTTTTTTTCCTTTGTATTTTTTTTTGAAAAAAGGGCTAGAGTGTAAAGAGATGTAGTGAAAAACCGCCTGTATTTCTTTTTCTTTCAGGTGTTTGATTAGCTGTCTTCTTTCTTCACTAGAAGCACATAAAAAATAAAAAATATGTCCGTTGTTTGATGAATGTTGAGGTATGTTCTGAGGCTTTACCTTTCCTTCTTTATAAAGCTCATTAAAATTTTTATTGTATTTGCTCCACAAACTCCTTCTTTTATTAATTATTTTTTCCATATGTTGAAGTTGTGAATATAAAAACGCTGCTATTACTTCTGAGGGAAGAAATGACGATCCTATGTCAACCCAATTATATTTATCTGTCTCCCCTCTAAAAAAAGCGGCTCTGTTTGTTCCTTTTTCCCAAATAATTTCTGCCCTATTGGTTAATTGTTCGTCATTAACAACGAGCATTCCTCCTTCACCTGAAATAATGTTTTTCGTTTCGTGAAAAGAAAATGTCGACAAATGACCTATCGAGCCTAGTGGCGTTCCCTTGTAATAAGAATCAATCGCTTGAGCAGCATCTTCTACAACGTAAATTTTATGTTTATTGGCTATTTGCATGATTGCATCCATATCACAGGAAAGCCCTGAATAATGAACAACAACTATGGCTTTTGTTTTGCTTGTAATTAATTCTTTTATCTGGTTTGGATTAATGTTGGGGTTGTTGCTAAGGCTATCAGCAAAAACAATCTTTGCGCCCCTTAAGACAAATGCATTAGCTGTAGAAACAAAAGTATAAGAGGGCATTATTATTTCGTCTCCCTCTTTGATATTCATAAGAATAGCTGCCATTTCTAGCGCATCAGTACATGAAGTTGTTAAAAGGGTATTTTTAAAACCATATTTATTTTTAAAAAATTGATGGCATTTTTTTGTGTATTTTCCGTTACCAGAAATGTGCCCTGAAGAAACCGCGTCTTTTATATAAACAAGTTCTTTACCTGTTAGGTAGGGCTTATTAAATGGTATCATATCTTATTGTTGATATTATTTCTTCTGCTTGTTCCAAAAGTAATAATTAAATTTCGTTGTGTAAAAATAAATGAAGAACCAAGTCTTTTTGTGAGACTTAAGCTTTTATTGGCGCTGTTTTTTTACTCATAAGTGTCTTTTATTATATAATTTGGTCTTCCTTGGACCTGATTGAATATTTTAAATAGATATATTCCTACTAAGCCTAAAAATGTTGAAAACAACCCTAAAACAAAAACGTTGATTGCTACAATTGAAGTCCAACCAAGTTGTATTTGGTCCCCATAAATTGTTTTTTTAAAAATCAAGTATATTATAAATAGCGCGCTAATTATTGAAAGAATAATTCCAAAATTAAAGAGCCAAACCAATGGTTTTCCTGAAAAGGAAGTAATTGCCTGAACCATTAGTTGTGTTCTTTTTTTAAACGTGTATGTACTTTTTGATTTTCTTTGATTTTTAACAACAGGAATTCCTTTTTGTTTAAAGCCAATCCAATGAAACATCCCTACAAGAAAAAGATTTGTGTCTTTAAGGCCTAATATTTTATCAACATATCGCCTTGTCATTATTCTTTCGGTCAAAAGATTCTGTGGTATATGAAAGTCTGAAACCTTATTAATTAACCACCAAAAAATGTGTCCTGATGCTCTTTCAATAAAACTCCCTTTTCTTTTTTCTTGATAACCATATACTGCGTCTATTTTTGGATTATCAACCAATTCTTTATAAAGGCTTTCTAAAACTAAAGGCGATACCTCTAGGTCATTGTCAATTAAAAAAACATAGTCTCCACTGGAATAGCTTAGGCCTGCTTGCATTGCATAGTGGTGCCCAAAATTTCTAGACAAATCAATAATTTTTATATTATCATTGCTTTTCTTCTTTTTTAACAGTTTTTCTAATGATTGATCAGGCGATCCATCGTTTACAAAAACTAATTCATAACTTTCACACTGTATTTTTTTTAGTGCCTTCAAAGAGAGCGCTATAAATTCATCTAAGAAAGATTCTGATAAATAAAGGGTAGACACAATGGATATCTTCATTTTTCTTGTGTTTTATTCTTCTGTTCCATAATGTAATATTTTTTTTTGAAGCCACACGACTCAAAAAGTTTAAGGCTAGCTTTATTTTCTATTTTTATTTTTGATGTTGCGTTTGGCCATATTTTCATTGCAGAATTTATCATAAATTTTCCTACGCCCATTCTTTGATAATTTGGATGTGTGCACACTCTTATGTCGTTATCTATAACGCCAACAAAACCGGCCGGTTTTTTTATTTTTTTTTGTTCATCTATAACCTCAACAACCGCGACCCTATAAAAAATAGAGTGTTTTTTCATATACTCTATTTGCATTTTTTTTGTTATTTTATTTCTTTCAACAAAACCTTTCTCAACCCTAGGATCCATTCTTAGTTTTCTTACAAACTCCCAGTATTTTTCTGTACAATTAACTAACTCCATATATGTCTATCGGCTTCTGTTGCTAAACTATTTTTTTGGTTGTTTTTTCTGCAGATTTAACTTTTTTCTTATTACTTGAATCAAATATGTAAATTTAACAAATTATTGCTTTTTATTATTTTAGAAGGCTCGTTTATTACATAATCTTATCTTTATTTAGTTGAATTGTAATTTTCTTATAATAACCAATGGCTTTATTAAAAAAAATCGTTGAACAATCTAGTTTTTATCTTTTAGGTAATCTCATTTCTATTATAATTGGTTTCTTTTTTAAAATATATGTTTCTAATATACTAGGAACCGAGGCTATTGGTTTGTATGCTTTAGGGGTTACTATGATTGGTGTTTTAGGTATTTTTTTCTCTTTTGGCTTTGGTAATGGACTCGTTCGATTTATTTCTAAATATAATGCAACCAATAATTTTCATAGTATTTTTAATTATATAACCAACACAACTTTTATTAATTTTTGTGTAGTTGTTCCTGTTTCTATTTCTTTTTTTTTATTTCCAGAATTTATCGCTTATAAAATTCTAAATACTCCACAAATTGAACCGTTTATCCCTTTGTTTGGTATTATGATGTTTATTAATAGTTTTTTAGTTATATGTGAACAAATTATACGTGGATTACAAGAAGTTAAAAAAAGCACAATGATTAATACTTTTTTAAGAATCCCTCTAAAAGTTGCTTTAACTATGTTGTTTTTTTCAATGGGTTGGGGTCTTAATGGATTTATTATTTCTGAGTTTTTAGCTGCCTTTCTTTCTCTAATTCTGCTGTTAATTTTAATTAAAAAATCTTTACCTTATTTTCATCGTTTTGTTTTAAAATTTTCTTTTTTTAATGAAGAAGAAAAAAAATATAGCTTAAATTTATTAATTACTAATTGTGTATATGCGCTAGGAAGTCATGGGGATAAAATTATATTAATTTATTATTTAAGCATTTCTGAATTAGGTATATATTCTGTGGCTTTAACCATAGCTACTTTTGTTCCTCTTGTTTTATCATCTGTTAATTCTATCTTTTCTCCTATTGTTTCTCAATTATATTCTCAAAACAAACTAAAAGAACTTAAATATTACTTTCAATTAAGCGGTAGATTTGTTTTTATATTAAGCTTCCCATTAATGGTTTTTATTTTACTTTTTTCTGAGCAAATTATGGCATTATTTGGTAATGATTTTATAAAGGGTGCAAATTTATTATGCTTAATTATTCTAGGACAATTTATTAATATTTCGATGGGATCTGTTGGTTTAATGCTTCAAATGACTGGCTTAGAAAGGCCTATGAGAAATATTTTAATTACATCTTCTATCATTTCTTTTTCTCTTTACTTTCTTTTTATTGAAAGTTGGGGTTTAGTTGGTCTAGGTGCTGTTTATATATTTAATAATTTATTTCAAAATTTTGCGTGTACATACGTTTTAAATAAGCGTTTAAATATTTTTCTTTTTCAAAAAGAATACGTTAAGGTTTTACTCCTTTTTTTAGCTTTAGCTATAATTATTTATGTTTTCTTTAATAAAATTATATTAAGTGTTGGTCCTTTTCAATTAATTATGTTGTTGTTGTTTATATATCTTATTTTTTTCTTTTTATGGCTGGTTTTTTTCTCAAAAAAAGAACTTCCTTTAATATTAAAAACTATAAATTTTAAATCATAAATGAAAAAATACTTGTTTAATAAATTAAGTCTTTTTAATAAATTTAAACTCAATAGAGAAAATTCTATTTTATCTATTTTTTTAGATAAAAAATGTTTGTTTTTTCATATACCTAAAACCGCTGGAGTTTCTATTTCAAGGTCTCTTTTTGGAGATATAAAGTGGGGACACAGAAATGTAAACTTTTACAAAATGTATTATGGAGAAAAGGTCTTTAATTCGTTGTACAAGTTTTGTTTTGTAAGAAACCCTTACAAAAGATTATATTCAGCATATAAATTTTTAAAACAGGGCGGTATTAATAATCAAGATTTATCTTTTTCAAAATCCCACTTACAAGAATATAAAAGTTTTAACGAATTTGTTTTAAAAGGTTTGGAAAAAGAAGAAATTATGAATTGGGTTCACTTCAAACCTCAGTATACTTTTGTTTGTGATGAAAATGATAATATTGTTATGGATTTTGTTGGAAAAATTGAAACTTTAAATGAAGATTTTAATACAATTTGTAACCACTTGAATATTGAAGCAGAATTACAAAATCTTAATATAGGTACAGTTAAAAAAAATAATTTCTCTGAAGAAATAAAAACAATAATAAAATTAAAATATCAAAAAGACTTTAATCTTTTTTATCCTGATTTATAGATTTTCTAAGTAACTTATCAATACCTATCCAAATTAATATTATTGGCCAGTAAATTCTGATTAGTTCGGCTAAGGATACTTCTATAAAGTTGAGATTGTTTAATAAAAATATTACTCCTAAAACTATAAATAATATTCCTATACTTTTTCCTTTTAACATATAATTGTCTTTTATGGGTTAGAGTTTAGTCTGGTAATATTCCTTTTTTAAATAAACCTTGTTTAGTTTTATTTTTTTTAATTTTCTCATTAGTGTTACAATCCATAGATGTAGATTTAGACTGCGAACCACAAGCTGATAAAAACACTATTAACAATATAAAATGAAAAGCTCTTCTCATGTTAAGCAAAGTAAACACATTTAATTTATATTTTCGTTGAATGGGTAGAAAAAAGAAAAATAGAAATATTGAAAAATCCACATTAAAATCTCTTATCACATCTATTCTTCGTCAAAATCCTAGAAAAGCTTTTAATTATAAACAGCTTTCAAAACAAATAGGTGTAGGAGATGAAAATACCAAACGCTTAATTCAAATTATTCTTGAGGATATGGAACAATATGATTTAGTTATTTCTGTTTCTAGAGGTAAATATAAATTAAAAAGTAAATCTACAATTGTTGATGGTATAATAGATATAAATAGTGCAGGAAATGCTTATGTAAATTGTACAAATCTTGATGATGATATATTTATTCATAGAAAATATATTCCAAATGTTGTAAGTGGTGATAAAGTAAAGGTTTCTGTTTTTCCTTCTTTTAAAAAGAGTAAAAAAGAAGGTGAAATTATTGAAGTGATTGAACATAATACCGAACAATTTGTTGGTGTTGTTGAACTCGCTACAAATCATGCTTTTATACTTCTTTCAAACCCAAAAATACATTTCGATATTTTTTTACCTGCCAAGGAAATTAAGACTATTAAAAATGGACAATTAGTTGTAGTAAATGTTATAGACTGGGGTGATAAAAAGAATAATCCAACAGCTAAATTAAAAGAAATATTAGGTTATCCAGGAGAATATCAAGCAGAAATTCACTCAATTTTAGCTGAATATAATTTCAATAATAAATTCGATAAGCATATAGAAGATGCTGCAAAAAATATTTCTTCAAAAATTACATCTGATGAAATTAAAAAAAGACGTGATTTTAGAAAAATTACAACTTTTACTATTGATCCTTATGATGCTAAAGATTTTGATGATGCACTATCCATTCAACAACTAGAAAATGGAAATTGGAAAGTTGGAATTCATATAGCAGACGTTTCTCATTACATCAATGAAAATGATAGTATTGATAAAGAAGCACAAGAAAGAGCAACCTCTGTTTATTTAGTTGATAGAGTAATTCCTATGTTACCAGAATTATTATCAAACAATTTATGTTCGTTAAGACCTTATGAAGAAAAATTGTGTTTTTCGGCTGTTTTTGAACTTAATGAAAGGGCTAAAATATGTAATGAATGGTTTGGAAAAACCGTCATTTTATCTAATCATCGTTTTACCTATGAAGATGCTCAAGATATTATAATTAATAAAAAAGGTAAATATGCTGAAGAACTTTTAAAATTGGATTCTCTAGCTAAAATATTAAGAAATAAAAGAATAAAAAATGGTGCTATTTCATTTGAAAGGTTAGAAACAAAATTCAAAATTGATGAAGAAGGTAATCCTATTTCTATTTATTTTAAAGAAAGTAAAGATGCTCATAAATTAATAGAAGAATTTATGCTTTTAGCAAATAGAAAAGTAGCTGAATATATTGGAAAACAATCTTTAACTTTTGTTTATAGAATTCATGATAGTCCAGACCCTGATAAATTAGATGTATTAAGTATATTCTTAAAGAAGTTTGGTTATAATTTACAAACTGAAAATAAAAAGACAATTGCTCAATCTATGAATAAAGTACTGAAAGATATTCAAGGAAGTCAGGAGGCAAATATGATAGAAACTTTATCAATAAGAACTATGGCAAAAGCGGTATATACTACTGAAAATATAGGGCACTATGGATTAGGATTTAATCACTACACCCATTTTACCTCTCCTATACGACGTTATCCTGATGTTATGGTACATCGACTTCTACAACATTATTTAGAGGGGGGTAAAAGTTATAATAAAAATAACATTGAAAATTTGTGTAAGCATTCTTCTGAAATGGAAATTATAGCTTCTAAAGCAGAAAGAGATTCTATTAAATATATGCAAACCAAATACATATCACAATTTGTAGGTCATATATTTGATGGAATCATTTCTGGAGTCACTGATTTTGGAATTTTTGTGGAAGTTAAAAATACCTCTTGTGAAGGTCTAATAAAATTAAAAAATATACCAGGAGATTTCTATATATACGATGAAAAAAATTATTGTATATACGGTAACCAAACTAAAAGATCATTTACATTAGGTGATTCATTAAAAGTAAAAATTAGAAAAGTAGATATTGAAAAAAGAGAAATTGATATGGTTATAATAAATATATAATATTTCTAATAAATAATTATATGTATTTATATATAGACTGTTAATTTAGTTGATAATTACTTTTAATAAAATTATTAAATATTAGTTATTAATGGATATTAACATTAAATTAACTTTATATAATATATAATTATAACATAATCAATAATTTATATTTTTATTAACATTATGTAATAAGAATATAAAAGAATGTCTAACAATTAAATATTAAAAAAAAAAAACTTAAAAAATTGTATTTTATGTTAATAATATCTTAATACTATATGTATTAAAATTAAGTTTAAAATTAGTATAAATGCTAAAAAAATTTAAATCACAATAAATATTAAAAATTCAACTAATATTTATTAAAGTTTTTAACTATAATTAACAAAAAATGAGTTTTTTTTGTTAATAA
>CEUK01354186.1_pt1 | contig 28803 bp, 25 predicted proteins | sample 356451 | NCBI WGS metagenome assembly CEUK01 (sample SAMEA2622843, study PRJEB7988) | marine metagenome | isolation source: saline water (ENVO:00002010), including
CATTAACATCTAAAACAGATCTTTTACGAATCAATTCAGCTAAAAAAGCCTCTTCACCTTCAATTTTATCATTAAATAAATTGACAATATTAACAGTTTCATTACCATTAATAATTGAATGAATTGCCCTTTGTTTTAAAGGTTTAAACTCATCTAAATAAGGAAGCTCAATAGAAAAATTATATATATTATTACTTCCATCTATTATAACTTCATAGTTATATTGACCTCCCTTGGGGAAAACAAAAGAAAACTTGCCTTCATTATTTGATTGAATTTTTCCTATTTCACCACCTGTAGCATCTGAAGTTACTTTAATTTGCATGGATTTATTATCAGGGTTAATTTCTGAAAGAAAGTCACCCATTACTATAATTTCTTGAATTGGTATTCGATTTACATGCACATTATAAACATGCAACTTACCATTTTCACTTTGTCTTGAAGAAGCAAAATAAGCATTTTCATATGATGAATCTACCACATAAAATAAATCATCACTTGGTGAATTAACGGCAAAATCAATGTTTTCGGGCTGATTAAATGAATTATTTCTAGGATTGAATTCTGAACGAAAAACATCGTATCCTCCCATAGAATTATGTCCTCTTGAACTAAAATATAGATAATTACCGCTAGGATGCATATATGGAAAATCTTCATCTTCATCAGTATTTACGTCACCTGAAAGTTTTTGTGGAGCACCCCAGCTTCCATCTGGCAATCTTCTTCTGATATAAATATCTTTTCCTGAAATATCTTTGTTTCCATAACTAGAATAATAGATCTCTTTTGCTCCAGAAGGAAAATGTACAATTGGAATATGTCCTTTCTTCTTATCTAATCTAGATTGAAATTCTTCACTAACAAGAATTTCTCCTCCAATTTTATCTTTATCATTATATAATCGAAAAAATTTATCCCTATCTATTTCTTGCTTTTCATTAACAATAATATCTGTAATTTGATTTAAAAGTTGTTTTCCATTTTCGCACATTTCAATTTCCCTTTCTACCAAATATCGTTTGTCTTTCTTTACGCGATTTAATAAATACTTATTATAATTTTCCTTTGCAGATTGAAATTGATAATTAAGATGCAATGCTTTTCCTAAGAAATAAAATGCTCTAGGATCAATATTTTTATCATTTACAGCAAATGATAAATAACGAATAGCTTCTGATTTTTCACTTGATTTATGCAGAATACATGTACCATATCGAAAATTATAATCAGAATTCTTAGGGTTCAATGATAAAAGCTTTAAATATAAAGGAGTAGCATCGACATATTGTTCTTTTTCAAACAACTTACTTGCACTAATAACAATTTGTTCCTCTCTTTGAGACAAACAAATGAAAGCAATTACAAGAAAAATAGCCACCCTCATATTATAATTTTTTATAGCATAGATTGAATTAAAATTCAATCAGTAATAAAATACGATTAAATTTAATAAAAGGTTCAATTATAAAGACTTAAAATAAACATTTGATTGGGTCAATATGTCTAAAATTATTTAAATAAATTCAAAAACTTTGAAAGATATACGCTATTATTTGTCAATTCATATTTGAATCTTTTCTTTTTACGTTTCTCTTCTTTAATATTGTTCAAGTTAGCATTAAAGTCAATATCGTTTGTAAAAACTTTCAGAGTTCCATCTTTCTTTTTCATTGCATAATGGAAAAAATAATCATTACCTCCAGGAATATTTATATAAGTTCCAAACATATCAGCACCTGATGTTGAGTATGTTTTTTGAAAAAATGCTTTTATAGGAACATATTTCATTATTGGTTGATCATAGAAGTTAACAATAATTGCACTTTGAACATTCGTTATTAATCCTTTGTCTTGTAATTTCTCATTATTAAAAGAACTTAAACGCAACCCTGTAATAGTAAATGACTCTTTAATTGTGCTAGGAATTTTTTTAATATTTCCCAATCTTACATATTCATCTTTCATTTTATCAGCCACTTCTTGATTATCCCATTGGACAATAGCCTGTTCTAATGTTGTTGATCTAAAATCCATAGATTTTAGTCCCTCAATAGAATTTATCTTTGAAGCAAGTCCTTCCATTAATCCATTATCCAAATCAATATTAAATCTAGCCGTAATATTCATTGTCGTCTCTTCATTTTCTTGATTATAGTTCATGACACCAACAGCATCAACAGTAACATCACCATAATCCATACCAAGTGAAATAACACCATCACCACTCATTGAACAACTTTCAGTATGAAGCGCTATATAATTACCTTTATCAGTTCTATTTACTAATTTATTAGAAGAACCTATTTGAAATTCATTAGAACCATAATCATATTGTAAATAACCATCTGAAGTCATTATGATTGGATCATTTATATCAACCAATTGAGATAAAAATGTTGGATAAATCTTAATACTATCGGTAGAAGGAGAATTTCTCCAAACAATCCCAGCAGATATAGGATTCCCATCAAGATCTTTCATTTCTTTTGTAACAGGAATTTGAATGTTTTCAGGATCAATTTCTGATGTAAATGCCATCCAATTTCTATCAAATTTATCACATAAATGATTAATCCTAACCGCACCAGAAAAACTAATTAATGGATTTGAAGCATAAATATTTATATCACCATAATAGTCAAACTTATCACTTAACTTAAACGCTGCATCCTGAGTAATTTCTCCAAAAGCTTGTGTTTGATAAGAGCTATCAAGCTTAATATTGTTCATAGAAATATAAGTTAGATTACTATCTAAATCATAATATGGGTATTCACCTGAGGCTAAATAATCTCTACGTGCATTAATTTGAACTTCTGCTTTTTCAAATTTATGATACCTAGTAATGTAATTAGCAACAATTTGAGCATTAAATAACTTATCAATTTTTGCTTGCTTTCGAATATTTAGCTTCATACTATCTGGATAAATTCTTGCATCACCTATATCAACATACTCAACCTTTTGGCAAAAAATAGTTTTTTCTTTCAAATCAAATTTAGCTTGAGGTGCCCTAAAATTAAGTGAATCCTGATTTGGATGAGTTGAGAAGAAATTTGGTCCAAGTAAATCAACTCCTGAATTAACAGCGCTCTTTTGCTCTTCACTTGTTTGCATTTCGATAGATAAATCATCCATAAACCATGTAAACTGATCCATTTTACAACTATATTGATTTATAGGGAATTCAACTAAAGATTCTCCCTCATTCGATTTAAATACACCTTTCCTTTCCTTAAAAGATACATCTGCATTTACATTATCTGTTTTAAATGCCAAAGAATTGTCATTGTTATCAACTGTTTGGTTCTTAAGATTAAATTTAGATGTATCGGCATTAATACCTAAAGAATTATATTTAAAATTATTTGAAAATAATGTTGCATTATCAAATGACATAATGCCAGAACCAACAATTCCTTTAGGACTAACTGTAAGTGAACCTTCTAAATTAGCTTCTTGATTAAAGAAAAATAATTCATTTTCTGGAAAAGATTTAACCTTAAGCAATTCTTTTTTTGGAAGATAAGTAACATATGCTTTCTCTCCTATAACATCAGGAAACTGAACACCTTTTGAGATAGATGAATTTTCAAATTGAGCTATACCTATTGTAGAATCTGGTAAGAATGTTAATAAATTAGATGTTGATTTTGAGTGCACAAAATTAATTGTGCCTTCACCTTGCAACCCATTATTTGATAAAACAACTCTATTATCATATTTAGAATCTGTGTTATAAAATTGAAAACCATCATTTGGTGCACTTGTATAAAAACCAAATGAATAATCAGGCATAATGATTAAATCTTCTTCTATTTCAGGAAATATACCAGCAGATACCAATTTGCCTTTTAATCGAAAAAATTTTTCATTAAAATCGTTTAAACTATCTAATTGAAATGGAAATACTGAATAATAAAAGCGTGTACTATCATAAGCGCTATTATATATATCTTCATTATTGTAAAAAACTTTTGAGATATTTGTTGATATTAATTTAGGATAATGTTCATAACCTAATTTTACACCTGATTTATTATTAGGATCGTTAATCAGTATATCCCCAGATACTCCAGAAATACTAGAAAACATAGATATAAATCCTTTACTATCTTCTTCTCTCAATGGCATTACTCTAAATAATGCTCTATCTGAACTCATTAAATTCAATTTAAAACTATCATATTCAAATTTTGCTGATTTCACACTCATCTCTAATTTTCCAGATTTTATCCAACCCGAAAAGTTAAAATCTCTATTTTTCTTCAATTTAATCTCACTATTACTAGGAAAAACGACTGTTTGCTTCATTTCAGAAAGTAATACGTTATCAATGGCTGATATATCTAAATCAAAAGTGTTTAAATTCAAAACAGCAAAATTTTTCTTAATTCTACGCAACTCATTTTGACTTTTATATTGATCTTGTAATGATTGTAAATAAGAATCATTTTTTATTTCATCATTTGTGTAACCTGTTAATTTTTTTGGTCTAAAATCAGATTTAAAAACAATATTATCAAAATCCATAACACCAGATTTTGCTTTCACAAAAGTTTCTAATTTATCATTAATTGTGATAAAATTATTGTCTGTATCATAATTAATAAATCCTAAATTAGAAAGTCTAAATAACATTGGTTTTGCTTGTGATATCGTCATTCCAAGAGCAGATGCAGCAGACCCCTCAGATAGTTTATATTGATCATATTTATAACAATACCTTGATAAAGAAACTAGAGGATGAACAGTTGATTGACCTTGTAATTTAGCATATAATTTAGGGTCAAAATAAGATTGTGATTCAAATGAAGCAATTCTTTGTTCTTGACTTGTTCCAAATTCATATGTAAAATAAAGATTGTCGGAACCAACATCCCAAACTACTTTAGGAACATAAATATATATGTTATGGTAAGAATCTTGAAAAGGTGATTGACCTATTCCGAGATTTGTTCTTGTAAACTGAATTTTTTTCTTATCTAAATCGTAGTTAAAATTAAGGCCAGGATGGTAAAGTGAATCCCCATTACTAAGGTAAAAAGATACAGTGGACTTATTTATATAAATATTTTTTGATTTAATATAAACTTCACTTCCTCTTGCTAAAATTAATGGAGATCCATTGTGATTTATTGTAATTTGTGCTTTATTCAATTTTTTACCTAATCCAAAGAAACTAGCTCCCTTTAATGAAAAACCTCCAATATAATCTACATTAGGAACAATATTTTGAATTAATAGCCTAGTATTATAAGATGAAAATTGAGGATAAATTTGATTATCTTCCCCACTTTCCTTAGAAGCCCTATCAATTATAACCCCTTCAACAAAGTCATCAAAATATTTTGTCTTAATTTTTACAGAATCAATTTTTATTTTGGATTTTTTTAAAGACAGATCATACTTATTTATATCAGCATAATTTGTATTGATATCCAAACCAACTTTTTCCCATGTTATCCTGCCTCCTAGACCATTCCATTTTTTAACAATAGGATCGTAAACTCCTGACGTATTAATAATATCTATAGTATTAAAAAGCTTCCTATTATTAGTCTTTTTTGAAATTAACTTACATACCAAGTTACCTCCTTGAAAATGGATTGATGATTTTTTATCATATTCAAAATAAAAACTACCACCTTCATAATACCAAGCAAAACTTGAGAAACTAACAATACAAGAGTCACGAAATAAACCCTCAGACATATCAATAAAATCAGCAAACTTTTTAACATTACGAGCAGACAAAAATTTATCTATCGTACTCTCCCAAGCAATATAACTTTCAGATGATTTTTTAGTTTTCAATAAAGAGCTTACAGAATAAACATAATTATAAACATCAGGATAAGCTTTCAATTTCTTTTGTTCAATCTGGTTACATATTTCAACCATTTTTAAAAACTTTTTTTCATTAAAAACCTGATCATTAAATAATAATTCAGGGAATTCTTTTTTTGAAAAATCATGAAATTCACCTCTACCATATTCAACAAGAGATTTCTGAAATTCTTTTACAAATTTTTTCTTATCCTTAGAATATTTCTGAGCTAATACAACAGGAGAAATAAAAAAAATTGAGAAAAATAAAAGAAATTTTATTCGCATAAATTTCATGTTTACACTTTGATTAATTCAATACAAGCCCATTCATCTTTACTTAAAACTCTAACTTTATCTAGATTAAAGGGTTTAACAAATTCTATTATTTCATCCACATCAGAACTAAGAAAACCACTTAATAAAAGTTTTCCTTTGCGTATTAGAGCATCAGCATATACATTCATATGTGATTTCAATATATTCTTATTAATATTTGCGAGGATTAATCCAAATTTACTTCCTAACACCTTATCTATATCACCATATACAGGTTGGATTTTTTGACAATTATTCCTAATCAAATTTTCTTTTAAATTGATAATAGAAGTATCATCAATATCAATTGCAATGACTTCATTAGCACCAAGTTTCTCTGACAAAATAGCTAAAACACCAGTACCGGTTCCCATATCTAATACTTCATTTGGTATATCTCCTATCTCAAATAAAGATTTTATCATCATCCAAGTAGTTTGATGATGGCCTGTCCCAAATGACATTTTAGGTTCTATAGATAAAACAATTCCTTTTGTTTTAGCTTCTTTATGAAAAGGAGCTACAATAGTAGCATATTCTTCAATATAAACAGGTTGAAAATTTGATTCCCACTGAGCATTCCAATTTTCATGAGGAATTAATTTCTTTTGCAATTCAATAGAAACATTATTTTTAAATTTTGATTCTAAGTCAGAAATAATGTCATTAATATCTAATGAATCCTCACAATAAGCCATTATTCCTTCATCTGTATCTACAAAACTATCAAAACCATGATTAGATAATTCAGCAATCAGGATATCACTCCAAGGATTTTTTGGTATTAACTTAATTTTCAGCTCTATTGTATGCATTTAATAAGATTGAACTATTTTACTAAAATCGTCAGCATTTAATGAAGCACCTCCGACAAGAGCTCCATCAACATTAGGACAGGCTAATAACTCTTTCGAATTAGATGCATTACAACTTCCTCCATATAAAATAGAGATACTATTAGCAACTTTAGGACCATATAATTCTTTTAACCAAAGACGAATATTCTTATGCATTTCCTCTGCTTGCGAACTTGATGCAGTTTTTCCAGTACCAATTGCCCATATAGGTTCATAAGCTATTATAGAATTTTGTATTTGTTCAACATTTAAATGAAATAAACTATCTTGAAGTTGATTTTTCACAAAAACAAATTCATCACCAGACTCGCGAACAGACAATGGTTCACCACAACAAAAAATAAATTCAAAATTGTGTTTTACCGCTTGATTAACTTTATATCTCAAAATATCGTCCCCCTCATTATAATATGATCTTCGCTCACTGTGTCCAATTAAACCTATTTTAGCACCAACGCTCTTTACTTGATTAATAGAAATTTCACCAGTATAAGCGCCGTTATAATTATTACTGAAATTTTGAACACCTAACTGAATACTTGATTCAATAACCTTTGATATTCGATCTATAAATAATGATGGAGGAAATAAAATAATGCGAACATCACTGTCAAATTTTTCAGTATTTAACTCTCTAATCAATTTAACTGATTGATCTATATCAAGATTCATTTTCCAATTACCAGCAATAATTTTCTGAGCCATCACTTAAAATATTTCGTTAAAAATTCTTCTCTTGTAGGAATTGATCTAGCAGAATATTTAGCTTTTACAACAGCATTTTCAATAAATAAAACTGAAGGATTTGATCTTGAAATTGTTTTTAATTCAGTACCATCATTTATAAAAACTGGTAATTCAAGATCATATTTTTCTCTAAACATATTTACACTTTCTCTACTCTCTCCACACATCATTATACATGGAACATCCTTATCTCTGCAAATTTTTTGAATATCTTTTATTCTATTAATATTTTGCCAATTGCCTTCATCTAAGCTTTTTGAAGAAATTAGAACAATTTTACTTACATCAGTTATATAATCTCTAATAGAAATATGTGTTAACATTGAATCTGAAATTTTCGATTTCACAATATCAAGATTCATCTCATATTCACCTATATCTTCTCTACTTATAAATGGATCAAATTGTTCAGTAATAGATGGTGTCTTAGTTGGTAAGATGACTTTTTTCACCTGTGTTTTCAACTCCCAGTCCTTATTTTCCCAAATTTTAGAATCAAAATACTCTTTAGATGTATCAGAATACTCTTTTTCTTTATTATTTTTTTTGTTTTTGTAAACTAAAATATTCTCATATATACCTGCAACACCATCGTTCATTTTCTCTATTAAATTTGAACCAACAGCATAAGGCCTATAATCCTTTATTGGAGAATAACTATATACATACCAAACTAAAGTTGAAGATAAAAGAAATAGGACGAGTATACTTCCATAATGATTACCTAAATATTTACCTCCATATCTTAATATAGAGAGGGCTCCCAAGATTGAAATAATTGAAAAAAATACTGGAAAATACCAACCAAAAACCCATGAGAAAAAAACTATAACTAGCATTGAAGCTGATATAAATAGAATATTTTGCTTTTTATTATTCGGTTTAGTAGAAGATTGAGATGCGAAGATCCAAATAATTAAATACAATAATACTAGGTCCTTCCAAAGGGATTCTTTTGGGGTTAAAGAACGTCCAACGGATCCTTTCATAGCATCACCAAAACAACCACAATCATCAACACATTGTGGATTTTTCATTTCTTCTATTACTAACACATCAGAGTCTTGAAAAACATTTATCTCGGAGTCATACTGTGCTTGATCCATTTTTGTTTTTGCAATGGGATCTGAAATTAAATATGTATCACGATCTTTAAATTTTTCATTACTATTGCAATTTGCTGTATGCCAAGTAAGAAATGTGAAGAAAAACATCATTAATAACATTAAATATGAAACTAATTTCATTTTACCTCCAATAATAGTCAGAACCCCTAAAATTATCTCTATTATGCATATTACGATACTAAAAAACAATGCATAATCAATTAAAAATTCAAGTGAAAAACTAGGTAAAGAAAACCACTCTTTAATTCGATATGCTAAGGCTCCATCTTCAAAATACTCCTCTAATTTGTATGAAAATCCAATAGGATCATTAGCTTTAACCAAACCAGAAACAATAAATAATCCTCCAACTAAAACTCTAGAAACATCGGACATATAATTTTTACCATTATAGAAGACTATACCAAATGAACTGAGAAGTAAAAAGCCAAATCCTAGAACTCGAAAAATTATTGAATTTTGTTCAAAATTATCATGAAAACCAAGAACTAAAAATACTAATCCTATTAAGTTTACTACAATAAGAATAATATTAGTAAACAAAAAATTATCCTTAAAAATTAATTTATTCATACATTTCAATTATTTTGCCCAACATTTAAATGAATCAATGCAAAGACAGCATAATTAAGCATGTCAAAATAATTTGCATCTACTCCCTCACTAATAATAGTTTCCCCATTATTATTTTCTATTTGTTTAACACGATATATTTTTTGAAGTATTAAATCCGTTAAGGAACTAACACGCATATCTTTCCAAGCTTGACCATAATCGTGATTTTTTTTCAACATTAATTCAGATGCTTCCTTAAGATACTTCTCATAATACAACATAGCATCTTCTAATGACAATTCAAACTCATTTAAATCAGATTCTCTAACTTGTATTATAGACATAACACAATAATTTATAATTGCTATAAACTCATCTTCAATATTCTCACCAACTTTATTCTGACCTGTCTCTTGAACAGTTCGAATACGTTGTGCTTTAATAAAAATCTGATCAGTTAATGAACTTGGACGCAATATTCTCCATGCTGTACCATAATCTTTTGTTTTCTTATAAAAAACATCACGACAAACATTGATTACATTTGTATATTCTTTATCGACTTTACTCATAAATTAGCTATGCATAATTTAAACTTTGAAAATACAAAAATACATTCAAAACAAAGCATTAGAATAAATGATAAATTAACGGATTTATCAACACCCCTAATAATGGGTATTATAAATAATACTCCCGATTCTTTTTATTCAACAAGTCGTATAAATAACATAAATGATATTATTGTAAAAGTTTCTAAAATGAAGAAAGAAGGTGCATCAATTATTGATGTTGGTGGTTATTCCTCTCGTCCTGGAGCAAAAAACATAAGTGTTAAAACAGAAATTAACCGAATTATTCCAACGATAGAATTAATATCAGATAAATTTCCAAATCTAATAATCTCTGTAGATACTTTTAGATCTAAAGTTGCTGATTTAGCTCTAAAGAAGGGCGCACATATAATTAATGACATAAGTGGATTTGAGTCAGATAAGGAAATAATTAATGTTGCTTCTAAATATAATGCTCCATATATATTAATGCACATGAGAGGAAACCCTAAAACAATGCAAAAATTGACTAATTATAAAAACATCTTTAATGAAATCATATATTATTTTTCTAAAAAAATCAAAGAACTTAACAATGCTGGTGTAAACGATATTATTATTGATCCAGGATTTGGATTTAGCAAAACTATTGAACAAAATTATTATCTTTTAGATAAATTAAACTACCTCAACATATTAGATAAACCTATACTTGCTGGACTGTCACGTAAATCAATGATTTACAAAAGAATAAATAGTGATCAAAACTCTAAAGAAACACTAAAGGAAACAATAAAATTAAATAAAATTTGTATTTCAAAAGGAGTAAAAATTCTTCGTGTTCATGATGTTAAAGAAGCATACGATATAATACAATAAATATTAAAATTTAAAAAATTACAAACTACTTAGCTAGTATTTGGTTAAACATCATGAATACCGCCAGTATGAATAAATAATACAGATGAATTATCATACTTTGTTTTTTTTAGCTCATTAACCATACCAAACATGACTTTACCGGTATAAACAGAATCTAATTTCAAATTAGTTTCTTTATAAAAATTGTCAATAAAATTAATTAAGTCAGAATTATATTTAGCATAACCACCAAAATGGTATTGATCTAAAACTTCAACTTGAGTTAATAAATTATTAACTAACAATTCATCAATACCGCACTTACTAATTAATGATTTCATTTCTGAAATAGATTTATATCCTTTTAAAATAGGGATGACATGTAAAAATTGATTTGTATTCAAGGAAATCAATATACCACAACTAGTTGTGGAGGTACCCTGAGCGACAAAAACATGATCTATACATTCATCTATTTCAGCCATCATCTCTTGACAACCAATTACACCATAATAATTAGCTCCCCCCTCCTCAATTATATGATAATTAGGATAATCTAATGACAATAATTCATGGTATACTTTTTCATTCTTATGCTTATATTCTTCTCTAGAAACAAAAACTAATTTCATACCAAGAGAGGCGCATTTCCCTAATGTTGAATTACTATTTACATCTAACTCTTCACCACGAACTATTCCAATTGATTTAAATCCAAATTGATTACAAGCTGATGCAGTAGCAAGGAGATGATTAGAAAATGCACCTCCAAAAGTTAATATTCCACTTTTTTTAAGTGAAATACAAACTTCAATATTATATTTTAATTTTCGCCATTTATTACCCGACACATATGTATGAATTAAATCGTCTCGCTTAATAAACACACGTAACCCTCTACTCTTTGAAGATAAAATATTAATGGGCTCTAATATTGATTTACCAACATCTATCATTACTTATAATAATACATTAACAAATATGATGTAAATTTATACTATGGAAGATGATATGTCAAGGTTTTCTAATTTAAAAAATCTGAAAAAAGACGAATTCTATACCTCCCCTGAAGGATATATTATATTTACAGAAAAATATTTATTAAAGCGTGGTTATTGTTGTAAAAATGGATGTAAACATTGCCCCTACAGTTTTGGTAAAAAGTCTAGAAGATTTAAAAAAAATTAATTTATACCATTTTCTGGATATCTACCCTTATATTGTTTCAAAATACTTTTAATATACTCAATATCATTATCAATATCTCCTGATGGCTTAAATTTACTATGAAAACCTCCTATTTTTTTTTCGTAGTCCATATAACCAATATAAATTGGAACATTTGCTTTTAAAGAAACATAATAAAATCCTGTTTTCCATTTGGAATTATAACTTCTAGTTCCTTCTGGTGTAAAAACTAAAAACATTTTTTCATTCTTATTAAAATAAGAAACTGCTAAATCTGTAATCTTTTGTGTGGTGTTACCTTTTCTATCTACAGGTATTCCACCTAAATATTTCAAAAAAAATCCAAGAGGAAAAAAAAACAATTCTTTCTTCATTAAAAAATATGCTTTAACACCAAGCGCAAAGAAACCTAATCGACCAATAAAAAAATCCCAATTAGAGGTATGAGGCCCCATTACAACAACACATTTATCAACATCTTTAGGGATTCCGCCCTCAAGCCTCCAACCTAGTATTCTTAAAATTAAAACAGATATTTTTTGCATGCATTAAAATTAAAGAACCTTAACTAATCATTTTTTCAAAAAGTAATTGAAAATATGATGGAGCAATCTTTAAACGTGATCCATACCAACTAAACATTTCCCCATCAACAAATACAATTTTTGAATTCGGAAAAGCATCCTTAAAATATGACAAATGATTATTGCCAAAAGGAAAAGGCTCAGAACTTAAAAAAACAAAATCTGGGTTAACATTTAAACTGACTTCAGGATAACGATTTTCTTTAGTTAAATTAATAAAACCACATTCTTCAAGAATACAATTAATAAATGTTGACTTACCTGCAACCATATCAGGATTATGCCACATGAAATATTGAACTGTTTTACCTTTTAAATCTTTATACAAAGAAATATCCTTAAGGTTTTGAAATTCATTTTTAATATCAATAACAAGCTGTTTACTCAGTGTTTCCATACCTGTGATTTGACCAATTGACTTAATCATAGAATAAGCATCATCTAAAGTATAAATATCACTCATCCAAATGGGCGCAATACCATCAAGTGATTGAATATCTTTAATATTATTTTCTTCTTTATTGCCAATAATCAAATCTGGTTTTAAATTTTTCACTTTTTGAATATCAACATTCTTAGTACCCCCAATTCTATTTTTTGTTCTAAACCATTTTTTTGGATGAATACAAAACTTAGTAATTCCAACCACTCTATTTGAAAGTCCAAGAGTATATAGTAACTCAGTCTGGGATGGAACCAAAGAAATAATTCTAGATGGATAATAGTCTAAATGAATCTTATTATTCATTTGATCAATAAAATAACCCATAAATATTAAATTTTATTCCATGAATCCATTCTCACGCATCCAGTCATCATTAAACATTTTAGCAATATATCTACTACCATGATCATGAAATAAAACAACAACTACATCAGTATCTAACAACTCATCTTTTAACTGAATTAATCCTTTAATAGCAGAACCAGCAGAATTACCAACAAATATCCCTTCTTCTTTAGCTATTTTTCGTTGCCAAATAGCAGCGTCCTTATCCGTAACCTTCTCAAATTTATCAATCAAATCAAAATCAACATTTTTTGGGAGAATATCTTCTCCAATTCCCTCTGTTATATAAGGATAGATTTCATTCTCATCAAAAATTCCAGTTTCATGATATTTCTTAAAGACTGATCCATAAGTATCTATTCCCCATATCTTTATATTGGAGTTTTTCTCTTTTAAATATTTTCCAACACCAGAAATTGTTCCTCCAGTCCCTACGCCTACAATAAAATGAGTTATCCTACCTTCAGTTTGTTCCCATATCTCTGGACCTGTAGTTAAATAGTGAGCTTTTGTATTAGATGGATTATCGTATTGATTTACATACCAAGAATTCGGAGTCTCATCTGCAAGTCTTCTGGAGACAGAATAATAAGAACGAGGATCTTCTGGATCTACATCTGTTGGGCAAACATGGACTTTTGCACCTACAGCTCTTAAAATATCCATTTTCTCTTTAGACTGTTTATCACTTAACACACAAATCAATTTATATCCTTTAATAATAGCAACAAGTGCTAATCCCATTCCTGTATTACCAGAGGTACCTTCAATAATAGTACCACCCGGCTTAAGCCTTCCATCTTTCTCAGCATCTTCTATCATTTGAAGAGCCATTCTATCTTTCACAGAGTTACCAGGATTTGTTGTCTCTACTTTAGCGAGAACTGTTGCTTTTATGTCAGAAACAACATTATTCAATTTAACTAAAGGTGTATTACCAATAGTATCCAAAATATTATTATAAAATTTCATTTAATTATTTTTATACAAAAAAAATAAATCATTCTTATTAATACAATAATCCCAATATTAAAATTCAAGGACACCCGTTTTCATTCGAAATAATACAATTAAAATATATACGATATATGAGAGTATTAATACAATTCCTTTAAACCTATTGATTTTTTTACCTATAAGAAATAAGATCATTAACAAAAAAGCAACACCAATCATATATACAGAATCAAAAATTAAAACATCTTGTGAAACTTTTATAGGTTTAATAATAGATGTAAAGCCTAAAACCAATAAAATATTAAATATATTAGACCCAATCAAATTACCAATAGAAAGACTTGGCTCTTTTCTATATGCAGCAACAAGTGATGTAGCCAATTCAGGAACACTTGTTCCAAAAGCTACAACTGTAACACCAATAATTAAATCTTTATCCGGATTCCCCTCAAATAAATAATTAGCTATTATAACAGAGCCATCTATAAACCACTCTGCACCAAAATACAAACAAATAAATCCTAACAAAAAGAAAAGAATTAATTTACCAAAAGACTCTTTATTTGATAATTCAATTTCTACTACAGACTTATTTTCTTTACTACGAGAATTTATAAAAAGAAAAAATGTAAAAATGAATACTAAAGAAAAAAGAATAAGTCCTTCTATTAATGTAATTATACCATCAAATGAAAAATAAGAAAACAAAAACATAGAGAATATCATGATTGGAAAATCAATCCGCATAGTTTGTCGATCCATCACAATTGGGAACACTATCACAGTCAAAGCAAGTACTAAAGATATATTAGCAATATTAGAACCTATAACATTCCCAATAGCTATACCAGGATTTCCTCCTATAGCACTTTGCGCACTAACCAATAATTCTGGTGCTGATGTACCAAAAGCAACAACAGTCATACCAATAACCAATGATGAAATTTTCATTTTTTTAGAAAAACCTACAGCACCTCTAACCAATAATTCACCTCCGACAACTAATACAGATAGGCCAAATAATAATATTAAAATTCCCATAGAAAAAATCTATTTTAACCTTAGATAAATCAAAGATAATAGTTAAGGTTAAAATGCATCTTTAATTATTAATTTTGTTATAAAATAATATGAATGAATTTTAAGTTAATTTCTGACTTTAAACCAACAGGAGACCAACCAAAAGCTATTACTGAATTAACTAATGGGATTAATGAAAATATAGCACATCAAACACTTCTTGGTGTGACAGGTTCTGGAAAAACTTTTACTGTCGCAAATATTATAGAAAAAACCAATAAGCCTACATTAATTTTGTCACACAACAAAACATTAGCGGCACAACTATATGGTGAGTTCAAACAATTCTTCCCTAAAAATATAGTTGAGTATTTTGTTTCATATTACGATTACTATCAACCAGAAGCATATCTTCCTGTAACTGGTACTTATATAGAAAAAGATTTATCTATAAATGATGAAATTGAAAAATTACGTTTAGCAGCTACATCTGCTCTTTTATCAAAAAGAAATGATGTGATCATTGTATCATCAGTATCATGCATATACGGAATGAGCAATCCTGATGAATTTTCTAAAAATAAAATTTTAATTAAAAAAGGTCAAATATTATCACGAAATAAGCTACTATTTAAATTTGTAGAAAACCTATATTCTCGAGCACAAGAAGAATTTAAACGAGGAACTTTTCGTGTAAAGGGAGATATTATTGATATATACCTAGCTTATAGTGATAATGCAATTAGAATTGATTTTTTTGGAGATGAAATTGAAGCGATATTTACAATTGATCCAACTACAAACAATATATTGGAAGAACATGAAGAGATTACTATTTATCCAGCAAATATTTTCGTTACAAACACAGATTCAATAAAAGATGCTATAGATATGATCAATAAAGACATGAATGTCGAAGTTGAATCACTAAGAAAATCTGGCAAAATTGAAGAAAGCAATAGGCTCAAAGAAAGAACATCATATGATATAGAAATGATACGTGAATTAGGATATTGCTCAGGAATCGAAAACTATTCACGCTACTTCGATCGACGTAAACCAGGGCAACGCCCTTTTTGTTTGTTAGATTATTTCCCAAATGACTTTTTAATAGTTATAGATGAAAGCCATGTAACAATACCACAAATAAAAGCAATGTATGGAGGTGATAAAGCTAGAAAAACAAATTTAGTTGATTACGGATTCCGTTTAAAATCTGCTATGGATAATAGACCATTAAAATTTGAAGAATTTGAAATGATTGTTTCAAATTCATTATATGTTTCTGCAACACCTTCTGATTACGAATTAGAAAAATCAGAAGGTTTCATAGTTGAACAAATAATAAGACCAACAGGATTATTAGATCCAGTAATTGAAGTTAGACCTACTAAAAATCAAATTGATAATCTGATAAAAGAAATACATATTCGTATTGCTAAAAAGGAAAGAACTTTAATTACCACATTAACAAAACGTATGGCAGAAGAACTTCACAAATATCTAAATAAATTAAATATAAATTCTAGCTATATACACTCTGAAATCGACACACTTGACCGTGTAGAAATTTTAAGAAAACTGAGGCTGGGTGTATTTGATGTATTAGTAGGAGTTAATCTTCTTAGAGAAGGATTGGATCTTCCAGAAGTTTCATTGATTGCTATTATGGATGCAGATAAGGAAGGATTCCTTCGTAACCAAAAATCATTAGTACAAACAGTTGGTCGTGCAGCTAGAAATATAAATGGATTTGTAATTATGTACGCTGATAAAATAACTTATTCAATGGAGCTTACAATTAATGAAACAAATAGAAGGAGAAAAATTCAAGAAGATTACAACACAAAAAATAAAATTACACCTACACCATTAATAACATCAGAAGAGAAGATAATAAATAGCACTCAAGTTGCTAACAAAAAAGAATATGAAAATTATAAATGGAAATCAGAAGTATTATCTAATCAGTCGATAAATAAAATGAATACAGAAGAATTAGAAAAGAAAATTATAAACACAAAAAAAGAAATGAAAATAGCATCTAAAAACTTAGATTTTATAGAAGCTGCAAGATTACGTGATGTAATATTCGAACTTGAAAAACTAAAAAAATAAACTTGATGCATTTAAACACATTAATAGGACAACTTAGATTACTTGCTATATCAGAAGGAATATCCTACTTATTATTTAGCTTCACAATTCCTTTAAAGTATTATTATCAAATAAGTATGCCAAATAAAATTGTAGGTCTAATTCATGGCATCTTATTTATTTTATTTTGCATTTGGACACTTTATTTTGCTAATAAAAAAAAATGGAAAATAAAAAAAACACTTGTTTGTTTAACATCTTCACTAATACCTTTTGCCACATTTATTATTGATAATAAAATACTACAACAAGAAATTAAATAACCTTTTTTATAACTTCGTATTAATATGGATACACGAAAACACGTAGAAGTTTGTTTTACTCCTGGAGAATATAAATACTTCAAAGATGAATATGAGATAGTTGTGGTAATTGATGTTTTAAGAGCTACATCTGCAATATGCACAGCATTTGACAATGGAGTAAATTCAATTATACCTGTAGCTTCAATAGAAGAAGCAAGAGAATATCAAAAAAAAGGATATTTAGTTGGTGCTGAAAGAAAAGGAGAAATTGTCGAAGGATTTAATTTTGGTAATTCCCCATATTCATATATGAAAAAAGAATTAAAAGATAAAGACATTGTCCTTTCTACAACAAATGGAACAAAGGCATTGGACATTGCAAAAAACGCTAAAAATGTAATTGTTGGTTCACTTCTAAATTTAGAAGTATTATCTAAATGGTTAGCTAAACAAAATAAAAATATACTTTGTCTATGTTCTGGATGGCAAGATAAATTCAACTTAGAAGATACTATATGTGCCGGAGGTATTTTAGAATATTTAATCAATACAGGGAAATTTACATCCGACGAAGATTCTTCAATTGCAGCTAAATATTTATATCTTTCTGCTAAAGATAATCCATTAGGATACTTAAAATCTAGCTCACACCGAAGACGATTGAAAAAATTAAATTTAAGTGAAGATTTAAAATACTGCCTAACACCAAATTCATCTAAATCTATTCCTGTCTTAAAAGATGGAAGATTAATTAAATTACAATCAATTGAATAGGATCATTACCATAATTATCATCTTCATAAGTAATATTTCTTACAATCAGATTTTAAAAACTCAATTTTCTAATGATTTTAATACTTGGAAATATGAAAATATAACTTTCAAAACTACATTTAATAATGAATATAATCAATGGTCATGTAATGGAACAAAAATTAGAACCAGTTTTAATAATGATTGGGATAATTGGAGAATAGGTAATTCAACTAGTTTAAAAACAACATTTTCTAATAATTTTAATTCATGGGAAATTACTAGTAAAGGGAAAAAGATACGTATTCAAACTACATTTTCAAACAACAAAAATCGATGGAATATATATGGTGATATAAAAGGATCCATGAAAACAATTTTTTCTAATGATATGAGTAGATGGAATATAAATATTGATTTTAATACAGTATCAGATGAAATAAAAAAAGCTATAATATTCATTGCTATTTTTTCTTCCTTAAGTGATAAATTTTAAATTATCTTTAACTTGTATATATTATGCCTATTACATAATTTTAAAAAAAATCAATTAAAAAATAATTAAAATGAAAGAATTTATTACCCTACTCTCTATAATAATCGTTTTCACAACTAGTGCACAATTTGGTCAAATTGAAAATGGAGGCTTTGAAAATTGGACTAACACTCCTCTTTTTTATACTCCACAGGATTGGAATAGTTCAAATCTAGAATATGGAATAGAAACAGTAACAAAATCACCTGACGCACAAGAAGGATCATCTTCAGTAATATTGAAGACAATTATAAAAGACCAGGATACAATTTCAGGTTATGTGTATCATGGTTTAGATGATACAGGTATAGATTACATTGATAATTTTGAAACAGTTTCAATACAATTCAAATCAAATTTAACTCAAGATGATACATTATATATGATCCTGACTAGATATGATCAATTTGATAATCAACTTGAATTACAAATTCGTCCTGTTGGTTATGGAATAAATAATAATTGGATACAATCAATAGTTAATGTAGGAAACCAATCTCAAGCTAAAATAGGCATAGGGTTCACAATAGGTAAAGAACCTGGATTAAACTTTTTGCCATCTCCTAATTCAACTGTTCAAATTGATAATATTCAATTGTTTTCAGGAAATACCGAGCAAACAAAATTACCCAACTATAGCTTTGAGAATTGGGAAGAAATAACATACCAAAACCCTGAAAATTGGTACTCTTATAATCAACTTTTAACTGCGTATGATCTTGAAAATGTAACAAAGACTACTGACGCAAATTCCGGTTCTTTTGCTGTTAAAATGACAACTATTGATATTGAAGGAGATGCAACTCCAGGATTACTTGCTAATGGCCCATTAAACTTCAGCACTTATGGCTTTAAACCAATTCCATATAATGCATCACCCACAACAATTTCAGGAGCATACAAATATTCACCAAATGGTAATGATAATGGAGAGATGTATATTCAATTTTTTAAGTTAGGTAATGTTATAGGTGGCCACATAGAAACTTTTACTAATCAATCAAATTATACTACTTTCTCTTCTAATATTATTCTAGTAGGAATTCCTGATTCAATGTCCATTATTGCTTCATCTGGAAATAATATAGGATCAGTATTAATACTAGATGACTTAAGTTTTTCAGGAAATAATGTTGGAATAGAAGAATTTTCAAATATGAAAGTTAATATATATCCTAACCCAGCAAATAATAAAGTTATGATTAAATCAAATGATATTTTTAATTACAAAATAATAGACTTATCAGGTAAAATTGTAATGAGTGGTGATAACAATACATCAGCAATAGAAGTTGACATAGACCATTTAAATTCTGGAGCCTATTTCATAAAAATAAATAATAAAGAAAATTACAAATTAATTGTTGAATAAATAAAATTTTAAACCTGGGTGACGGAATTGGTAGACGTGCACGCTTGAGGGGCGTGTGTCTTAGGACGTGTGGGTTCGACTCCCATCCCAGGTACTAAAAGAAAAAATCAATTATAAAATGATTATATAATATATTTAGATAACATTGCTATATTTGACACAATAAAAACTTATTTAAAAATGAAGAAAATATTTTTACCTTTTACACTAATTCTATTTCTAGCGTCTTGTGCTGGTGGAAATAGTGAAGAAAACAAAGAAAAAGAATCTGATAATGAAAACAAATTAACAGCTTGTGAATGTGCAGATTTAATGAAAAAGAACCCAACAACACAGCCTGGAGCTGAAAACAGAGATAGAGCAGAAATGCAAAAAGAATGGGAAGAAATATGGGCGCCCTGTGCAGACAATGATGCAGAGTTTATGCAAGAAGTACTTAAGTGTGGAAATGAAACATCAAATGATTCAAATAAACAAGCAACATCTGATAATGAAAACAAATTAACACCTTGTGAATGTGCAGATTTAATGAAAAAGAACCCAACAATACAACCAGGATCTGAAAACAGAGATAGAGCTGAAATGCAAAAAGAATGGGAGGAAATTTGGGCACCTTGTGCAGACAATGATGCAGAATTTATGATGGAGGTGATGAAGTGTAACAATAACAAATAATATTAACTATAAATTTAAAAAAATGAAAAAATTATTCATACCAATCGCATTAGTATCCTTCCTTTTTTCATGTAAGGGAACAGATGAATCTAGTTCATCAAATGATAAAAACAATGAAGGTAAATTATCTGCTTGTGAATGTGCTGAGATCTATAACAATAATCCTACAATGAATATTGCCAAAGACAAAGAAGACATGACTGAAGAAGATAGAGTTGCATTAACAGAAAAATGGGCAGAAATGTGGGGGCCATGTAAACATTTTGATGGAAATATGACAGAGGTATTAAAATGTGCAAAGAAAAAATAAACTTATAATTTCAAGTTATATATTAAAAGCTTCCTCTTATAAAGGGGAAGCTTTTTTAATTAACGTTAAACTTTAATACAGTATATGCTCCCTCCCTATTAATAAAATCTATTTGCCCATCAATTTGATTACATAAATCTTTAATAATCCCTATTCCCATTCCAACATTTTCTTTATCCCAATTATATCCAGGGCCATTATCTTGAAAAACAATAGACACTTCATTTTTTACTTTTAAGCATTTAATATTTAGTTTTGGATAAATATTGTTTTTACCAAATGCATGTTTATATGAATTTGTTATTATTTCATTAGCAATTAAACCCAAAGGGATACCTTTAGTAATATCAATAAAAATATTTTCTTTTTCAATAATTACCTCTACACTTTTTTCATAAGATCTACTCAAATTATTTAATAAAGTAGATAAAAAATCACTAATATTAATTTTATCAATCTCTTTACTCAAAAGAAGTTGTTCATGAACTGCAGACATTGAAAAAACCTTATCTTTTATTTCTTGAAATAAATTAGTGTGATATGAATTTTTGGATTTGTGTTGTTGTAAATTAATTAAACCTATGATGACAGATATATTATTCTTTACCCTATGATTTATTTCAGAAATAAGTGCATCTTTTTGACGAATTAGGCTCTCAAGTTTTAAACGATAATTTTTCTTTTTATTTGTTTCTAAAGAAAATGAAATTAATTGAGCTAAAGATTGGGCAAATCTTCTTTCTTCATGTGTCCATTTTCGAAATGTATTAACCTGTTCAAAACAAACAACACCTATCATTTCACCCTCTGAACGAATGGGTATATCAATCATTGATTTTATTTTATTAGGATTCAAATAAATATCAACTAATTCAGAATTTAAATCTTCTTTAACTGCATCATTGGAAATTAAAATTTCATTCTTCGTTAGCTCATTGAAATACTTTGGTAGATCTACTCTATGTAATTCTGGTTCTATATTGTAAGTGTCACCTGTCTTAACATATGACATCAAAGACTCTAAAACACTCATATCATCATTAAATATCCATGCATTAGCACGCTCACAATCCAATGATTCTGTCGCCAACTTTAATATCTCTTTAACTGATTGTTCAACATCACCAGATCTTAAGGACTTACTTTTTGATAAAAGTTCAATCGCACCAATAAACTTAATTAACGAGACTTTTTCTTCCATTTAACTAATTTAGAAAAAAGTAACTTTTACTAATTAAACATAAATGCAATTTTAAAGTCATAAATTCCAAATAATAATTCGTTTATCATCAGAACAACTAACAAAAGTACTTTCATCAATAATACATATATCATTAACAGAATGATTATGGCCGCCCAACTTATAATCTATTCTTTTCAATATATCTAAAGAGGAATTCCATAATTTAATATTTTTATCACGACTAGCCGTAACAATTAACTCACCACATTTAATAGAAGAAATTCTATATATTGCATAATTATGTGCCGCTATTGACTTTAATTCTTTACCAGATTTCCAATCCCATAATTTTAATAATGCATCCTTACCTCCAGAAATCAATTGATTATTATTAAGCGGATGAAAAAGTAAAGAATTAACTCCTTCTTTATGGCCATTTATTGAAGAGATTTCGTTAAAAAATTCTGATTCAAAAACACGAATCTTTCCATCTTGACAAGCTAAAGCAAAACAAGAACCATCACTTAATACATCAATAGATCTAACCTTACCACAACCTAAAGGCAAGTATATTAGTAACTTACTGCCATCTGATTCCCAAATAGATAAATTCCCATCAGCATCCGCGACATAAATATGGTTTTTAATTAAATTATATTGTATTGAAAATATAGCTTTTTTATGTTGAGTATAGAACTTAATCTCTTTTCGTTTATTTAAATCAAAAAAATGTAATGCTCCACTTGACAAACCAACAACTAAAAAATCATCTTTAGTAATATTCATAGCATAAACACTATGATCAAATTTTATAGCAAATTTATCTTGGGATCCATCAGATATCCTCCACCTAGTAAGATATTTATCAGAACTACCAGTATAAATGTAATCACCTTTAGTCATACAAGCATATACAGCACCTGAATGACCTAAAATCTCTTTATTCTTCTTCGGAATCAATTTCAACTTCTTCATTAACTTGCTTTAATCTTTCCGCATAATCTTGGGGTAAAAAATTAAAGAATGTATCGCCACGTAATCCTAATCTTAAACATTCAAGAGGAATAATTTCATTGTATGATATATTACCTAAATTAACATTTTGACCAAACAATTTAATAAACCAAACTTGTTGCATCTTCTTTGGAGCCTCCCATAAAATATCATTGGGGTCTACCTTTGAAATTATTCTATTAATCAATAATGTATGTGCTGTACCATTAGGTCTAAAAACACCAACATTACCTGATTCTCTTCCCTCAGCTATTACCTTCCAAGATCCAGCTTCAAGTTCATTTGACATCATCTTAATCCATTTTGCTGGTGAAACAATAATGCCTGAATCTTTAGATCCTACCTCAGACATGACTGTTCTATCCTTAGACATAGAATAAATTAAATTACACTTTTCATCGTGATTAAGTATTATTGAACCATCTGATACTTCAACTAGATCTAGACCATACTTATCAAGTATTTCTATATAATTTTTAATCATTCCACGAGCATAAAATGATTCAAATAAAGTCCCTCCAAAATAAGGTCTGATGCCTGCTGATTTATATAAATCAATTTTTTGCCGTAGATTTTGAGAAACATAAGAAGTACCAAAGCCAAACTTAACTAAATCAGTCAAGTGTCCTGATGATTCTATAAAATCTTCAACCTGTCTGACAGAGAGCCCCTTATCCATCATCATTGTAACACCAGATTTTCTAGGTTTTTTTGACCTTTCAGGTATATGTGTTAATTCAAAATTCATTTTATTTCTTTATCTAACTTAGATACTATTTTTGTAAACTCTTTTATCGTTTTTAATTTTGGATTAATTTCAAATAGTTTCAATGCTTTAAATTTATTCATTTCAAAACACTCTTTAAATAATTTTATTGCTTTCTCCTTATTACCTAAATCCCAATTAACACTTACTTTTAAAACAGATAAAATTTTATTATCATGTTTTAAAGTATCATAAACATTTAGATAATCTAATGCATTTTGGTCAGACTCTTTCTTTAATAATTTGACATAATTAATCAAACAATCTTCATTATTAGGATCTAGAGCTAAAGCAATTTGATAGGTGCTATCTGCATTTTTAAATTGTTCAATCTTTTCATAAGCACCAGCCAAAATATGTTGTATAAAGGGATTTTCTGGATCTAAATCACTGGCTTTTTTAATCAAATCTAATCCTATATTTGTATTACCTTCTATATCCTCAATAATACCTAGACCTAACCAAGCATCTGGTAATAACGGTTCAAGTTCTAAGCTACGTTTATAAAAAATTTTAGCTAATTCTAACTCATCTAATTGTTCATGACATTCACCTATATAGCAAAGGGCTAAAGAATCTTCACCATCAATCTCAATGTTTTTATGAAAACATTCAATTGCTTTACCATAATCCTCTATTGCAAGGTAAGCATTAGCAAGATTAAAATATACAGGACCAAAATCTTCTTTTATTAAAATAGAATAATCATATGCTTTAATAGCATTATCAAAATCTTCTATTTTCGAATATGCATTACCTAAATTATACCAAGTAACATATGAATATGGATTTTCGTCAATAAAATCAGAGTATGTTTTGATGGCATTATCAAAATCCCCCAAAGAATCGTAACAAGATGCAATTTCACAAATTGCTGATTCATTATTTGAATTCAACCTGATAGCTTCCTTTAATACTTTTATAGATAAATTATAATTACCTGTATTTTGGTATTCAATTGCCAAATCAAGAAAAACATCATCTTTTTCTATGTCAGAAGCAGAATCTAAAGCTTTAATGTAATAAGAAATGGCTTTATTTGATTCTTTTAACTGACTATATATATATGCTTTAGTCTGAAATAATTCAAAGGAACTAAACCCAACTTTTTCTATATCCGACAACAAATCAATTGATTCTTTTAACTTACCTTTTGCACTTAAGCATTGAGCTAATTTTAATCTAAATAAATCATTATGTGAAAATTGAGATAACGCTTCTTGTATACAGAGTATTGCTTCATCAAACTTTCCGAGTAACAAAAAGTGATCTATAAGTAATTCCCATCTATCACTATCCAGAAAACCAAAAGGCTCTCCATTAATAAATGCATTAAAACGAAATAACTCATCTCTGAGGTTTTGATCGTCAAAAACATTCTCTTCATCGTCGAACATAAGTCCAAATTACTTTAATCTAAGATAGATAATTTGATTGTATTATATACAAATAGTATTCCATAATTATTAACACTATTTCCACAATCAATAAAGGGTCTGAATACTAACGTCTTCTGGACCTATTCCTTCTAGCCCTACTGTTAGCATTACCTCCTCTATTTCTTCTTCTACTAGTGTTTTCTTTAGTAACCTCAACAGAAACTTTATGCCCTTCATACTGAGCTCCATTTACTTCTTTTAAAATTTTTGAAACTAGCTCATTATCAGCTTCAAAAAAAGAGAATGAGGATAAAATATCAATACGGCCAACTTTACTAGAATCAAGTTTAGAGGAATCACACACAATACGTAACAAACCTCCAGGATTCAGACCATCTTTCCTGCCTAAATTAACAAAGAATCTAGTTTTATTCTCGTCAGATCTTCTAGACTCTCTATCGCGTCTTCCTTTATTATTTTGTTTTCTATCTCTTCTATTTCTATCAGAGTTACTATTTGCATTCAAATTTAGATCTCTTGCATTTTGATAATAATCAATAAGCTGATTAAATTCATTTGAAATAAACTTTTTAATTATTTCTTCTTTAGAAAAACTTTCAAAAGATTCCATTATTGTTGAGATAAAATCTTCAATATCGCCCTCTTTAACTTCTGTTGTAATAATCTTATCAACTAACTTCTTTAATTGAATATCACATATTTCTTTGGCACTTGGAATAACACCTTTTGTGAAATTTGCACGTATTTTACTTTCAATCTTTTGAATCTTAAACACTTCTTTGGATGTAACTAAAACAATAGATTGTCCCTTTTTACCTGCACGAGCAGTTCTACCACTTCTATGGGTATAATTTTCAATTTCATCTGGAAGATTATAGTTAATTACATGCGTAATATCAACAACATCAATACCCCTAGCAGCAACATCCGTTGCAACTAAAATCTGCAAAGTTTTATCTCGAAACCTTCTCATAACATTATCACGTTGATTTTGAGAAAGATCTCCATGTAAGGCTTCAGCACTGTAACCTTCTTTAGCTAATTTCTCAGCTACTTTAGCTGTTTCACGTCGTGTTCTACAAAAAATAACACCATAAATTGTAGGGTTAAAATCAATAATTCTTTTTAAAACATCATACCTATCTCTTTCGGAAACAGTAAAATAAATATGCTCAATATTTTCATTTGTTTGATTTTTATGTCCTATGGATACCTCTAATGGATTTTCCATATATTTTTGAGCAATTTTAGCAACATCCTTTGGCATTGTAGCTGAAAACAACCATACATTTTTAAAATCTGGTGTTTTATCTAGAATACTATCAATGTCTTCTTTAAAACCCATATTAAGCATTTCATCAGCCTCATCTAAAACAACACACTCAATGTTACTTAGTAAAACAGCTTTTCTATTTATCAAATCAACTAATCTACCAGGTGTAGCAATTATAATAGAAACACCCTTTTTTATGTCAGTAATTTGACGACGTATATCTGAACCACCATAAACTGAAATAATATTTAGTTTAAGGTATTTAGCGTAGTTTTGAATATCCTTAGTGATTTGTAAACATAATTCTCGTGTTGGACAAATAATGAGAGCTTGAGGTAATTTTTCACCCGGCTTGACCTTACTTACTAATGGTAAACCAAACGTAGCTGTCTTACCTGTTCCAGTTTGTGCAAGGCCAACAAAATCACTAATCTCACCCATTAAATGAGGAATAGACTCTTGCTGAATTGGTGTAGGAACTTCAAAACCCATTTCTTCTAGAGATTTCAAAACCTCACTCTTTAACCCAAACTCTTTAAACATATTTTAATTATTGGAAACAAGGTGCAAAGGTACAGAGAATTTAAATAATATTAATCTTTTGTATCATCTTTAGACACTTTTGTAGAAGATTTTTCTTTTATCTCTTCTTTAATAGGTGAAGGTTTAGAGGGCTCATACTTAACTGACCTATCAATATCTTGAGCCATTTGATCTAAGGGTGATTTAATATCTTCTGCTGTTTCTTTTATAATCCCTTCAAGATTTAAATCTTTTTTCATTTCAGCTCCAGATTTTTTAATTTCATTTTGTATATCATTAGATGCATCTTTGATTTGACGGATTGCCCTTCCCATTGTTCTAGCAAGACTTGGTATACTTTTGGAACCAAAAAAAATCAAAACAAAGATTAATATAAGAAGTATCTCTGTACCCGAAACATCGTTAAGGATTAGTATCATATAACAAAGATAAACTTTATGACAAAATTATATCTTTATACTTCATTATTTAAAGAGTAAAATGCAAAAAATATTATTTATTATACTAATCCCAATTATTGGTTTTGGCCAAAATGTATATATTCCTGATGCTAACTTTAAAAACTATTTAGTTAATAATTCAGCTATTAATACCAATGGAGATAGTGAGATACAGATTAGTGAAGCAAGTTCTTTTACAGATACAATTGATTGCAATCTATATAATATAACAGACTTAACAGGTATTGAAGCCTTTACGGCTTTAACTAATTTGAACTGTTGGGGTAACCAACTAACATCTTTAGATGTATCTAATAATATTGCTTTAACTTTTTTGAATTGTAATGAGAATCAACTGACATCATTAGATTTATCTAATAATACAGCTTTAACTCAATTATACTGCAATAACAACAACATTACATCATTAGATTTATCTAATAATCCACTAGAGATTATTAATTGTTCAAACAACCAACTAGAATGTTTAAATATTAAAAATGGTAACAACTCTAATTTGATTTCTTTTATTGTGATAAATAATCAAAACTTAACCTGTATTGAAGTAGATGATGTAAATTCTCCAACTGTTATTAATTGGATTAATAACAATAGTAATATAGACCCACAAAATTATTTTGGTGAAAATTGTAATAATGCTTGCTCAAACACATCAAATATCTCTGAACTAAATAACATCCCTAAACAACTAATAAAGATTGTTGATGTACTAGGCAGAGAAAC
>CEUK01166721.1_pt1 | contig 28726 bp, 26 predicted proteins | sample 356451 | NCBI WGS metagenome assembly CEUK01 (sample SAMEA2622843, study PRJEB7988) | marine metagenome | isolation source: saline water (ENVO:00002010), including
TTGAAGCACCTAGTTTAAAAGTGGTGTAAAGTGGGTCTATGTATAGATTAATCTGCGCATCAACTAAATCATATGTTGGTATTGTACCTGTAAATTGTGGGGAACCTTCAAATACAAATTGTTGCACCCACTTATAATTAACGCCGAATCCCCATTTGTTCTTTCTGCCAACTTCTAATCCTCTAGCATTGATACCAATATTGTATTTATGTTCTGGAGTATTAAATGCCGGGATAATCGGATCATCCTCATTCGTTTTAACTAGCTTATTCCAACTGTAATTTCCTGACAAAGAGAACTCATTATTAATATAATATTGTACGCCTAGAGACGCTCCTTGTGTCTCTACAGTATTAATTGAATTTGCTGCATAACGATATACATCTATATTATTAATAGTTTGAGTGAAATTTGGATCAAAGCTAATATCTAATCCAATATTATAACCTATGAAATCAGTATACCAACTCTTATAACACCCCATGTCCAAATAGAGTTTTTCTCCGATCGTAGTTCTGTAACCCAATTCTAAAGTTTTCACTTGTTCAGGCCTAATAGGAGCAATTTTAAATTTGCCTGTCATTAATGTGTCATAACCTGCACTAATATCGGCACTTAATCCAGATGGTGTATTTCTGTAATCAATAAAGCTTTGAATAGTAAATAATGTATCCGAGCCTTCTAAATTTCCAACTAAAGTTGCAGGTCCTACATCAAGGTATAAATATTGGTCAGCAAGTGTAGGATTTCGTAATGCTGAGCTAAACGACAGTCTTGCATAGTCTCTAGAATTTGGAGTCCAAACCAAACTCATTGCAGGGGACACAACTGCATCGAAGTTTTGATTTTTATCTAATCTTATTGTTCCGGTTGCAATCATTTGATCTTGTAGAAGACGTTTTTGAACTCCAACATATGCTCCGAACTCAGAATTAATAATTTTATGCTGAATTAAAGTTGTGTCATATCTAATTACAGGCATAGATTGACGTAAAAGTCTATCTTCATACCATTCACCTGTTTCATAAGATTCAATTTCAACACTAATTGTGTCCTTAAAAATGGTTCCTTCACTATTTGGTGTATATCGTCGATAATTTGCTCCGCACCTTATTTCATCAAACCAAGTCTCATCTATTAAATATTCCCCATGTACATGAATCAAAGACGATAAATCATGGAATCTTGTCCCTCCTTCTCCTTGATTATTTAAGCTAGAAGTAATTTTCTCAAACATTTCATTGAACTCAGAAGTTCCTGGTTTTAAATAACCCAAAGGATATTGACCAACATCTGACAAATCAGCATAGCCATTATTCGTCCAATTTTCAACTTGTTCATGCCAATTTGCAATATTTTCATCATTATCAATATACCATTGTTCTATCTCTTCAGGTGGAATAGTATAAGTTATCGAAGTAATAGGCGTACCATCTGGATACACCGGATGATTCTCATAATATCCAATGGTATCATAACTCAAAATAGGTATGGGATAACCATCATTAATAAAAGGAGAAATAGAATCTACCCAATACGTATTATAAACTCGTGACCATAAATCATCAGCTCTAGTGCTTTCTTGGAGCTTGAGGGCAGTTGAATAAGGATCATAAGAATCGCCAGCATCTTCGTTTGTCCTGTAAGCTCTAATAAACCATTTATTCTTCTTCCGAAATTCAACCCTATGCTGATAAAATTCAATATTTCTTAGACTAAATCTATTATCTCCTTGATAGACCGTAGATCCCTGTCCCATATTAAAACTATAAATAAATTCCGGACTTTCGTATGTCTCATCAGGTCTCAATCTCCAACTTGCGCTAGCACTTAATTTTAAGTTATTTGTGTTATAATCTACAAGATCAACTTCATTGTATCCAGTTCTATAAAAAGTTCCCAATGCTCTTGCATTATCACTATTATCACCACTGTAATCAAATACTGATCTATACTCATCTCCATAAGTATTTACAGCATCGTATCTGCCAGGATTAAACACATCTACAAATGAGTTTTCTACAGGACCGTAGTTTGTCGCCTCCCAATCGTATGCTTGGAAACGAAATGCATTGATTTTATATGCAAAAACAGGATCATCATTTTTATTTTCAATTACTTGTGCCCACCTAAATCCAAACTCATACAGCATACTCTCACCCTTCTTTGTAGCCTCTCCAATTTTAGTTGAAACTGATAGTCCCGGAAATACGAAGGGGTCCTTGGTCTCCATATTAATTACACCATTAAATGCTCCCGGGCCGTAGAATGCCGAACTTGCCCCTGCGACAATTTCTACGTTTTTAACGTCGAGGTCTGGTGCACCGAGGAAATTTCCAAGAGAGAAATTAAGTCCTGGACTTTGGTTGTCAACACCATCGATTAGTTGTAGGGATCGGACTGGTGACGTGGAATTAAATCCACGTGTGTTGATGATTTTGAAGCCAAGGGATGCGGCTGTAAGGTCTACTCCCTTTAAGTTTCCTAGGCCTTCATAGAAATTTCCTGATGGAGCTTCTTTAATTGCAATTAAGTCCATTGACTCAACTGTAAGTGGCGCTTGCTTTTGCTTCTCCGATATTCTCTCGCCAACTACTTCAGCCTCTTCAATTAGGATTTGATCCGCCATTAGTTTGATTACGAGTTTATCGTTTAAGTTTGATACTGTGACAGTTTTTTCTGTGTATCCAATGAACGATATCCTAAGTTTTACAGGAAGAGATGCTACTTCTAGTCTGAAAAGACCATCGAAATCAGTTGTTGTGCCTTTTCCAGTTACTGTGTTGATAACACTTGATGAGAACATTGGTTCTCCGGTAGAACCGTCGAGTACTTTACCTCTTATTATGGTTTGGGCTTGTAAACCCTCGTAAAGAAAAAGTAAAGTGAAGATTAAGAGCGCTTTCCGCATTTTTTGGATAAAATTCAAAAATACAATATCGCAAATTCGAATTGAAATTCGCGAGTATTGACTCTATTTTATCAACGAGATGCGAATCTGCTCATCGAAAATAACCACATCGCCAATGCATAATTTCCTTCTACGTCTATGCTCTACTTCCCCGTTAACAGAGACAAAACCGTTGTCGATGAATATTTTTGCTTCGCCTCCAGACATAACAACAGAAGTAGCCTTCAGTAGTTGCAAAAGGTCTATGTATTGTGTTTTAAGATGGAATTCAATTTCCTGCATTTTCAGCAGATTATAATGGGTATGAAGTAGGGTCTGCTTCGTGCATATACGAATAAGCCTTCTCAACAATATCATCAACTGATGGCTTACTGAAGTAATCACCATCTGAACTATATGCAGGGAGGTGAGGCTTTGCTGTCAGAGTTTGTGGTTGACTGTCTAGATACTGCCATGCTCCTTGCCTGTTTAAAACGTCTTCTAATAAGTATGCTGATGCACCTCCAGGAACATCTTCGTCTACAACTAGTAGTTTATTTGTTTTAGCAACAGATGAAGCTGTAACAGAATTTAGATCAAACGGTAGTAATGTTCTTGCATCAACAAGTTCAACCTCAACTCCCAAATCAGTTAATCTATCAGCAGCTTCAAAACAGAGGTTAAAAGTTGATCCATAGCTGAGAATTGTAAGATCAGTTCCTGTACGAGTGATTTCAGGTGAGCCAAGTGGGACAGTGAATTCACCTATGTTTGATGGAAGGGCTTCCTTTTTTCTATATCCGTTGAGACATTCAATTACTAATGCTGGCTCCTCTGCCTTTAAGAGAGTGTTGTACATGCCAGCTGCCTGAGTCATATTTCGGGGCACACAAACGTGCATCCCTCTAACACTACTTACAATTGCAGCCATGGGAGAGCCACTATGCCAAATTCCCTCTAACCTATGTCCTCGAGTACGAATAATAAGGGGTGCTTTTTGACCTCCAGCAGTCCTATATCTCAAAGAGGCCAAATCATCCCTCATGAGCTGAAGAGCATAATAGAGGTAATCCAAATATTGAATCTCAGCAATGGGTCTTAAACCTCTCATAGCCATTCCAATACCAGAACCAATAATTGTGCATTCTCTAATCCCAGTGTCACTTACCCTAATCTCCCCAAACTTATCCTGCATACCCTCCATCACCTGATTCACACCACCAATTCCTCCGACGTCCTCACCAAAAGTTAAGACTTCAGGTCGGTTTGTAAAAATGTGATCAAAATTCGATTGAAGTACAATTCGACCGTCAACATGTTCAGCATTTTCAGAATATTGAGCAGGTACTTCTGATACGTTAAGCGCGTTGTCATCGTGTTCAGAATAAAGGTCAGAATTGTATCTGATGTAGTTCTTTTTAGCAATTGAATCGATCCAATTTTTAAGCGCTTGTCTCTCAGGAGAGTTTGTGCCAACTGTTGACATTACAACTTTACGAGCTGACATCATTACTTTGGCACGTCCTGGGTCGAGTGATTTTTGTAAATCTATTGCTGTTGAAGAATCCGCGCCCTCGAGTGCTTGAATTAAACTAACTACTGTTGCAAGTTCTGAATCAATATCCTCACGATACTCCTTCCATGCTTCCTTTTGAAGTGTACGTACTTCATTTTTGGCTGCTTTTCGAATCTCGTCTAATTCCTCTTGTTTAGCAGCTCCTTCTACGACAATGAATTCTCCAAGCTTAGTAATACAATCGAATTCTTGTGCCCAAGCAAGTCGATCTTCAGACTTATATCTCTCGTGAGAACCTGAAGTGGAATGGCCTTGTGGTTGAGTGACTTCCTCAACGTGTACTAAAACTGGAACGTGCTGTTCTCTGCAAACTTTTGCTGCTTCTTCATATGTAGAAACAAGTGATGGATAATTCCACCCTTTTGTTCTAAAAATTACAATTCCATTAGAAGTTTTTGTCTTTTGGAATCCTCTAAGAGCTTCTGAAATGCTTGCCTTAACTGTTTGATATTTCTTTGGAACTGATATTCCGTATCCGTCATCCCAAACATTCATAAGGAGTGGAACCTCTAACACTGCTGCGGCGTTCATGGTTTCCCAAAACATCCCCTCTGAGGTGCTAGCGTCTCCTATTGTGCCTATTGCAATTTCATCACCATTGTTAGTGAAATTTGCAAATTTCATAGCTAATTCAGGCTGTGCTTTGTAGACCTTACTAGCTTGGGCCAAACCAAGAAGCCTTGGCATCTGTGACGCTGTCGGACTTACATCTGCTGAACTGTTAAAGCCCGCCATATGGTTTATCCAAGCACCGTCCTCATCAAGAATTCTTGTAGCAAAATGTCCTCCCATTTGGCGACCTCCTGAAGCAGGATCATAATTAATGTCAGAATGGGCGTATAGTGCTGCAAAGTACTTTTTAACATCTAGTAGATCAAGTGCCATCATAAAGGTTTGGTCTCTGTAATAACCACTCCTCCAATCACCGGCTCTAACAACTTTAGAAAGCGCTATTTGGCACACCTCCTTTCCATCTCCAAAAATTCCAAACTTTGCTTTACCCGTCAGAACCTCCTTTCGACCCAACAAAGACGCTTCTCGACTTATACAAGCCAAGCGGTAATCGTCCAATAAAATTTTTCTGAAATCTACTTCTGACATTGGCGCGAAGATACTAATTTAGGCGCCATATGCCCTCGCAATATCAGCACCAACCCGAGCGTTATTTTCCACAAGTGCGAGGTTTGCTTTTAAGCTCAAATTTGAAGTGTGATTCGCCACATATGAAAGTACAAAAGGAGTCAAATCTTTACCCTTCACACCCGCCAATTTAGCCTCATTTAATCCAGCTGCAATTGCACTATTTATTTCACCTGCTTCTGCTTCGTTTTCTAATGGTATAGGGTTTACAACGAGAATAGATCCCTGAAGATTTAAAGTCCATTTGGCCTTCATCATATCTGCAACCTCCTCTGGTGTATCAGCTCTAGCGACAAGTTTAAGTCCGCTTGAACGAGTGTAAAAAGCTGGGAGTTCATCTGTACCATATCCAACAACCGGCACGCCTTTAGTTTCTAATACTTCTAAAGTTTTTTCAAGATCCAAAATTGCTTTTACTCCGGCACTAACTACAGCTACGTCAATAACAGCTAGATCTTCTATGTCTGCACTTATGTCAAAACTCTCCTCAAAACCCCTGTGAACTCCACCTATTCCACCTGTTACAAAAACCTTTATTCCGGCAAGATGACAAGCTATCAATGTACCACTCACAGTAGTCGCCCCAGTCTTACCCTTAGCAAGAACCACTGGTATATCTCTTCTACTCACTTTAAGCACCTCATCACTTTTTGAAGCTAGCTTTTCAAGCAGATCACCTCCTACTCCCACGTGTAATTTCCCTCCATCTACTGCGACAAGGGCGGGAACACAACCAACATCCCTAATTATAGCACATAGCTTTTCTGCGCATTCAAGGTTTTGGGGATATGGCATACCATGAGAAATTATTGTCGATTCTAACGCTACGACAGGAATGCCTTCTTTAAGAGCATTGGCCACTTCATCGTGCACCTTTAGGTATGTGTCCAAGTCTGCCAATTACTTTTTGATGGATTTTGGTAGTTGTGCGAATAGCCCTTTAGACAATCCAGTGTCAGGGTTAGCGTCGTCAATAGCTACCCAAATTAGATCTTTGAGCTGTGTTAGATTTTTTTGGGATACAGAAGAGAAGAAAAGTGGTTCTAAATCGAGCGATTCTTTTTTAAGTTCAGCTCTCATCTCAAACTCAAGCTCATCGTCTAAAATATCACTCTTACTAATTGCCAAAATCCTTTGCTTATCCAAAAGTTGAGGATTGAACTTTTCCAATTCACCAAGAAGAGTCCTGTACTCTCCTACAATATCATCAGCGTCTGCAGGAACTAAAAATAGCAAAACAGGATTTCTTTCAATGTGTCTCAGGAACCTTAAGCCCAAACCCTTTCCCTCAGCTGCCCCTTCAATAATTCCTGGAATATCAGCCATCACGAATGACCGATCATTCCTGTAGCTCACCATACCAAGGTTAGGTCTAAGTGTAGTGAACGGGTAATTGGCGATTTCAGGTTTAGCCGCGCTTACAACAGATAAGAGAGTTGATTTTCCCGCATTTGGAAAACCTACAAGTCCCACATCAGCTAGTATCTTAAGCTCTAAAATCTTCCACTCCTCTACCCCATCCTCGCCGGGTTGAGCATATTGAGGGGATCTATTAGTAGGTGACTTAAAATGGTCATTCCCTAAACCTCCTCGACCTCCTTTTACTATGATTATTTCTTGGTCGTGCTCTGTTATCTCGAAAAGCAATTCCTCTGTATCTGCATCTTTGATAATTGTACCTAGAGGAACCTCAATTATCACATCATCTCCATCTGCTCCTTGCTTTCTATTTCCACTTCCACCTCCTCCATGGCTTGCAATAATGTGCCTTTGATATTTTAAATGCAGAAGAGTCCACTTATTTCTAGAACCCTTTGCAATAATGTGTCCTCCTCGACCTCCATCTCCTCCGTCAGGGCCACCCTTAGCAGTAGTTCTATCACGAAGCATATGCACAGAACCTGCTCCGCCATTTCCAGAACGGCAACAAATTTTTACATAATCGACAAAGTTTTGGGTAGACATTTGAAGGTGAATTATCCGTCGATTGCTTCAACTAATCTCTCAGCAATTTCCTCAATCGTACCCAAACCATTTACAGCTTTATACTTTCCAGCGACTTTATAAAAATCAGCTACAATAGCAGTTTCAGCATTGTAAACATTTATTCTGTTTTGGATTACATTAGGATCAGCATCATCAGATCTACCGCTAGTTTCAGCTCTACCTAGCAATCTTAATTTAAGTTCATCTTCAGGCACTTCAAGAGCAACCATTGCTTCTACACTAGCACTAAGTTCGAGTAAAAACGCATCCAAAGCTTTAGCCTGCGCAGTTGTTCTTGGGAAGCCGTCAAAAATGAATCCCTTCGCTTTTGGGCTTTTTTCAACCTCAGCTTTAAGCATTGAAATTGTCACCTCATCTGGCACAAGCTTACCTTGATCCATGTATGATTGAGCCAATTTCCCAAGCTCCGTTCCATTCTTGATATTGTAGCGGAATACGTCCCCAGTACTTAGATGTACTAGCCCATAGTGATTGACTAAAAATTCACTCTGCGTTCCCTTACCTGCACCCGGAGGGCCAAACAATACAATATTTCGCATATTCTAAATTTAGATTTACAAAGGTAGCCAACCTAAGCCACGATAATGACCTTTCAAGAGTTAACTTCGCACTTCAAACTACTTTAGTAAGAAATCAATTTATGAAATACGACGTAATTGTATTAGGCAGTGGCCCTGGAGGCTATGTTACAGCTATTAGAGCTTCACAACTTGGACTTAAAACTGCTGTTGTTGAACGCGAAGCGTTAGGCGGAATTTGTTTAAACTGGGGATGTATTCCTACAAAGGCTCTTTTAAAGAGTGCAAACGTTTTTGACTACATAAATCACGCAAGTGACTACGGTATTAAAGTATCAAAACCCAAAGCCGACTTCTCTGGTATGGTTGGAAGAAGTAGAGGCGTAGCAGATGGAATGTCTAAGGGTGTAACTTTCCTTTTAAAGAAGAACAAGGTCGACGTAATCATGGGTTCTGGAAAAGTACTTCCTGGCAAAAAGCTAGAAGTAACTACTAACGAAGGGGCAACTCAAGTTCTTGAAGCTCCACACATTATTATTGCTACTGGAGCTCGATCTAGAGCCCTACCAAACCTACCTCAGGACGGTAAGAAAATCATAGGCTATAGAGAAGCAATGACACTTAAAGAACTGCCAAAGAAAATGGTAGTAGTTGGGTCTGGTGCAATAGGCGTGGAGTTTGCATATTTCTACAACTCAATTGGTACAGATGTAACAGTTGTTGAATATCAAAACCGAATCGTTCCTGTTGAGGACATGGATGTAAGTAAGCAACTTGAACGTTCATTCAAGAAGCAAGGAATAAACATTAAGACTTCTTCAGAAGTTATTTCAGTTGACACATCAGGAAAGGGTTGTGTTGTTATAGTGAAAACAAAGAAAGGTGAAGAAAAAATCGAATGCGATGTCGTTCTTTCAGCTGTTGGTGTTGTTGCAAACATCGAAAACATAGGTCTTGAAGATGTTGGCATCGTAACGGACAAAGGCAAAATCATTGTCAACGATTACTACGCAACAAACATCCCAGGCTATTACGCTATTGGAGATTGCGTGCCTGGATCTGCCCTTGCACACGTTGCCTCTGCTGAGGGAATTATCTGTGTTGAAAAAATTGCAGGCCAAACCCCAGATGTACTCGATTACGGAAATATCCCAGGTTGTACTTACTGCTCGCCAGAGGTCGCTTCTGTCGGCATGACTGAGAAAGCTGCTAAAGACGCTGGTTACGATGTGAAAATTGGAAACTTCCCATTTTCTGCATCAGGTAAAGCAAGTGCAGCCGGACATAAGGATGGTTTTGTTAAACTCATATTCGATGCAAAGTATGGCGAACTTCTTGGTGGTCATATGATTGGAGCAAATGTGACTGAAATGGTTGCCGAACTCGTTGCTGTTCGTAAATTGGAAACCACCGGGCACGAATTAATTAAGACAATTCACCCCCACCCGACTCTTTCTGAGGCAGTTATGGAGGCAGCAGCTGCAGCTTATGATGAGGTGATTCACCTTTAAAATGGTGAGATGAAAAAAAAGCTACTCACACTTTCTACAGCTTTACTGATTATTTGTTCTACTTCTTTAGGCCAAACATCATACGAGCTTATAAACTATTATTCAGCTGCAAACATTTCAGCTCTAGCAGCTTCGCTTGGTATACCAGCAAATGTTTATACAGCTGAATATGGCGTTCAAGCATACAGAATTATATATACAATGCCTTACATGGGTGAAACTATAGAAGTTAGTGGAGCAATGTTCCTGCCAACTGAGTTTCCAGAGTCATGCAATCTACCCGTACATACATACATGCACGGAACTATTTTTGTAAGAGACCAAGCTCCTTCTTTTATGCCTTTTGAGGCAACTCTTGGATATTTAATGTCTAGTCCGGGATATATTACTCTTATGCCTGATTACGTTGGGCTTGGAGTATCTGAATTAATGCACCCATACATTCATTCAGAATCTGAGGCTGAAGCAGGGATTTATATGCTAGAAGCAGTTGCCAATCTTGGTGAGGAATTAGGGTTTGCATTTAATGACGAGCAATTCATTTCAGGATATTCTCAGGGTGGCCACTCTGCAATGGCAATGGCTAGAGAAATTCAAGAAAACTGGTCTGAAACATATGAGGTGACCGCGTGTGCACCACAAGCTGGACCATATAACATGTCTGAAGTACAAGGACCTCTTTCTGTTTTTGTTGACGCTTATCCTTCTCCTGCTTACTTTGCTTACAACGTAATTGGATGGAACAGTTTCTACGGAAATATTTATAATGATTTGAGTGAAATTTTCCAAGAACCATATGCTAGCATGCTTCCTGATATGTTTGATGGAGAGACTAGCGCTAGTGAAATCAACGCTCAATTACCAACACTATCAGAAGAATTACTTCAGCCAGGAATAGTAGACGAAATTTTAAGCGGACAAAACCACCCATATATGGTAGCTGCAGCAGATAATGATTGTCACAATTGGGTTCCTACTTGTCACATGCAGATGTATTACTGCAATGAAGACGATGTAGTTTACCCTGAAAATGCTCTATCAGCATACGATTTCATGATTGAAAATGGAGCTGAAAATGTTACTATTTACGATGGCGGAGCTCTTGGTCACGGCGATTGTGCTGGACCTTCAATAATGGTAGGACTATTATGGCTTGATCAATTTCATGAGGATTGTGTTCCTGAATCAGTAAGCGAGTTTGCTTATGGTAAAACTTCATGGGCACTTGCACCAAACCCATCCCAAAACGGAATTACTACTCTTTTAGGTGTACCAATGAACACACAATGGGTTGCTAGAGATATTACAGGAAGAATAGTTTGTTCAGGAAATTCTAATACTTTAGATCTAGGAAGTTCACACGGAATCTACTTTATAGAAGTAGAGGGTTTAGGCATACAAAAAGTCCTCAACTAATACTTATCGAATTAGAGTTATGTGCATGCACCCGCCTTCGGGGATTATTAAAATGCGCCCTGCTTTTTGGTATTTAATCAACAGTTTTTGAATCTCTCTTGTAGGGCGGCTACAGTTTGCTTTCTCGTTTGGTCTATCCATAAAAGCAATGTCAAATGAAGCGCCATAACTATGTGTCGATTCACCCCTAGTAGCATTTCTGTTTCTTCTAGCCAGCTTTCTCTGTTGTTCGTCAGTTCGAGTCAAAGATGTAACTCTGAAAACTGTGCCTTCAGAATCTGTACCCTCAAGTGCATCAGCATATGCATTCCCCATTTCAATCAAAAGATCTCTTACTTCAGGCAAAAGCATTGCTTTACTGTGTCTCAACCTGTCTATCCTAAAACCTCTACCATTAGTCACCTCTACTAGCTTATTTACGCCCAAACCATATCTTATATCACTATCATTATTAATAAAAAAACTATTTGGTAAAGCACGAGCAGCAGTTTGGTGTCGAGTATATGGGTTTCTTGGTACTCTGATCGTTTTCTTGCAACAACTACACGGTAACAATGAACCTAATGGCACATTCTCATCCTCAACTACATTTTCTACAGTAGCTACATCTTCAACTTCTTGTTTTGTAGGGGTAACCGAAAGAGATTTTGTTGGAGTATCGTAACCCTTTACTTTTTGTAGTGGTTCCGGAAAAGACAGTCTTGCAGGAGTCTTAATTATATCAACTGGTGTTGATACTAGAGCGACCATTCCGCTTGAACAGCCTAATACAACAAGAGTAAAGAGCAAAATTCTATCAAAGCGGTAAAACTTATTTTCGTTTGAACTCATTAAACAAATTTCTCTTTTACAGATGCCTTTTATGAGATGGCTTAAAATAATTTCTCACTTGGATGTGTTGAAACTAACTTTGGGGAAGATGAATTACACTTTTTGGAAAAGCCTGAGTGCTATTAACAAAGCATTACTTCCTAAGATTTACAGGAAACCCGATCTTATGAAGCTCACAACCTTAGACAAGTCTATAGTAGGTTGGAAGATATTTGTTACTTACCAATTTTTGGACGCTGCCAAATCAAAGGGCCACGACGTGGTCTAACCTTATTTCGCCAAACAATTCGTCTAAGGAAATAAACCTTCCTTTTATACTTACTTGCTCTTCTTTTTTAAGCCCAAATCTGTACTATCTGCTGTCGTACACACTATCCCACCTTTAAGTATAAATCCTGTTTGTGAAATGGATTCCACTTTACCATATACAGCATAAACATTATTCCCAAACTCTCCCCTTTCAGCTTCGTTAAGTGACGAAACAAAGTGATTGAACTCGTGAGCTTCAAATTCTGCGATTGGATCCTGAGATGAAAAATCAGTGTGAGATGTCTTTAGCAAGAGTATCCCAAATACGATTCCTCCAATTGCTAGAAACAGACACAAATTCAAAACTTTCAATCTTAAACTCATAATCCACTAAAGTAAGCACATTAATGTATATTTAGCTGTATGAAATTAAAGATTACAGCATTCCTACCATTTGCATTTATTGCATCGTTTTCTTTAATGTCACATCACAATGGCGTTGCTGAAGAGCAAAACAAAGACAGAACTGGAGCACCAGGCTCAGTACAATCATGTACTCATTGCCATTCACCAGTTATTGGTGTAAATACTTTGAGCAACATTGTGATAATGGATTCTGAAGGAAATGAAGTTGAAGAATACATGCCGGGAAATGACTACTTTGTTTCATTTATAGTTACAGATGACAACGCTGAAGCATTTGGTTTTCAAGCTACAGCAGTACACAGCGACGGTTCAAATGCTAGATCATTCTCCAACCTAGGAACCAACGTACAATTAGAAGATGTAGACGGTCGACACATAGTTGAACAAAGTGACCCACTCGTAATTGGTATATTTACAGCAACATGGTCTGCTCCTACAATTGGCGCAGGTGATGTTGCATTTTACATGGCTGGTTTGGCCGTGAATCTAGCTCATGGAAACAACGGAGACTCGCATCACGCTACTGCTATTTCTCTTACAGAAGGTATTCATGAAAGTGTTATTGAAATAGGTCGAATATCAAACCCTATAGCAGACTCTGATGGTATTGTTTGGAATGCGCATACTAATGGGCGCCTCAATGTTTGTTCTATTGATGGTAAGCTAAACTCTTCAAATTTTTGTCTTTCTGGAGCAACTGTATTTGTTCCAACCTCAAATAATATAGAAGGATTGCAGCTAGTTCAATTCATTCCTACAAATCTTGATCAATTTGCTCCTAAAACTTGAAAGGTTGTAATACCAAACTAAGTTTGGCCTATGACGATTGAAAAGAAGATCTATACCCTTTATCAGTTAAACAGGAGTATTAAAAATACCCTTGAAACTAAAGCAGGTGATATTGGGTTTTGGGTAAAAGCTGAAATTGCGAATATTACTAAAAGCAAAACCGGACATGTCTATGTAGATTTTGTGGAGGAGAAGAATGGTATACGTAAAGCTGCAATAAGAGGCACTATTTGGTCTAGTGCTATGCGTTCGATAAAATCTCAACTTGCTGAGGACACTTATACTGTATTAAGTAAAGGGTCGGAAATAGTATTCTTATGTAGAGTAACATTTCATGAAGTATATGGCCTGAGTCTTTCTATTAGTGAGATTGATTTAAGCTTTATTATAGGTGAGCTTGAAAGACGCAAAAAGGAAACTATAGAGCATGTAAAGAAGGAAGGAATAGACAAATTAAATAAGGAAAAAGAACTTCCAATAGTCGTACACAACATTGCACTTATTGGTTCTCCAGGAACATCTGGATTTAGGGATTTCGCACACCATGTAGTACACAATGAGTGGAGATTCAGGTTTGAAATTGATGTGTACTCTGCACCAGTACAAGGTGTTGAAGCTGCTTCAAAAATTATTGAAGCAATTCAGCTTGCAGATTCAAACAAACACGATGCTATAGTTTTAGTTCGTGGAGGTGGGTCTCCACTAGATTTAGATTGCTTTAATAATTTGGATTTAGCCATTTCAATAGGGAATTGTCAGACGCCTGTATTAACTGGTATTGGCCATGAAAACGATTTATGTGTTTCTGACATTGTTGCTCACCAATATTTTAAAACCCCTACTGATGTAGGAGATTTTATAGTTGAAAGAGCTAATGCATTTGCTTCATTACTAATTGAAATCGCTACTAAAGTTGGCACTAGAAGTCAGACTGCAATTTTTAGAGAACAGCGTTATTTAGATAAGGCCAAACTTATCATCAGAGAACTTGCGTTAAAAATTATTCTTGAAAAAAAGGCTGATCTTTCTCAAATTAGAATTGATTTAAAAAGAGAATTTGAACGAGTAGTGGGAAAACAGAAAGAAGCGATTTCTAATATTAAAAAAACAATTAAATTATTACACCCTGACAACACACTTGCAAGAGGGTATAGTATTGTAAGACTTAAAGGAATATCAGTACCTAGCATTAATAATATTCAAAAAGATGATTGTGTTGATGTACAACTTAAAGACGGGGAATTTTCCGCAACTATTAATGAATTAAAAAAGAATGAGAATGGAAAATAAGAAAGTTGATGAGCTATCATATGATGACGCTGTAAAAGAACTAAATTCAATATTAAATTCATTACAAGACGAAGCCCTTTCAATAGATCAACTTACTGATTCTATCAAAAGAGCTTCAGAATTATTAGAGTCATGCAATAGCAGACTAACTAGTACTGAGCAAAAAGTAAACTCAGTTATAAAAAAGCTTGGTCTAGGAGATTAATTAGCGCTTTCCTGAAGTTTATCTAATACTTTAGTTGCTCCATCATCTAAGTCCTCAATAAACTCACTTTGCTCTTTCTCCTTGAGTGACATAACAGCATTTTTCACTTCAATCATTACTTCTGTGATTGCACCAAATGATTCGCAATCTTTTAATTGTTGAGCCCATGCAAGGTCGGCTTCAACATGACCAGTTGTTGCCAAACAACCATCCATAGTTGTTGCAAGTGCTTTATTTAAAATTTCTGATGTAGCGAAAGCTTCAGACTTAACATCCTGAATAAATCCATCTATGGTTGCAAGTTTTGATTCTATGCAGTCACATGGATTACCTCTTTCAGCATTAATTTCCTCAACTGTCATCTCTTCAACAACCTTAGGTTTAGACTCTGCAGGTGCTGAACAACCAATTGCCACAAAAGCAATAAACGGTAAAATTAATTTTTTCATAAGTGCTATTGAACTGTTTTAATTATTCTTTTAAAAAGAGATATTGTTTGTTTTTGAATGTCGTCAAAAATAGTGAAGCAATTAATCCCAACAACGAATTAACCGCCGTAAAAGATTTAAGAAATGTTATATTAGTTACAATCAGTCCCGAACAACATAAGCATTTGAAGTAAGTCAGATACTCCAATTTCTTCGTTATTGTCAAGATCATATGGTCCTGACCAATCTAAACCAAAAGATGAAAGGAACATTAGGAAATCTGATATGCCGATAGATGAATCTGCATCGAAGTCACCCGGACAATCACCATTTGGAAGAAATCCATCTCCTCCAAACTCCATAGCCCAATCTGGGAAGACAATAGTTTCTGCAAAATTAAATGCGTACTTACCCACTTTTTTTCCGATTTTTCTTCCTGGAGCGTCATCAATTGGAGGATGAATACCCCCCCAAATTCTCGAAAGTGCGCTTTCGTTTGAAGCATCCATAAAAGTCGCCCACTGTAAATTAAAAGTTACCGAAGGTCCATCCTCAAACACAAGAAATTCATTCATCGGTACTGGCCATTCAGCTAATCCTCCTGGCCAGTAAGGTGAACCTGTTAATAGTTCAAATAATTCTGCTGCGGCTCGAGAAAATGTAGAGTGACCACTAACATAGGCAGCAAAAGGAGGAGTCACGAAACTTGGTCGCTGGTATGGCCACCATTGATCAGCCAAAATCCAATCAACTCCAGCTTCATCAATCATGGGGACTTCTATATAATCAGGTCCCTTCCAAGATTTAACACTCACTTTACCAACTTGATCTACACCACCAAAAAAAGCTAAGGGGCTATCGTCATCAATCAACTTGACTAATCCTTCTTTTAATGGAAGACCCGCTGGATGATAGCTAGGCAAATTAGGGTCAGAAGATTGGCCATTTTCAGCCATGAATCTAACTGCTGATACTGGTCTAATATAGTCATAATAACCTTTACTACTCCATGCGGAAATTGCACAATCGTGCATAGCACCACCAAGAGCTAAATAAGATTTAACTGCAAATTCAAGGTCGTCTATGATAGGACCTTGGCCTCGCCATCTATTGTTTCCATAATTTCCAACTAAGATGAATTCATTCAAAAGTGTAAACCAATGTCCTGGAGGGGTCTCAGAATCAGGGCCGTCAGCCCAAAACTCAGCTATAACCCTACCGTAATCACCTCGAGGAACAATATTAGGTTCATATGGTACACCTGTAAATGGATTAATATCGTGACCATTTCCACCAAATGAACCGTCTTCATTGTACCATGCGACAAGACCACCTCGTTCCCAATCATAGAATTCGGGAAAATCTTCAAATTCAGGAATATTTCCATCATATCTCAAAGAAGAGGGACCAATGTCCCACATTACTCCATCATAAGGATCTAAGTGTTGCGACCAATTCACAACCATACCAAATCCCCACTTATAAGGGCTCTCTTCAAAACCAGATGGATTAGTTGTATCTATATAAACTGGAGGTCCGGGATTATGATAAATATTATAAATACATCCATCTTTTTCTAGAGCAGTCATATTAGAATCTCTTAGCGCAAAACCATTAACATTCCCCCATTCTGGTCCTAGGAATGGAGGTGTGGAAGTGAGCAGTTCTCCACTTTGATCTATCGCAAAAGAAAGCTCTACAGCCTGCCAAGCGTTGGGGTCAATAATGCCGTTAGTGCCAGGAATCTCAGGAAGAATATTTGGATTTACAGATTCGTAACAAATGTTCGCATAATCATCAATCTCATTCGACCCATCTTGCATGCCGTATTCAATCATTTGCTCAGCCAGGTAATTTCCAAGAGCTGATGGACCATCATTTATATAATCCGTTGACTCAACCAAAGTGTCTAGCTCCATCTCCATCATTCTTGCATTAATATTCGACATTGTTGCATCAGCCTGAGGAGAATTTCCATATCTATGCTTCATTAGTCTGTAAACTGCATAGCTCATCGCAATTTCTTGCGCTTCTTTCACTTCCTCTTGTGATTCTGGAATTGAAAAATTGTCTTCGTCAAAATCACATGTATATCCGTAGAGTGATTTACCTAAAAAGTATGTTTCAGAAGAAGTTGTATCATAAGCAGCCCAGGCATCGTACATAATAATACTCGAATGAAGAAGATTTCTTGCGTGAACTGTAGGTCTAGCAAAATCGTTTCTGATCCCTTCCAATATCTCTTCATTCCAATGTGTGGCAACTGTTACTTGTTGTGCTGTAACAGAAGACGCTATGGATAAAGTTGAAAACAATAAAATATGTTTCAATCTTTTCATTTTGTATAATCTTTTTTGTTTTTATCTATGCAATATTAGTCAAAGAAACCTATTAAAAGGTAGCTTAAAATTATAAATCATAAAATCGTCACAGAAAAAAGACTAATTAGCAATCCAAAATATTAAAAATCGATGCTTTCTCAAAAAGCTAAATATGCATTTAGGTGTCTGACTATTATAGTAGAAAAAGATTCTATGACAGGTTTGATAAAATTCAATATCCTTCTTCATTGTAGTGATCCCCAAATTCATTCCTACATAAATTCATACAGTTTATTAACTAACAAACTTTATAGAAAGGACTATCTTTCTATTTGTTGCGAACTATACAAATGGCTATTCAACCTGATGAGCAACCAAGAGCAGGTAGCTCGTGGTGGTAAAACTCGTCACAAGAGTACGGACTACATAAAGTATAATTGTAGATTAGCTTTATGATTAGATACACTATTCCTTTTCTTTTCCTTGGGGTTTTATCTGGATGTACAACCTCTACACCACCAAAAACAATCATTCTTTCTAAAGAAAATTCAAAGAAAACTTGCTCTCAATTCATTAGCCGTCTTGACTCAACAATAAATTGGAGATTTATCGACGCTTACTCAATTGACCCCTCTTTTCTAGACGAGGAACTTAACAGAGCAGATGGAATAATTCTAACTGGTGGAGCTGACATAAATCCAGGTCGTTATGGCTCAGAATCAGATACAGTAAAGTGTGGTTCTATTGACTATTTTAGAGATAGTATCGAATATATTTTACTTGACTTTATCAAAGAAAATAAAACTCCTTGTATTGGTTTTTGCAGGGGGTTGCAAATCATGAATGTCTACAATGGGGGTACATTGCACCTTCATCTTCCAGATACATTAAGCTCTATTCATAGAGGTTTTAAAGGCCAAAATGCTCACCCAATTCAAGTCACTAAACACATTGCAAGTGTTGATCATCCTTTAGGTAGTTTCAACAAAATTGTAAGCAATCACCATCAGGGAATTTCACAACTAGGTGATGAATTAGAGGTATGGGCTGTGGCTCCTGACGGACTTTCTGAAGGTATAAGACACTCAGATACTACTAATTATCCATTTTACGTTGGAGTACAATGGCATCCTGAGTTATGTAACATCGGCAATAAGTTCGATGAACAAATTGGACTCAAATTTATTCAAGCTGTTATTTCTGAGTAATTGTTGTAACCCAATCTCCATTAACTCTAAATTATAAAATTATGTGGCACAAGTGATCCAAATTAATTTTACGGACGCTTGGTGGAACCAAAAAGGACTGAAAAAACAAGAGAGCTAGCTAAGCTAGCTCTCTTTACGACTTAGTAGCGGGGGCAGGACTTGAACCTGCGACCTTCGGGTTATGAGCCCGACGAGCTACCAACTGCTCCACCCCGCGATTTAGGTTCCACTTTGCTTCATGTTGGGCATAACCTCCAACGCTAAGCGGACAGCAAATGTAATGAGTCTTCATATTTATACAAGTATAAACAGTGATTTTTCTTCAGCAAGCTATTTTACATTCTACCCTTGTTGCTTCGATAGGTGATTTACTTGGGTTAGATACACCTAGATTTTGACTTATAGATATTTCATATTCCTTTAGCAGAATCATGCAGCAAAATCAACCTATTCATCTACTACTTTAATATCTTATTTATTGGGTAAATAATATTGGCACATCATTTGAAAGATTTCAAATGATTTTGGATTTTGAGCACCATCTACTGCCGCAAATAGTGATTAAATTTTACAGGTGCAATTTGAAATTAAATAATGGAGAACGAGGATTGTATATTGTGTCTATCTAAATTCAATGAAAATTCAATGAAAATTCAATATGCTAGATTAGTGAGCTTTTTTTTATTTTACCTAGCTTGTCACATCATATATGCACAAAATAGTAATTGTGTAGGTAATTGTATTAATGGTTATGGAATAATGATGTATGTGAATGGTGATATATATGATGGTAATTGGCAAAGTGGATTAAGGCATGGTGAAGGAGAATATATATTTGATAATGGAGATATTATGAGTGGGTATTGGTTAAGAGGCAGTTGTAGAAGTTGTGCACGAGAGTCTGGATACAATTCAAATACACAAGAAACATCCAATACTTCAAACAAAAATCAGTCAAATAATATTAGGGTAAGGATTTCAAAAATTCCATCTGAAATTTATAAGGTTGCAGTTATAGGAAAAGAAGCTTCACTTTGTAATGGCGAAATTGATGATGGGCAAGAATTAGCAGAATTAGTTGAAGGTGAATTATTAGGAATTTACGGAGTAGTAGAAAGAAAATATTTAAACTCAATACTAGAGGAACAGATACTTGCTATGAGTGGTTTAGTTTTAGATGATAATGATTTTGCTAATGCAGGATGTTTAGCGGGTGCCCAAGGAACCGTGATAGCATCATATGGATGCCTTCAAGATAAAACTAAATTACAAGTGAAATTAGTCGATTGTTCTACTTCTGACTTGTATTGGAGTGTTACTGGATTTAACGTTTCAGAATTTGAACTTTTAGACGCTCTTAGGGAAAGATTAAATTAAAAATAGACTTAAAAATCACAAATCATAATATAATTTGTGATTTAGCTCTTTTTCAAAAGAAAATATTATAATTTTACTCGCCTAAACTCAAAAAAAACAGGTTAAATAATGAATTTATCACGACTACTGATTTTTTCTACATCACTTTCACTTTTACTTTTTTCTTGTGAAAAAGAACAGGGATGTACCGATATCACGGCTTGTAATTTTTCCGCTACAGCAGAAGAAGATGATGGAACATGCTATAGCTCCGGGGATGAATGTGATGATAATAATCCAAACACAATAAACGACACATACAATAATTCTTGTGATTGTTTGGGAGAAGATCCTCCACCTCCAAATTATGGATGCACTGATGAAGCTGCATGTAATTACAACCCAGAAGCAGATACAAATGACAATAGCTGCTCATTCGTCGGTGACGCTTGTGATGATTTTAACTCAAGTACAATAAACGATACGTATAATTCTAATTGTGAATGCGTTGGAACAGTATCCATTAGTGGATGTACGGAAAATTCAGCGTGTAATTATAACGCAAATGCCACAACCAATGATGGAAGTTGTGTATACCCAGGAGATCCATGCAATGATTTTAACTCAAATACAATAAACGATACATATAATTCTAATTGTGACTGTGTTGGAACAACATCTGTAAGTGGGTGTACGGATTCATCAGCGTGTAATTATAATTCAAATGCCACAACCAATGACGGAAGTTGCATATACCCCGGAGATTCATGTGATGATGGCAACTCTAACACAATAAACGATACATATAATTCTAATTGCGAATGTGTTGGTGAGATATCAAATAGCAATGGGTGTGCAACAAATGCTGATGGAATGGTTGATGTTGAATTCGGTATTTTTACTGATAATTGGCCCCAAGAAAATACATTAATCATATATGACAGTGGAGGAAATCAATTGACGAATGCGGTTACTCCAGCAACACAAAATGCTTACAATAGTTGGAATTGTGGTTTTTGTGGTACAAATGGAGATCAATTAACATTAATGGTAACGGATAGTTACGGTGATGGTATAGTCAATGGAGCCTACTTTTTAGCTAGATGTTATGCAGAAAATGGACAAGAAGTGACACTCATTCCACAAACAACTTGGGCTACTGGAAATCCGAAAACCCCTGGCACACCTATTTCAACTAGTGTTGATTTTACGATACCATAATTATTTATACAAATGAAAAAATATTTATCACTCATTCTTTGTACAATATTTTATTGTAACTACTATGCTCAACATGAGTACAAAATGTCATTGGGAACATTTATTTCTGGTGACGGTGTGGCCTCTGGCTATATACAAGGAAATAACCCTAATTATGATAATTATTCTGGCGAATATTCTTCTAGAGTTGGATTAGACTTGAATTTAGGATATGGTTACTATATAAACCCGAGTTTAAAAATTACATCTAATGTTTCATTCAAACAAGCAGGTTTTAGATCAAACCAGGAAATGTATAATCAACAAGGTTTACAATATAATGACACTGGTGGTGTTGTTTTTGGTCCAGAGCGGCAAGTAACTTTAGACAACAAAATCAACCTAAATTACATTGGAGCATCTATTGGAATAACCTATATTACTAATAGCGGATTTACTATTACAGGTGGGTATTCATTTTATACTTTAGGCAGTGGGACTCTAAAACAAGAAGGCTCCATAGTTTACCCTGATAATCCCTCTGACAATCAATTAATTGATGATGATTTAGACTTAATCGCATATTATTCTTATCAGAATTTTAGCTGGAATGGAGAAACTACTATAGATTCAAATGCAAGTTGGTACCAAAGACAAGCTCTTGGCACAAATGTAGAAGATTATTCTAATAGTACTGCTGGAATTTTTTGGGGGTTTGGATATGATTGGGGTGACTTCTCAATTGATTATACTTACTCGATTTTAGAAAATTATAATTCAGATTTTAGAGATTTATCAGGTTCAAGCATTAGCCTAGGATATAGTAAACTAATTAATTCAAATAAATAAAAAACATGAAAAACCTTAACCAGCTATTATTTATAGCTACACTATTGGTAATGTGTTCGTGTTCCGAATATGTTATAGTGCCTCAATACGCTTCAGTAGAAAAACTCAATAGTTTAACTTCTGGAATGTCAAAAGAAGAGGTAAGCCAAAATCTTTCTGTAGCACCATACGAAGCATATCATTCAACAGAAAATGGATGTGAATTATATGGATATAAGTATCTGCATAAATTTCAAGAAATAAACCCTAAAAACAAACACAATAGTGGGGCTTTAAAGGGTAACCCTCCTCGCTATGATGATGAAAGCGATGCATTTCTTTATTTTGAAAATGGAAAGCTAAAAGATTTAATTGTTGCTAACGCAAAAGTGGATCATGAGTTTGTTGATGAAATGATTGCATCTTGTAACGGACCTGTAAGTGGATGTACTGACTCACGTGCACTTAATTATAATCCTGATGCAATTATTAATAATGGATCATGTGAATTCTGCCCATGTGACTATTATAAAAACCCTAACTACGATTCAAATAAAGAGTGTGAAGAACAGTGTATCCCTGTAGATAATGGTGACGCTGATAATGATGGAGATGGAAATGGAAATGGAGATGAAGCCGAAGACTGTAGCTTATGTGATATTGTCAGTGCTGCAAATGGAAACGTGAATATTAACATAAAATCATCATTAGATTCATCATCTAACACTAACAATAGTAAAAGGAACAATAAGAAAAACATCGATGTTGATCTTGATTCGAACAAAAACAATAGCGGAAAAAACTCTAAGGAGTCCTCTAAAAAATCAAAAGTTGAAAAGCAAATCAAAAAACTAGAAGAAAAATTAGAGAAATCAAAAGAAAGCGACTCTAAGAAGGGTGTGACATCTAAGAAAACACAACTACTTGAAGCTGCAATTGAAAAGCTACAAAATCAACTGTAAACAATCATAAAAACAACTAAAATGAAAAAAATATCATATATCATTTCAGCATTATTATTTGTGAGCTTATACAGTTGCACTAGTAATAATATAATTATTAATGAATTCACTACAACTAGTGATATATATAAGCTCAAGATAGGGATGAGTGAAGCGGAAGTAATCTCTACATTGGGGCTTCAACCATATGAAATTCAATATAATTTTGAGGACCAAACAAAAATTCTAATGTGGAACTATAGAAGACCACATCATGAAGTAAATAGAGCAATGAAAAATACCGAAACTGTTCTAAATGTTCAGAATGAAAAATGGCAAGATGAAGAAATTCTTCATGTGCACATAAATAATGGAAATCTTTCTAATTTCTACACAAAATCTGGTAAGTCTTCTAGCAGAAAACTAATAAACAAAAAGTTTGATCTAAAAAAGTAATATTAATTACTCTAACAAAATAGTAAAAAGAGTCAGCTTGCGCTGACTCTTTTTTTATTCCAACTTTAATTCTTGAGCCTCTTGAGATTCTACTTTTGAGGTAAAAACATACAAAAGCATATGTGTTTTCTTTTTAGAATTCAATTCTCCTGGACCAGTATAGATATAGTTAACGACCAACTCTGGGTGCTCAGCTTTGAATTCATTGACCGTCTTTTCCCAAACTAACTTGTCAGCCAAGAAAGGGAAATCGAATTTGTATACTCCATCAACAACCTCTACCCCATTTACAGATGTATCAACATTTGAAAATGTCTTACTAGAAAATTCTCTGATAGAAACGGATGCACACATGGTGATGACAAGACCAATGACCACAGCTAATTTGACACCTTTAGAACCAGATATACGAGTGGTCTTGGTTTCATCAACATATTTAAATCCAACCCATGAGACAATCAGCACAAGCCAGAATAAGCCATGTTCAAGGAGTTGGAAACGGTCGCCAAAGACCTGATCACCAATTGAGAACAACGCAAACAAAGTCATAGAAGTGAATACTGCTCTGAAAAACCACTTTTCGCAGAGACCTTCATCGCTTTTGAAAAAACTACCGAGGGACAAAAAGTAAAAAACAAAATTTAGCACTTCTAGGACTGTAATACTAGCAAGAGCAAGAGTTGCAAAAATTGGATTCTTGAGGCCTAACGATGCGAAAAACTTAATAAATAGGGCGAAGAAATCTTTGCCTACCCAGAGATAATGAACGTCGGGTATGATTTTATCTACTACACTTAATCCCCAAAAGAAAGTCCAAAAAATGAGGATGGATAATCTTATGATATTCTTCTCTTTCATTCTTTCTCCTCGGTTACAATGTAAAAAATGAGGCTATCAGCCTTTTTTAGTTTGAGTGGAGTGGGTACCGTATAAATCTGTATAATACGTTTGGCCGGGTGTTCTAATTTGAATTTAGCAATAGTGCCTTCAAACACTTTACTTCCACCTAGGAAGGGGAAACTTACTTTATATAGGTTCTTTCCTACTTCAACTGATTCAAGTACTGAGGTTCTTCTATGAAAGAAGTTTTCATTATAATTAAAGATTGAAAGACTAGTTGTACAAACTAGGAAGAGAGCTATAATGGTTGCGCTTAATTTTTGTCCTGTAGAAAGATGGAGATTGTTTTCTCCTTTAACTTCCAATTTATTGAATATTAACCAGGAACAGAGTGTAATAAACCAAAATAAAGTATGCTCTAGTAGCTCGAATCTGTCGCCAAAGATGTGGTCACCAATTGAGAAAACTGTAAAGGTTATCAGAGTGAAAATGATACCAACAAAGAACCATGACCTAGCATCAGAAGTTCGTTTCCATAGGAAGTGAATAAGGGCTCCTGAGAAAAACACAAAAGCAAAAACTTCTAATGCAGCAGCAACTATCAAAGCTGCATCAGCTATCAATGGCGAATCAAGTCCAGTAGATGCAAAGAATTTTTGGAATTGGGCAAATCTATCTCTTCCCACCCAAAGGAACATACTGCCACCAATGAGCTTATCAATTACATTGAAAAGCCAAAAAATAGACCAATATGCTAATATTGAAAATCGGATTATACTATTAGTAGAAAATTTATTTTCTGTCAAACTCATACTACAATGATATAATTTAGTTGATTGATTAATAATCCAATGATTAAGAAAATTGCGATAATTTCTTCAGGATTAGATTTTCAAGGTATGAATGCTGCCATTAGAATAGAGGTTAAAACTGCCGATTATAGCTTTATTGAATGATGGGATTCTAAAGAGTATACCAAGTATGAGTAGAAAATGATTCAGTTGAGCTAGTGTTAAGAGCAATGAGTAAAATCTTAGGTCTTTGTTGTAAAAAAAACGGCATAGATTAAAATCTACACCGTTTTAATTCAATTATTTCTAGGTAATTACCCCATAAAAATATGAATGTCTAATTGCCTACAGAAATTGCAGCCATTTTATCAATACTAAGCTTCACCTCCCTTTGACCAATCAAAACAAAGTAGATCGTTAGTCGCTTGTTTAGGATGTGAGCATCTACTAGTATTATGGTTTGAGCAATTCGAACAAGAAGATGATTTAGTAATACTCACCTTCAGATTATGACTCTCACAAGTGTTGTTCAAATCAACCACTACATTGTGTACGCTACAATTGAAATTCTTTTCAAGATTATCACAATTCGTACAAGAGTTAACTGTATTTAAAGCCATGATTTCTAAATTTTATTATTGCAAAATAGAACTTCATTTGTTTAGAATCAATATAAATACATGTTTATCAGCTATTTATAATTAGACCAAATAAACTTAACTTCGTCACATGACAAAGAAGATTGGATTGAAATTGATGGCCTTTTGGCCTTAGCCCAATTAAAAACCATAGATAAAACTCATTGACATACTAGTCAAGAGAACGATTTTCTTGTGATAGAGTAAGCGACTCGAGAGGTTGCACAGCTAATGAGTGCTACCTGCTACGATTGTCATTCAAAATCAACAAACTACCCTTGGTACAGCAATATTACTCCGGTAAGTTGGTGGCTTGAAAAACATGAAAGTAAGAGTTCTTATTCGCTTAATTATTTTGAATGGGGGTGATACGATGAAGGCAAAAGAAAGCACAAACTTGAAGAGAGTGCAGACTTTATAAGAAAGGGCTAGCTAGATTCCGAAAGGACCAAATAAGCTGACTCACAATTTGGCTAGGTTAACTGATGAGTAAAGACAGATGCTTGTTGATTGGCTAAATCCTAATTTAGACTAGTAATTCAGCCCTACCTTTGTCTCTGTAAATGAGCGACGAAACTCCAGCTAACACAGAGGTAGATATGCCAGACATCCCGCCCATGCCTTCTGAAGGCAACGATGTTCCTGAGGGGCATAAAGCGGGATTCGTCAATATTGTAGGTTCTCCAAATGTGGGGAAGAGTACCCTCATGAACCAACTTGTTGGTGAACGTTTGAGCATTATTAATTCTAAAGCACAAACCACACGTCACCGCATCATGGGAATGGTAAACGAACCAAGATATCAAATCGTTTACAGTGACACCCCCGGAGTTTTGGACCCTTCGTACAAATTGCAAGAGGGTATGATGAAGTTTGTGAAAACTGCTTTACAAGACGCAGATGTGCTACTTCTAGTTACAGATATTTACGAGGACTGTATTGCCCATGAAGCAACATTGGAAAAAATCTCCAATATGGATGTTCCAGTGATCATCTTGATAAACAAAGTTGATTTGGGCGATCAGGATAAAGCAGTTGAGCGAATGAAGTATTGGAAAGAACAAATTCCAAGAGCAAAAATTGCCGCAATTAGCGCACTTCACAGTTTCAATCTTGACTGTATCTTAGAAATGATTGAGGAGGTACTCCCTGAAGGGCCTCCATTTTTTCCAAAGGATGAACTCACAGATAAACCTATGAGGTTTTTTGTTTCTGAGATTGTACGTGAGAAAATTTTAATTCATTTCAAACAGGAGATTCCATACAGCTGTGAAGTTGTTGTAGAAGACTACAAGGATGAACCTACCATTTGTAAGATTAGAGCTGAAATTAGAGTTGCTCGTGATTCTCAAAAACAAATAGTCGTTGGGGCTAAGGGACGAATGATTAAAAGGGTTGGAACTGATGCACGAAAGGAGATGGAGTCATTTCTTGGGAAGAAGGTTTACCTAGATCTGTATGTTCGTGTTGACAAAGACTGGCGAAATGACGAGAATAAGCTTAAGAGATTTGGCTACTTTAATTAATCACTAAACACTGTGATTTACTTTCCAAACGCTAAAATAAATTTGGGTCTGCAGGTAGTTGGACGCCGTAAAGATGGATTCCACAATCTAAAAAGCGTTTTCCTTCCTATTGGTTGGTGTGACATATTAGAGGTACACTTAAATGAAGCTGGGATTCAGGGGAAGTTGAATTTAGTGTTACATGGACTCGATATTGAAGATGGTAGTGAGTCTAATTTAGTTGTAAGAGCACATGCCCTTTTAAATAAGGATTTCAATCTTCCTGAAATAAATGTTACTCTTCAAAAGAATATCCCAAGTGGTGCAGGACTAGGTGGCGGCAGCTCCGATGGTAGTTTTATGTTGAAAGCTATAAACAACCAATGTAAGCTTGGGTTAGATACGTCTGAATTAGAAAATTACGCTTCTAAACTTGGAAGCGATTGTCCATTCTTTATCAAAAACGAACCTTCGAGTGTTAGTGGACGTGGAGAGGTTATAAAAAAATTTGAAGTTTGTAATAGCCTACAAAATCAGGAAATTTTGATTGTACACCCCGGAGTTGAGGTCATTACTAGAGAAGCTTTTAAACTCTTGGAATTGAAGGAATCAAACTTAGATTTTGATTACGAAAATCTTCAGAGTATCACAAACTATTTTCAGGGTCCAGTTTCTAAGAAATTCCCTGAAATTATTGAAGCTCTTAATTTTATTGAGTCAAATGGTGCACACTTTACACAAATGAGTGGAAGTGGATCGGCAGTGTTTGGACTATTTGATAAGGATTCAGTAGAGGGGTACAAGCTTGTGGGAAAAGCTAAGGCCAAAGGGTGGACGGCTTACTTTGGTGCTCTTTTATAGATCCACAATCCTAGTATACCAAACAATACATTTGGGAGCCAAGCAGCAATAAATTGAATGCCATCCAAACCGTATGGAAGCCAAGCAGGGACAGATGCTGTTGCTGCGTAAACAGTAATAAGTCGTGAAGTAAACACGAATGTGAAGCCAATTAGTACAGCAGCAAAAAGGTGGAATCCTATACCTCCCCTTTGTTTTCTTGAGGCTATTCCAACCCCAATTAGGGTAAGGACAAAAATTGCAAAGGGTGTTGCAGTTCTTGAATACCTAGTCAAAAGTAAAGGGCTCACATCAGCACCTGTAGATCTTACATCCTCAATATGCTCGTTCAATTCTGATGTTGTCATTGTATTTACAACCGCATCTCTTTGGGCAAAGTCATCAATTCTCATTGGAAGAACTGTATCAATTCGATTTACGAATTTGAAGGACTCTGTTCCATCGTCATTGAACTCTCTTACTCCGACATTGATAAGCCTCCAAAGACTATCAGCTGGTACCCACG
>CEUK01086280.1_pt1 | contig 28059 bp, 23 predicted proteins | sample 356451 | NCBI WGS metagenome assembly CEUK01 (sample SAMEA2622843, study PRJEB7988) | marine metagenome | isolation source: saline water (ENVO:00002010), including
ATCAAAGAATAGTTTTAAATAAAACTAGATTAAAAAAGCCCTGAAGATTCAGGGCTTTTTTATAAATTTACATATGACTCTACTATCTAAATACACTATAGAATTTTTATCATCAGAGTGGTTAATTGCTAACGGAATCACCTTTTTTTTTATAATCCTATTAATGGTTTTTTTAAAAAATTCTAGCATTAAATTTATTAACAAGTTTAATAAGTATTTTGCTTTTTTTTTAATAGGAGAATATTTTATATTTCAAATAATTTCACTGATAAATGGAACTTGGACAGCTATAGAATCTATGCCTTTTCATTTATGTACATTAATGTGGTTCAATACTATTTACATTTTATTTACTAAAAAGCAATGGGCTTTTGAATTAATGTTGTTTATTGGTATGCCAGGTGCTTTACATGCACTATTAACTCCTCAATTAAACTTTGGAAATGACTTTATATATATGTTTGATTTTTTCTTTAGTCATGGATGGTTATTAGTGAGTCCATTTTATTTTATATTCATTTTAGGTATGAAGCCAAGAATAATGTCATGGTGGCATTCTTTTTTAAGACTTCAAGATATAATTGTGATTGTGTTTTTAGCAAATTTTTCAATTAATTATATTTCTTTTGGTTACATTCTTCCCCCAACACTAGATTCACCGACGGCTAATTTTATGTATTTACTTGCTTTACCATTAGCTGATAATCCATTTGTTATTGGACCATGGCCGTCTTATTTATTAATACTTTTAGGTGCAGTTTTTATACACGCAGTGGTCATATATTTACCATTTAAATTGTTAAATTTTTTACATAGATAAATTTTTCTTCATGTTTTTTTTTTTAAATATTTATAGTTCATGGAAAACTTATTTAACGAATAGAAAGAATTTTAATGAATTAGTATTTACTTTTTTTATTTCTATTTGTACTGCTTATGCCTTTAGAAAATATTTAGTTTTTGTAGAAAACTGGGACCATAATTTAGGAGTGTTTAATGATCCTTTTTTTTTATCAAATCCAATTGATTTTTCTATACCCATATTTTTAATGACCTATGGTTCTATGTTTTTCTTTTTTTTCTATAATGCAAATAAACCTTCAGTCATAATTAAATTATTTCAAGTAGTAGTCATACTTTTATTTTTGAGAGCTATCACTTTGTACTTTTTTAGATTTGATTCAGATCCTAATATGATAATTTTAAAAGATCCTTTTTTAAATACATTTATATATCAATTAAATGAAAATACGGGTTTATATAATCAACATGATTTGTTTTTTTCTGGACACACTGCCAATCTTTTTTTAGTTTCCATTCTTTATAGTGAAAAAAGATTTAAATATTTTTTCTTATTAATTACATTTTTAATAGCCACTTTTTTAGTTTTACAAAGAGCTCATTATAGTATTGATGTTTTATTTGCCCCACTATTTTCATTAATTGCTTTATTTGTTCAAAAAAAAATTAAATCTTACCAATGAAATTCACATTTTCTGTATTATTAATTTTTCTCTTCACTTTTGAATCAAATTGTCAAGTAAAAATATTTGGAGAGTATATTTATTGGGATGAAATAAAAATCAAGTTAGATAATCATCCAAATATAAAAATTATTGATTTTGAAACTGGATTAACGTGGATGGTAACAGTAGTTAATAAAGACGTTATAAATAGTTTACATGCTGATGTTGAACCTTCTTCAATTTTAGATAAATTAAAGTCTTCGACTTTATGGGGAGGAGATAGTTGGGAACCAAGGCCAGTTTTAGTTCAAATGCCAGATGGTAGTTTGGTGGCTGCTTCAATCCATAATATGCCACATGCTGGGTTAGATCATGCTCCATTTTTATCTATGGTTGAGAACAGGACCGGGGGGTACGGAACAGGTTATAATAGAGATTTTGTAAAAAATAATGGAATGTCGGGACACGTTTGTTTACATTTTGCAGGTAGTAGAAGTCATAAAACAAAATCTAGAATTAACGTTCACCAAAAAGCAATAAAAATCGCTGCAAATAAAAAACCCTTCAAAAAAGAAGGGTTTTAATAGTTGCGGGGACAGGACTTGAACCTGCGACCTTTGGGTTATGAGCCCAACGAGCTACCAACTGCTCTACCCCGCAGTGCAAATATATAAATAATTTAAAATTTATTTTACTATTTATTTATTTATAATTTTGAACTAAATATTTAAAAATGCATAAATCTGGTTTTGTTACTATTATAGGAAATCCAAATGTGGGGAAGTCTACATTTTTAAATAAAATAATTGGAGAAAACATTTCAATTATATCTAAAAAAGCTCAAACAACAAGGCATCGGTTATTAGGAATATTAAACGAAGATGATTTTCAAATTGTTTTTACTGATACTCCTGGAATAATTAATACTAAATATGAATTACAAAATGCCATGATGAATTTTGTAAAAAATTCTTTACAAGACTCTGATATTATAATTTATATAGTAAGTAATGAAAAAAAAGATATTTTAAACGAAGCTATTCTAAATTCTATTATTAAAACTAAATTAAAGTTGTTTTTACTTATTAATAAAGTTGATTTAATGGCTCAAAAAGATGTTAAGTCAGCAATGGATTATTGGGAAAGGAAATATAAACCTTACAAAATCTTCCCTATTTCTGCTCTGAATAAATATAATTTAGATAATGTTTTAGAAGAATTAAAAAAGGTATTACCAATTTCTCCCCCATATTTTCCAAAAGATTCATTAACGGATAGAACACTAAGATTTATAATCTCAGAAATAATTAGGGAAAAAATTTTCAAGAGGTATGAAAAAGAAATACCATACTCAAGTGAAGTTGTAGTTGATGAGTATAAAGAAAAAGAAAATATAGTTGATATTAGTTGTATAATTTACGTAGAAAGAGAATCTCAAAAAGCTATAATGATTGGAAAAAAAGGAAGCGCCTTAAAGTCATTGGGAATTTCATCAAGAAAAAGCATTCAAAACTTCATAAATAAAAAAGTTTTTTTGACATTTAATGTAAAAGTTTTAAAAGATTGGAGAAAGAAAAAACAACAATTAAAAAAACTGGGATATTTAAATTAATATGGCAAATATAGTAGCAATAGTAGGAAGACCAAATGTTGGTAAATCAACTTTATTTAACAGGCTTGTACAAAGAAAAAAATCAATTGTACATAATCATAGCGGTGTTACAAGAGACAGGATTTATGAAAAGTCAGATTGGAATGGGATTAATTTTTCCTTAATTGATACTGGAGGGTTTGTTAAAGGTTCTGATGATATTTTTGAAAAAGAAATAGTCAAACAAGTTGAATTCGCAGTTAATGAAGCTAGTGTTATTTTATTTGTTGTTGATGTAAGTGTGGGTATAACAAAGTTGGACTCTGATTTGTCGAAATACCTAAAAAAAATTCAGAAGAAAGTAATTTTAGTTGTCAATAAAGTTGACGATACTTTTAAAAACTATGACACCCCTGTTTTTTATAATTTAGGTTTTGGTGAATTCTACTCAATTTCTGCAATTAATGGCGCTGGAACAGGTGATCTTTTGGATTATGTTGTTTCTTTTTTAGATAATACTAATGAGACAAGTGAATATGATTTTCCTAGAATTTGTGTTGTAGGTCGACCTAATGTTGGTAAATCATCTCTTGTAAACTTATTGCTTGATGATGAAAAAAATATTGTAACTAATCAAGCAGGAACCACAAGAGATTCTATAGATAGTTATTTTAAAAAGTATAATCAAGAGTTTATTTTAGTTGATACAGCAGGAATAAGAAAAAAGTCAAAAGTAAAAGAAGATTTAGAGTACTATTCTGTTATTCGCTCAATAGGAGCAATTGAAAACTCAGATGTTTGTATTTTGATGATTGATGCTCAAACTGGAATGGAAAATCAAGATCAAAAGATTTTCAGCCTAATTACTAAAAATCAAAGAGGGGTTGTATTATTAATTAATAAGTATGATTTAATTAAAAATAAAAAGGAAGAAAAAATAATTATAGAAAATAAAATAAAAGAAAAAATAGCTCCCTTTACTGATATATCTATTATTTTCATTTCAGTCTTAAACAAACAAAGAGTTTTAAAGTCAATTGAGTCAGCTGTTGATGTTCATAAAAGACTATCTTTTAAAATAAGCACAAGTAAACTAAACGATTACATGTTATCAATAATCGAAAAAAATCCACCTCCAAGTACAAAAGGAAAAAGAGTTAAGATTAAATACGTAACACAGTTACCAACTAGAAGACCTTCCTTTGCTTTTTTCTGTAACTTGCCTCAGTATATAAAAGAGAGTTATAAACGATTTTTAGAAAATAAATTAAGAGAGAAATTTAATTTTACAGGAATACCTATCCAATTATTTTTTAGAAAAAAATAATTTATATATTAAAATGCCTTTTAATAATCTCCACGAAATCTAATTTCTCCCAAGGAAAAATTTCAACATTTTTTTGAATATAATCATCATCACTAAATGTTATACATGGGTTTTGATTACATCCACAATTTAAATTTTGGTTGTTTTTTCCGACTTGCTGTTTTCTTAAAGTATATTTTTCTTTTTTGCTTTCTCTACCCATATGTCCATATGCAGCAGTTTTAAAATAAATTGGGTTTTTTAGTTTTAATCTATCAATAATCGATGCAGGCCTTAAGTCAAAAATATTTTCTATTTTTTTACTTATTTCAGAATCACTTAATTTTAAATTAGATTTTCCATAGGTATTAACATAAATGTTCATAGGCTTAGCTACTCCAATTGCATATGAAACTTGTACCAATATTTCTTGAGAAACTCCAGCAGCAACTAAATTTTTAGCGATATGCCTACAAGCATATGCAGCTGATCGATCAACTTTAGAAGGATCTTTTCCTGAAAAAGCACCACCTCCATGAGCACCCTTTCCACCGTATGTATCAACAATAATTTTTCGACCAGTTAATCCAGTATCGCCAAAAGGGCCACCTTGAACAAATCTTCCAGTCGGATTAACATGAATGATTGTATCATCACAAAAAAGATTTTGTTCATTTAATGATATTCTCTCTTTAACCCTAGGTATTAAAATATCTAAAATATCTTTTTTAATTTTTTTTAACATTTTTTCATCACTATCAAATTCATCATGTTGGGTTGAAATTACAATTGTGTGAATTTTATTTGGTGAGTGGTCATCATTATATTCAATTGTTACTTGAGATTTTGCATCAGGTCTCAAATAAGGCATCAACTCATGATTTTTTCTTATTTCAGCTAATTCTTCTAAAATAATGTGAGATAAATTTAGCGAAATTGGCATATATGTTTTAGATTCGTTGGTTGCGTATCCAAACATAATTCCTTGATCACCTGCACCTTCTTCTTTATATAAACCTTTATCAGAAGAAACCCCTTGATTAATATCTGGAGATTGTTCGTCGATATAGGTTGTGATTTTACAAGTTTCAGAAGAAAATTGGTATTCTTTTTTGGTGTATCCAATTGAACTAATAACATCTTTTGCTATTTCTTCAAAATTAATTTTTGCTTTAGATTTTATTTCTCCGCTGATAATAATTGTATTGGTGGTAACTAATACCTCGCAAGCAACTTTTGAATTTGGGTCAATTGCTAAATGAGCATCTAAAATAGCATCAGAAATTTGATCTGCAACTTTGTCTGGGTGTCCTTCAGAGACTGATTCGGATGTAAAAAGATATTTATAAGACATTAATGTAATTAATTTAGGGCTAGCAAATATAAATAATATTTACGTATTTATTAACTTCTTAAAAGTTTCTTCTATTGAAGTTGTTAATTCAGATTTATATTTATCCATTATGATTTTACCACTGTTAATAATGATAACTCTATCACACAAAGACTCAACCTCATTTAAAATATGAGATGAAAATAAAATACATTTATTTGGAGATAACTGTAATAATAAATCTCTTATTTTCATTAATTGATTAGGGTCTAATCCAGATGTGGGTTCATCTAAAATAATTAATTTTGGATTATGTATTAAGGCTTGAGCAATACCCACCCGTTGTCTATATCCTTTTGATAAAGTTTCAATTTTCTTATTTAGGACATCGTTTATTTCAGTTAGTTTTATAACATTATTTAAATTAGAAATATTACTCTTGTGAATACTTTTAATAAAGTTTAAAAACTCTTTAACGTACATATTTTCATATAAAGGATTATTCTCTGATAGATAACCAATATTTTTTTTAATTTTTTTAGGTTCACTCAAGGTATCTTTTCCATAGACTAAAACTCTTCCAGAATCTTGTTTTATGTATGAACAAATAATTTTCATGAGAGTAGATTTTCCTGCTCCATTTGGTCCTAAAAAACCAACAATTTCTCCCTCTTTAAGGTTAAAGCTTATCTCATCTAAAACCTTCTTTTTGTGATAAAATTTAGAAATATTTTTAATGTTAACGGACATAATTATTTGAAATACAATATTTAAATATAAATTTTAGTTTTTTTAGATAAAAAACAATATAGTTTTTTTTTATAACTTCATTTAAATATATGAAAGGAAAAGTAATAAAATGTGTAAAACATCGATACTCAGTTTTAGAAAAAAACAAGCTGTATTATTGTAAATTAAAAAATTCATTAATTATGAAAAAAAGTGAATTTTCAAATCCAATTACAGTTGGAGATATAGTTGAATTTACTTTAATTGATGACACAGAAGAAGGGGTGATTAGTAAAATTATAGAAAGAAAAAATTATGTTGTCAGAAAGTCCGTTAATTTGTCTTATAAATCACAAATTTTAGCATCTAATATTGACTATGCATTTTTGATTGTAACAATTAAGCATCCTGTAACAACTTTGTTATTTATAGATAGGTATTTAGTTACTACAAATGCATATAAAATACCAACTATTTTAATTTTTAATAAGATCGATAATTATAACGAAGAAGATAAATTATTGGAGAATGAGTACAAAAAAATTTATACTAAAATTGGGATTAAATGTATTTCAATTTCAGTTTTAAAAAATAAGAACATTAAATCCGTAACTAAATATTTATATAATAATACTGTTTTATTTTCAGGTCATTCTGGCGTTGGCAAATCGTCTTTAATTAATTTATTATCCCCAAACCTTAACTTAAAAACAAAAAAAATTTCCGATAAACATAAACAAGGAATACATACTACAACTTTTTCTGAAATGTTGATGTTAAACGACTATAACGCCTCTATAATAGATAGTCCTGGGATAAAGGGTTTTGGTTTAGTCGATATTTCAAAAAATAACTTAGCAAGTTACTTTCCTGAGTTTAAAGAATTATCTCATTTATGTAAGTTTAAAGATTGCTTACATGTGAATGAACCTAAATGTAAAATTTTAGAGCAATTAAGTAAAGAGAAAATTTCTAAAAAAAGATATTTAAATTATTTAAACATGTTAGAAGAAAGTATTGGTTATCGAAAATAAAAAAATAATAAATAAGTTATGAGAGTTTTAATTCAAAGAGTGATAGATTCCTCAGTTAAGGTAGATGGAAAAATAATTAGTAAAATTTCAGAAGGGTTATTAGTTTTTGTTGCATTTTCAGATTTTGATTCTGAGGATGATTTAAAATGGACAATCAAAAAAGTTATTAACTTAAGAATTTTTAATGATGATAATCAAAAAATGAATCTTAGTTTACTTGATTTAAAAAAAGAGATTTTAATTGTAAGTCAGTTTACATTATTTGCAAAAGTGAAAAAGGGAAATAGGCCCTCTTGGAATGAAGCTTCTTCATTTCTGAATGGAGAGCAGTTATATAATAAATTTATTAATTTACTTAAAAAATCTTATGATTTAAATAAGGTAAAAGTTGGCTCTTTTGGGTCGGATATGAAAATTAATTTAACTAATGATGGGCCAGTGACTATTTTCTTTGATTCTAAAAATTAATTTTAATTTTTTAATTAAAATCATATGGTTTTTTGTAGTTAAAAATAAATTTCAAGTTTTTATTTAAAGTCATTTTTCCAGGATTGATGCCCGGTTTACCCTCTGGAATATCCATTTTTATTTCATTAAAGTATTCAATCCAAATCTCGTGAAATTTTCCATTTGATTTTTTATATGTCATTGGGGAAAGATTGAAAAAACAAGTATCTCCATTAAAAATTTCGTAGATAAATTCGGAGCAATAATAAGAATCGTTATTCATCAAAAAATTCATGTCATATTCTTTATTTAAATAATTTTTTGATTTTTCAATTGCTCTTTTGATTAAGTCTTTATTTTCATTTAAATAATAAGGATGAATTTTCGCTATTGTAATTTTTGGAATGCCACTTTTAGTAATACTTCTTTGTATAAATTCTTCTAAAGGAACAGTTTTTACTCCATTCACATAAGCTTCAAGTACTTCATAATTTTTATTTTTTTTTATTATCATTCCTACATGAGAATAATTTTGATTGAAGATTCCTGGTGTCACTTCTTCAATTGCATCGCAAAGAGGACTTGAATCTAAATCTTGAAAAATAAAATGTCCTTCATCTGGTTGGTAGTTTAATAGAAAAAAATTTAAATAATTATTTTGCGATGAAAGAAGATTAAAAACAAATAAAATAGGTAATAAAATTTTATACAAAACCTATTCAGCTAAAATAATTATCTTATTATTTTTCATTTCAATTACTCCGCTTGATATTGTAATCTCTTTTTTTTGATTGTTAGTATCAATAATTTTTATCACTCCTTCATTTAAAGAAGAAACGATTGGCATATGGTTATTTAACATTTCAAAGCTCCCTGATTTACCAGGAACCTGAACAGATCTTACCTCATTATTAAATAAAGTTGTTTCGGGAGTTAAAATTTCTAATTTCATACTTTATTTAGCTTCATTTATCATTTTCTCACCTTTGGCAATAGCCTCTTCAATAGTACCTACCAGGTTAAATGCTGCTTCGGGTAAGTGGTCTAATTCACCGTCAAGTATCATATTAAATCCTTTTATAGTATCATCTATACTTACAAAAACACCGGGTATACCTGTAAATTGTTCTGCTACATGAAAAGGTTGTGAAAGAAACCTTGCTACTCTTCTAGCTCTATGTACTGCAGTTTTATCTTCTTCTGATAATTCATCCATACCCAAAATTGCAATGATGTCTTGAAGCTCTTTATATCTTTGAAGGATTTCTTTCACTCTTTGTGCGCAATTGTAATGTTTATCTCCTAAAATTTCAGGGTTTAAAATTCTTGATGTTGAGTCAAGAGGATCAACCGCAGGGTATATACCCAACTCAGCAATTTTTCTCGAAAGAACGGTAGTTGCATCTAAGTGAGAAAATGTTGTTGCGGGTGCAGGATCTGTTAAGTCATCTGCAGGAACATAAACTGCTTGAACAGATGTGATTGAACCTGTTTTTGTAGATGTTATTCTTTCTTGCATAGCTCCCATCTCAGATGAAAGAGTTGGTTGGTATCCAACTGCAGAGGGCATTCTACCAAGAAGTGCTGAAACCTCTGAACCTGCTTGAGTAAATCTAAAAATATTATCAATAAAAAATAAAATATCATTTCCACTTTTTTTACCATCACTATCACCATCTGCGCCACCATCTCTAAAGTATTCTGCTAACGTTAGTCCTGATAAAGCTACTCTTGCTCTCGCTCCAGGAGGCTCATTCATTTGACCAAAAACTAGTGTTGCTTGTGATTCTTTCAATTTAGATTTATCAACTTTGTTTAAATCCCAATTACCTTTTTCTAGTTCTTTGACAAAATCATCTCCATATTTTATGACTCCAGACTCTATCATTTCTCTAAGAAGATCATTTCCTTCTCTCGTCCTTTCTCCAACCCCAGCAAAAACTGATAGACCATCATGCCCTTTAGCAATATTATTAATTAGCTCCATAATTAATACAGTTTTTCCAACTCCAGCTCCACCAAATAAACCAATTTTTCCACCTTTAGCATAAGGTTCAATTAAATCAATTACTTTAATTCCTGTAAACAAAACTTCTGTATTTGTAGATAGTTCTTCATATTTAGGCGCTGGTCTATGGATAGGGTAACCATCTTCTTTAGATAATTGACCAATTCCATCAATTGCATCTCCTACAACATTTAGTAATCTTCCTTTAATATTATCACCAATAGGCATTAAAATAGGATTTCCAGTTGCAATAACTTCCATTCCTCTTTTTAAACCATCGGTTGAGTCCATTGCTATGGCTCTAACTGAGTTTTCACCAATATGTTGTTGGCATTCAACAATAATTTTTTCTCCAGAGTCTTTTATAATTTCTAATGAATCATAAATTTTAGGTAGGTCGTTACCTTCTTCGTTAAAAGTAACATCAACTACTGGGCCAATTATTTGAGAGATTTTTCCTTTTTTTGCAGACATATCTTATATATGAGATTAAATGTTAATTTTTTTTAAAATACGCATAAAAGTAATTATTTATTAAATATAAAAACAAAGTTTTTTATGTTTTTATTTTTTTATTTTTGAACAATATACTTTTTAGCAAATCTTCATTGAAAATATACAAAGGTTTAGATAGTTTTAATAAATTAGAAAATGCGGTTATCACCACAGGAACTTTTGATGGTTTACATAGAGGGCATGTACATATTTTAGATGAACTAACAAAAAAAAACTCTTCACAAGAGAGTGTATTAATTACTTTTTTTCCACATCCTAGACAAGTTTTATTTCCAGACCAAACTATAAAATTCATTAATACTTTTGATGAAAAAATAGAGTTAATTTCTAATTATAAAGTTGATCATGTAATAATACAAGAATTTAGTTTTGAATTTTCAAGAATATCGTCTTTGGAATATATCAGGGATATTTTGAAAAATAAAATTGGTCTTAAAAAATTAATTGTTGGTCATGATCATCATTTTGGTAGAAACAGAGAGGCTTCAATTAAACAAGTGAGTGAATATGCAGAATTGTATGATTTTGAGATTCATGAAGTTCCCCCCTTAAAGTTAAATGGTATTGTAGTTAGTTCTACCAAAATTAGAAACGCTTTAGAAATAGGTAACGTTGAATTAGCCAATAATTTATTAGGTTACGAATTTCATTTTGAGGGGGAGGTTGTTCATGGAAAGGGTGTGGGTAGAAGTCTAGGTTTTCCTACAGCAAATATTATTGTAGGAAATAAAAATAAAATAATTCCAGGTAATGGGGTTTATGCGGTTAATGTTTACTTTGAAAATAAAAAATATAAAGGCATGTTAAATATTGGTTTTAATCCAACTTTTGATGAGAAAAAATTATCTATTGAATTAAATATTTTTGATTTTCAATCTATAATTTATGAAAAACAAATAAAAGTATTTTTTAAGAAAAAAATTAGAGATGAAATAAAATTTAAATCTCCCGAAGAATTAAAAAGTCAACTAAAAAAAGACAAGGAATTGGTTAAAAAGATTTTATCTTTTTAATACTAAATTAAAAACAACAGTATATACTAAGCCAAAAACAAGTGATTTCACTATTAACTTAAAATCAAGGTAAATATCAACACTAGGTATTCCCTTTCCACTAACAAATAAATCAGCCAAAGGATAAGAAATCCAGAACAAAATAGATAAAATTATAAATTGATTAAGGTATTTTCTCATTGTTATTCAATTATTAATTTTTCAATTTTAAAAACAGTGTTATTATTTACAAATGCAATAAAGTACAAACCGTTATTCAAATCTCCTTTGTTAAGTACAAATTCGTAGTTATTTAAATTTATATTTCTAACTAATCTTCCACTCATATTAAAGATTTTTAATTTTTCAATTTTGATGTTAGAACTAATAATTGTGCTTTCTGTTAAAGGGTTAGGAAAAATTTTTGTTTTTGGCTCATTATTTTCATCTAATGATATTTCATCACAAGCATCTCCAACGCCATCATTGTCGGAGTCTAATTGGTCCGGGTTGAAAATTTGAACACAGTTATCACACGCATTTCCAACTCCATCTGAGTCACTGTCAGACTGAGAAGCATTATTTATGTCAGGGCAATTATCAATTCCAGTACAAATTCCATCCCCATCTACATCACCATAAATACAATTATTTTGGCAATCTTCAAATATCCCATCAGGGTAGTTACAAGTTCCATTATCTACATTAGCTTCCGAATTAAAATTAGTTGCTAATTCACAAGTACAACCGTAAACAAAATAATTTATATCAAAACAATTATCAAATAATGTTTGAGCTAATTGGTCAGCTTCTTTTAACTTTTGAACAGAAGCTAATGGTCCACCTGTTTCAGCTCTTGCCCAAACCACCCCTGTAGTGATGTAGTTTACTGCTCCAGGCTCTAATGTGAATGGGCCAGCAGATTGAATAAATCTTCTATCAGAAGGTGTATTTCCAGCTGTTGTTTCATCCCAATTAGTTTCAAAATTTGGATCTGATGTTCCAGGAAACATAAAATCACATTCTGGATTTGTTGCATCTCCACCGTTCCCACCGTAAGTCATTGGTTGGCCATTAGTCCAAACTCCTTTTAAATAGTTATAATAATCAATTGCAAAAACAGGATCATTATTCCAATCATAAATATCAGTGTCCCATGCAGCGTTATTGTAATAAACAAATTTCGACATAATAATTTGCTCTCCTATTTCATCAACTTCACCATCCCTATCATTGTCAATACCATCATTTAGATCTGCTAATGGTCCTCTAAAAAAATCAACTCCAACTGCTGGAGGGTTTTCACCATAACCATTTACTCCTTGAAGAGCATCACTTTCATCAATATTATCACCGTTATAACAATATCCCAGACCAAGTTCAACATCGCAACCAATATAATCATCTTGATAATTACCAACATCAGGATCTACCCATTGCCCAAAATATGTTTCATTTAAAGTTTCTGTAGATCTATTAATAATTTTATAACTGTAAAATGTCATGTCACCTAACTCATCTACAGTTTTGTAAGCAAAAGCTTGAGCTTGAATTTCTAGTCCAATATCTGCCCCACCAGTTTCACCATGAAAATTTCCTCTGTCATTAAAAACCCACCAAATACTTTGGTCTCCAAATAACATATCATCATTAGCACAATTTAAATCTCCAGATATATTATATGCCGGATAATCTCCGTTATTATATTCACCATCTCCATTCAAATCTATAAATGGAGCCATATAGTCATATGTGCCATCAATATTTAATCTTGATGCAGGCCAATTATTAATTACATCAGGAACTTCATAATTTGGATAAACTTCTAGTTCATTACAATCAGGGTTATTGACACAATTAGTATAATCATTAAAAGCTTCCACATCAGACAATTTTATTGACCAGTGATTATTATATTCATTGCAAACATCTACATTAGTTGCCCCATACACATCACTTTCAGCGTTACCGTTCAAAGGTCCAGGGAAAAAGTCTACCCCTGCTGTTCTGTAAGTCATTGCAGCAACTTTTAAATTATTTACATCGTCTAAGCCACCAATCCATAGAGCTCCCGCAAAAATAGAATGAATATTACCGTCTTTAGGAATTTCATATTGAGCTGCAGATAGATCCCACCACATATCACCTCCTCCGAGAACAAGTGCTCTAACATTACCAATATCTAGGTAAGCTGAAGATGAAGGGGCGCTACAGCCACCTCCAATTCTTTCAATAGGGCTAATATTTTTCTTTTCTGGTTTAAGATTAAATTCAGCAGAAAAAATACAGAGGGGTAAAAATGAAATTAAAAAAAACATATTTAATTTGTTCATAATAGAATGGGGTTAAGTTAAAGTAAATATAATTAAAAATAATTATTAGGTTTATAACTCTTAAAGTAAGTTGGTTTTTTCACAGTATACAATAAAATATCTGTTATAAAAACGTCTTAAAATAGGTCGGATTCCAATTTTTTTGGGATTGAAAGATTTCCACTTTTCAGAATCAACTATTTTCCAGTTTGTTCTATTTAATAAAAATTCAAATTGTTTTGGCTCAAATTCATGATAATGTTTGTCCCAATCATCATTTTCATTCCAATATGCATTAGCAAACCAAAGTTTAAGAGGAACAGAGGCGATAAGCTTCTTGTTTTTGACTGAATTTAATAAGTTAAAAGGAGCCAGCATATGTTCAAAAATTTCAAATGCTGTAACTATATCAGCCTCGGAATCTGATACTATTTTAAAGTCAACATCTAAATTTTCTCCATTGGTATTCTCAACCTTATAGCCAGCATTTTTCATTATTTCAGAAAAATCATTGGTTGTACCTAAGTCCAAAATTTTTTTTGATTTAGGGACGTGTTTTTGTAAAAACCTAAGAGTTTTTTCGTATCTAATTTTTTTGTAATAGTCTATTTTTTTCACTTAAAAGTTCAATTGAATTCCAAGCATATAGTTTCTAGTTGCTTGAGGATAAACACCTGTTTGATTGTAAACTTGAGTACCATTATAAACTCCATCTTCATCATCTTCAGTGGTTAAATATGGGTCAGTAAAATCAATATAATCTACAGGAGAAATAAATGGATATGTCCAACCAAAAGAGGAATAAAGACTATTAAATAAATTTTTTACATGAAACTTAATTTTTAATTCTTGAGAATCATTTCTTTTTAAATTTACATGTAATGATAAATCATGAGCAGAGTAACCAGGTAACTCTCTATCAACATTATTGGTATTATCTAAAAATTGGCGACTTACATATTTTGAATCAAAATTTAAACCCCAAGACATATATTTATTTTTAAATATTTCCCAGTTTAGTGAAGAGCTTGCAATTAAATTAGGAGAAAAAGCAATTGAAGTTTTATTGTGACTTGTTATTTCTTGTTCACCCGATTCCCAATTATCAATAAACTCATTAAATGAATCAATTTTATTATCACTAATATTTAAATTGAATGACCATATAATTGGATCAAAATTAATTTTACTTAAAACTTCCAGGCCCATTCTGTAACTTTTGTCAACATTCGTTCTAATTGCTGCACCTACGTCATTTAATTCACCAGTTAAGACTAGTTGATTTCTATAATCCATGTAATAAAAACCCGTATTAATTATAATTTTATCAGACTTAAATAAATATTGAATCTCTGTATTATACAATCTTTCAGATTTTGGATTAGAGTTGTTAATCAAATCAAATCTATTTGGTGCGCTATTACCAACAGAAAAAGATCCAAATAATTTGTGATTATCATTTTTTGTATATGTTAATCCCAATTTTGGGTTAAAAAATGCATAGGTCCAATTATTATTGTAATATAAATTTTCATAATTATCTATTTGGTCATCAGTAGTTCCTTCAATTTGGTAATCAATTTTTTGAACTTGTAAATCAGCACATAATAAAAAAGAGCCAAGATTCAAAGTAGATCTAGAATATATATTTCCTGAAATTTTATTACCTAAGTTTCTGTAATAATCTGAAATAGGAACAGAATTGTAGTTGTATTCATTTTCCTTATAATTTTCATCATTAATTGAAACAACTTTACCAAAGTGGTTTCCATCATATTTATTTATTGAAAAACCAGAAATATTGGAAAAATTTTCATTTTTATAATCAGATTTTATGATAAGTCCGTAGTAATCATTATCCAACCATTTTCTGTTAACAATATCAGCCCTGTCAGATGGGTTGATTAAATAAGAAAAAGCATTTATATAATTTCCAATTTCTACTCCATCACCATAAAAGCCATTATCAAAACTCTCATAGTATCCCTCTCCGTGAGTGTAGTGAAAAGATGATGAGATTTTTAATTTATTATTAAACGAATGGTGAATATGTGCTTGATGATGAATTTGTTCGTAATGATCAATTTGATTGATGTAGTTGTAAGGGTTGTATGTTCTCAATTCTATGTCATCTAAATATGAAATAGGTACACCATACCAAGCTTGATAAGTTTCTTCGATACCCCCAAATGAGATTAGTTGAATTAAAGTTTTTTTACTGTTATATTGAGTGGCTAAATAGTATGATTTTAAGTCTGAAGAAGCTCTATCAATATAACCATCGCTTTTTATTTTTGAAATTCTACCATCAAAAGTAATTCGGTTTTTTATTAAGCCGCTTCCAAACCCAATCGAAGTTTTATTGGAATTATATGAACCAAAACTATAATCAATAGTTCCGTAAGAGTCTTTATTTAATGACATTGTTGAAATGTCAATTTGGCCACCAAATGAACCATTACCAACTGTAGAAATACCTACTCCTCGTTGAATTTGAATAGATGATGCTGAGGAAAATAAATCAGGAATATCAACGTAATAAACTTGTTGAGATTCAGAGTCATTTAGGGGAATCCCATTAATAGTCACATTAATTCTTGTTTGGTCACTTCCTCTCAATCTCAATGAGGAGTAGCCAATACCATTTCCAGCATCAGAGTTAAAAATCATAGAAGGTTCATACTTTAATAAAGATGGAATATCTTGGCCTAGATTTTTTTCATTAAGTTTTTCTATATTAATATCTTTCTTTGTTGAAGGATAAGTTGTTTGGATTTTATTACTTATTAAATCAATTTTATTTAAAAAGGTTGTATCATTTTTTAATTCACTTTCCTGAGAGAATGAATAAAAATGTAAAATTAAAATTAAAGTAATTGAAAAAGATTTTTTCATTTTGGTTTGTTTAAAGTTAATATTTCAATTCTAGAATTACCTAGCAGATTCAATGGGTTTATTCTCAGCTTTAAAATTAAGCACCCCTAACCATAAGTACAAAACTAATTTTTTTTATTAAAAAATATATTTATTTATTATTTTTTGTGCTTGTTTAATTCTATTAATCTCACTTCCAGAAATTATTGTGTAAGACTTATTATTAAGCTCGTTTAAATAAAGTTTAAAAATTCGTTTCCTGTCGTACGGGTTTTCTCTCAGGGTATCTTTTTCCCATGGAATATCAGGGTAACAGATGAAATAGTGGTCGTAATCTTCTTTTTTATTATAAAACCAGGGGTCACATTTTTTAAATTTATCAATGCTCCAAATTTTAATAGTATGGATTCCAGTATCGCAGAGCATAATTTTTTTTTCAAGCTTTAGTATTTTATTTTCTTCCCTTTCTTGTCCTTTTCCAATTTTTAGTAAATCTTCATATACATATTTTCGATTTAAGTTTTTCAAATATTTTCTAGCAAATTCATGTGCAATATTACAATTATATATTTCTGCTAAGGAATTTGCTAGCGTTGTCTTTCCACAAGATTCAGGACCTGTAATTACAATTTTTTTTGTCATGAGATTTTTAGTTCTTTTCTCCATGTCAAGTATCCATGAATTGCAAAAGGAATATAAAAGAAAAAAAGAAAGCAATAAAAGTAGTCTTCACTTTGTAGATAAAAGAATCCACTAATAACATCTATCCAAATAAAGTACAACCAGCTTTCTAATATTTTTTTGGTAGTCATATACATGGGTATAATATTAAACATAAACATCAATGCGTCAAAGAATGGTTCCTTACTTAAAAATTGTGAATTTGAGATTAAACTACTTTGTAAAAATTTAAATAATACAATAGTTAGTATAGAGCCTATAAGAATTACATAAAGATGAAAATTAAAATTTCTAGTAACTACGTATATTTTTTTAGTATTAATACTTGACCAGTTTTTCAAACCTGATATGCCGACAACAATAAAAAATATTTGCATTACAGATTGTAACGGTAATCCTATTAAGAAAAAAGCATATCCATTAATTATTGCCGCAATAATTAATGCAATCCAACAATAAATACTTTGTCTAATTGAAAGGACAACGTAGATAATACTGAATAATACACCAAAAAATTCGTATATGTGATTTATGACGTAATCTAACATTTGTTTAATTTTTATAAGCTATAGATATGAAATAATCTTCAAACATCTCATGATAAATAATAAATTTTAATTTTTTATTGACTGATTGGTAATGACCTAAGCTTTTTTTTTTGGTTAAATTTTTTAAAAAAATATTTTTTTTAAAAGAACAAGGAAGTCCATTTAGAGTCTTGAAAATAGCTTCTTTTGAGCACCAAATATAGTGTAAGAAGTAAGAATCATTAAATGACTTATTGGAGTCATTTTTTGCAATAAACTTCTTTTGAATAATTTGTATTTTTTCACTTTTTTTTTGAATATCGATACCAACTAAGTTATCACTTATTAAAGCAACAGATAGTTTGTTGGAGTGACTGATTGAAATATTTTTTATTTCATTAGAAACAGGAGCGCCATTTTTATTATAACAAACATTTACTTTTTTATTACAAAGTTCATTTAAAATTAACCTTGAAGTTATAGATTGTTTTTTTCGGTCCAAATTTTTAAATTTTTCAAAATATTTTATTTCGATGTTATTAAAATCAGCTTTATTTAAAAGTTCTTCAACGGATTCAGTTATTTTCCATATACCGTAATTAAATTTTTTTTTATTTATAATTTTTAATAATGGCATTATAGTTAACAGATTTCAAAATTAATGTATTAAATTTGTGTACAATTTATAATAAAAATATGAGCACAAAAACAGAAAACATGAATTTTAAAGTTAAAGATATTTCCCTAGCAGATTGGGGAAGAAAAGAAATTAAGTTAGCTGAGGCAGAAATGCCAGGCCTAATGATGTTGAGAGAAAAGTATGCTAATAGTAAGCCTTTGTTAGGTGCTAGAATCGCTGGGTGTTTGCACATGACTATTCAAACAGCTGTCTTAATAGAAACTTTAGTGGATTTAGGGGCTGAAGTCTCATGGTCATCATGTAATATATTTTCCACTCAAGATCACGCTGCTGCCGCTGTAGCAAAAGCAGGTATACCTGTTTTTGCATGGAAGGGAATGAATGAAGAAGAATTTGACTGGTGCATTGAACAAACATTACACGCGTTCAATGGTAATAAACCACTAAATATGATACTTGATGATGGTGGGGATTTGACAAACATGGTTTTAGATAGATTTCCTGAGTTAGTTAAGCAAATTAAAGGAATATCAGAAGAAACTACAACTGGGGTTTTGCGTTTATATGAAAGAGCGAAAAATAATACTTTGCCACTTCCTGCAATTAATATCAATGACTCTGTTACAAAATCAAAATTTGATAATAAATATGGTTGTAAAGAATCAGCTGTCGATGCAATAAGAAGAGCAACAGATATTATGTTAGCCGGAAAATCCGCTGTTGTTGCGGGTTACGGAGATGTGGGAAAAGGTTCAGTTGCTTCATTAATGGGTGCTGGTTGTAGAGTGATTGTGACTGAAATTGACCCAATATGTGCATTGCAGGCTTCAATGGATGGGTTTGAAGTAAAGAAAATGGTTAATGCAATACCAAAAAGTGATATTGTTATAACTGCTACTGGAAACAAAGATATCATTACTGCTGAACATTTTCTATTAATGAAAGATAAAACGATTGTATGTAATATTGGTCATTTTGATAATGAAATTGATGTAAAATGGTTAAATGAAAATTGTCTTAAAAAAGATGAAATAAAACCCCAAGTTGATATTTATACTTTACCCAATGGAAAAGAAATAATTTTATTAGCCGAGGGAAGACTTGTAAATCTTGGTTGCGCAACAGGACATCCATCTTTTGTAATGTCTAATTCATTTACTAATCAAGTTCTAGCTCAGCTTGAATTATGGGAATCAAGTGAAAAGTATGAAAATAAAGTATATACTTTACCTAAAGAACTTGACGAAATGGTTGCTAGACTTCATCTTGACAAATTGGGTGTAGAGTTAGAAGAATTAAATGATGATCAGGCTAACTATATCAATGTTAAAAAAGAAGGTCCTTACAAACCAGATTATTATCGTTATTAATTGTAAATTGATAAATTATTTCCATAGAGATTTGTATTATATCTTTTTAATGCTTGGCTAGCCGGTCCCTGTATTACTGAACCGTCTGTAATTAAAAATTGTGAATCTGAGCATGGGTCTTTTAATATAATATTGTCTAAATCAACCGTTATGCCACAATCTGCTACAGGGTTATAAGTGCTTGCTCGATCGTAGGCAATAAATTCATATAAATTCTTTCTATATAATAAGATTCCTGCAACACCACCGTTTAAGTAAATCCATCCACCAGGTGCTTCAATATTAAAAAATTCAGGATTATTTATATACAAGTTTAAGTTGACATCAACTTGAGGAAAATCATAGACTTCATTTTCACAACCAAAATGAAAAAGAACTATTAATAAAATTATTTTTTTCATATTTAACAGCTTCTCAATTAATTACTCCTTAATTATATGATAATTTTAATTAAAATACATATATTTAACCTACAAAAAATCACAGTTATACCAAAAAATACTTAAATGATTAGATTTAGTTATATATTTTTCGTTCTTTTTTTTCTTTCTTTTTCTTTTGCTTTTTCTCAAAGTGGAACGTTAAAAGGGAGAGTTATTGATGGTACTAATGCCGAGTCTATACCAATGGTTAATATTGCTCTTCTTCAGGACGGAGCTATAATTGATGGTACGTCAACTGACATGGACGGATATTACACAATCAAGCCAATTCCACCAGGTAAGTATACAGTCGAGGCTTCTTTTATTGGGTATCAAAAAACAATTGTAAAAAATATTCTTATTTCACCAAATAAAATTACTGCTGGAAACTTTGAGTTACTTCCAGAAAATACAGAATTAGGTACCGTAAATATTATTGAAAGTTCAGTGCCTTTAATAGACCCAGACAAATCTGGTGCTGTTAAAACTAAAGAACAAATAACTGCTTTACCAACTAGAAATGTTCAGTCGGTAGCAGCTACAACAGCTGGTATTTATCAGTCAGATGAAGGTGAGGCTTTAAATATAAGAGGAAGTAGATCTTCATCAACGGACTATTATGTTGATGGTATAAAAATAACGGGTAACATTAATGATATTCTCCCTCAAGATGCAATTGATCAAATGACTGTGATAACTGGGGGGTTACCAGCTAAATTTGGTGATGCGACAGGGGGAATAGTAAGTGTAACTACTCGTGGTCCTTCTAGTATAACAAGAGCCGGGGTTGAATTAATATCCTCTTCTTTAACAGACCCATACAACTACAATTTATTATCATTCAACGCTTCAGGGCCAATACTTCGAAAAAAAGATGAAAATAAAACACCAATTATTGGTTATTTAATCACGGGTGAATATAATTTTGCTAAAGATCATGATCCTTCAGCTGTAGGTATACCTAGTTTAAAAACAGATATTTTTAATGACATTCAGGAAAATCCTTCCCAATTTGTTGGAATTCCAAATTATCTTGATTTTTCAACTGTTTACTCTGTAAATAGAGCTGAGTTTTTAAAAGAATCTGATTGGGAAATGGTTGATATAAAACCTAATAACGGAAGAGATGAAATTAAGTTACAAGGTAAATTAGATTTCAGATTAGGTGAAGATATTAATCTAACACTTGGAGGTTCTTTTTCCAACAAACATGAAATGTCTTCTTCTTGGAGAAGAATATTATTAAATTATGATTCCAATTATGAGTTTGTTGACGATAATTTAAACATCTATGCACGTCTGCAGCACAAATTAAGCGACGATGATGCAACTAGTTCTCTTAAAAATGTGTTCTATACTCTTCAGGCAAATTATTCAAAAAGTGGAGAATTATTACAAGATCCAAGGCACGGAGATAATTATTTTGCATATGGTTATGTTGGAAAGTTTATTCCTCAAATGAACTACCAATATGAAAGCAGTCCATTTAGATGGGAGACTAAGGATATAAGAGTTATTCAAGAAAATGGAGATACTATTTTTGAAACGCATACTGGAGCTATTTTAGAAGAATATATTACATATGATTTTGAGCCAGGTGATGAAAATCCACTAATGGCAAATTATACTGAACAATATATTAATTATTTTCACTCTTATCTTCCTAATCTAGATCCTTCAATGGAACATATAATGTTTGGGGGTGGTTTAAGAAACGGAGATACACCTCCTTATGTTTATTCTCTTTGGCTTAACTCAGGTGAAGTTGCGTATACTTTTCGTGATATTGATGTAAATAGATTTGGTTTTACTGGTTCTGCCTCAGCTGATATAGGTAATCATGCTTTAGAATTTGGTTTTGAATACGAAAGAAACAAAACAAGTTTTTATAGAGTTTGGGGTCCAGACCTGTGGAATTTAGGTAGGCAATTAGCTAATCAACATCTTCAAAATAAAGTGTACTATGTAGATGATCAAATACAAAATCAGTACGGAGAAGATTTTTTAATTTTTTCTAGCGAGTATCTTGTTTCTCAAGAACAATATTCAACATTTGGTCAAAATATAAGAAGCCAATATAATATTCCTGATAATGAATGGGTGTATTTAGATCAATTTACCCCTAATGAATTATCTCTTGATATGTTTAGCGCTGATGAATTAATGGACAATGGAAATTTACCTGTATATTATTATGGGTATGATTACAAAGGAAATCCAGTAACAGGTTCTAGGGTTTCTTTTGACGAGTTCTTGAATGAGACTGATGCAAATGGTAATTTTAGTAGAAGAATTTCTCCATTTGAACCAATTTATACTGCTGGTTATATTCAAGATAAATTTTTCTTTGATGATATAGTTTTTAATGTTGGTGTTCGTGTTTCTAGGTACGATGCAAACCAAGAGGTTTTAAAAGATAAATATTCTTTATTACCTGTTAAAACAGTACAACAAGTTGATGCCTCATTAAATCCTAATGCTACTTTAGATGTTTCAACAGGTCAATACTCACATCCTTCTAATATTGGAGATGATTTTGTTGTTTATGCAAACTCAATAACTGATCAAAATCAGATTACGGGATATAGAGATGGTGATAATTGGTATGATGCTACAGGTCTTCCAATATCAGACCCCTCAGTTCTAAATTTAGGTAGTGGTGTTATACCTTTTTTAGAAGATCCTGACCATGTTTCAAAACCAAATGGAGGTTTAACAGGCGATGCTTTTGAAGACTATAATCCTGAAGTTATGATAGAGCCTCGTATTTCTTTTAATTTTCCTATTTCAGACCAAGCAATGTTTTTTGCTCATTATGATATTTTAACTCAAAGGCCTTCTAGTAGTTCAAGAATGAATCCTTATGACTTTTTATATTTAGCTTCTAGAGCAGGGGATGTTCAAAATCCAAATTTGAAAATGGAAAGAACAATTGATTATGAAGTTGGATTTAAACAAGCTTTAAATGAAAGGTCTGCTTTACAAATTTCAGCTTTTTATAAAAATTTAAAGGACATGGTTCAGCAAGAAAGAGTAAATTATGCGTATCCAATTTCATATACTCACTACAACAATATTGACTTTGGAAATGTTAAGGGTTTTTCTTTTAACTATGAATTAAGAAAAACTGGAAATTTATCATTTAACGCAAACTACACATTACAATTTGCGGATGGAACAGGTTCATCTTCAACAACTGCTGAAAATATTATTCAGGCTGGATTTCCTAATTTAAGAGTTACTTTGCCTTTAGATTTTGATCAAAGACATAGTTTAAATGGTAATTTTGACTTTAGATATGGTTCTGGTTCAAATTATAATGGACCTATATGGTTTGGAAAAAAAATACTTCAAAATTTTGGTGCAAATTTAAATTTAACTGCTGGTTCAGGAACACCATATAGTCAACAAACTAATGCTACTACTAGTCAATTTGGAATCCCTATTCAAACAACTTTAGAAGGTAGTGTAAATGGATCAAGAAAACCATGGTCTTTTAGAGCTGATTTGAAATTAAACAAAGAGTTTTCTTTTTCACTAGGAGAAGTTGGAGGAAACGAAAGAAAATTAAGAATGAATGCTTATGTTTGGGTTCAAAATTTATTTAACGCAGACAATATAATAGCTGTTTACGATTACACTGGAAATGCTGATGATGATGGCTATCTAACATCTGCTGAAGGTCAGGCATACGTTCAACAACAACTTGACCCTGTAGCATTTTCTGATCAATACGCTGCCTCTATTATTAATCCAAATTATTTTAGTAGACCTCGTACAATAAGAATTGGTTTAACAATGAACTTTTAATTAATGATTTTTATGAATAAAAAACATGTAATCTTTTTAACGATATTAGCAATTTTCTTTTCAAATGTAACCTTTGCAAAAGAAAATATTCCAAATCCAAATAGTAATAACTCAAACCCTTTAAGAGTAATTTCAGCTGGATGTTTGCCTGCTACTGCTCAAACACAATTAAATGTAAATAATGTTAAAACATTAATCATGACAGGTGGAGATATGTGGTGGGATTTAAATGATGGTGTTTATGAAATACCAAACGGAAGTGATAAGCATTCAATGTTTGCTGGAGCATTATGGATCGGTGGTTTAGATGATCAAGATAATCTTAAAGTAGCGGCTATGACTTATCGTCAAGATGGTAATGATTTCTGGCCTGGACCACTTAATGCAGATAACACTAGCAGTGAGTATGGTTCTGTTTCTGCCTCTGTTTGTGCCGAATATGACCAACATTATAAAATAACTAGACAAGAAGTAGAAGACTATGTTGCATACTTAAATTGTATATCTGAACCTGGTTGCGATATGTCAGAATTTGATGATTATGTACAACCTGCAATTATAAATGACTGGCCGGCTAGTAGAATTGATGTTGATGGAACTTTTGATTATTTAGCCCCTTTTATTGATGTAAATGGAGATGGAAGTTATACAAGTGGTGTGGATTATCCGGGATATGACCTAGAAGGAACTTCAGATTGTAAAACTGACGATGTTTTGTTTGGTGATCAAACTCTTTGGTGGGTTTTTAACGACAACGGAAACATTCATACTGAATCAGGTTCTGAATCTGCTATCGGATTAGAAATTCAGGCGCAGGCTTTTGGATTCTCCACAAATGATGAAATTAATGACATGACTTTTTATAGTTATAAAATAATGAATAGGTCCACTGAAACATTAAATGAAACATATTTTGGTCAGTGGGTTGATCCTGACTTGGGTAACTATCAAGATGATTATGTAGGTTGTGATGTTGGATTAGGTCTTGGTTATTGTTATAATGGAGATGCTGAAGACGATGGCGCATCTGGATATAATTATGATTCTGATGACCCTCCACCTGCTATTGGAGTAGATTTTTTTAGAGGACCACTTGCAGATAGTAACGATGGAATAGATAATGACGGTGATGGTGAAATTGATGAGGCCGGAGAACAAATTATAATGTCTAAATTTGTTTATTATAATAATGATTTTTCTGATCATGGTAACCCAGAAGATGCAATTCATTATTACAACTATCTTAAAGGAATTTGGAAAGACGGAAATCCAATGACTTATGGTGGTACTGGATGGGAATCAGGAAATCCAGGATGTAATTTTATGTTCCCGGATGATACCGATCCTAACTTTACTGAACCTTGGACTGAGATAACTGCAGGAAATGACCCTGCTGACAGAAGATTTTTACAGTCAGCTGGACCCTTCTCTTTAGAACCAGGGGCTGTAAATTATATTACTATAGGTGTTGTATGGGCTAGAGCTTCTGAGGGAAATAATTTTGCCTCTGTTGAAAAAATGAAATTAGCTGATAGGAAAGCACAAACATTGTTTGATATTTGTTTTGAAGTAATTGATGGTCCAAGCGCCCCTGATGTTCAAGTAGTAGAGTTAGATGAAGAACTAATTTTAAATCTTACATACTCCGAAAACTCTAATAATTTTGGAGGTGCTTATATGGAAGAAGATCCTTTTATCTCTGATGTTTTAGCTGATTTAGATGGAGACGGAGTTTATGAAGATATTCCTATTGACCGTAACTATAGATTCGAGGGATATCAAGTTTTTCAGTTAAAAGATGACCAAGTTTCAGTTAACGATTTATATGATCCAAATAAAGCCTATATGGTATTTCAAAGTGATATTGAAAATTATAGATCAACTAACGAAAATGGTCAGCCTATAGTTAGTTTTGAAGCAGGAGATAATCCAGATCCCATATCAGATCTTGTCAACTATAATTTGGATGAATCTGTAGGACCAAATGTATTTGTTCCTCAAAATATGACCTTGGGAGCTGATAATCAGGGTCTATCTCACTCAATCCGCATTACTGAAGACAAGTTTGCCACTGGAAACACAGATTTAGTTAATAATAAGCCATATTATTTTATGGTTGTTGCATATGCTCATAATGATTATATAAAATATGCGGCAGACACTCCTTTTAATAACTCAGATCCATATGCGGCAAGCTCATTAGGTCAAAAGAAACCTTATCTAGCAGGAAGAAAGAACATTAAAACTTATACAGGTATTCCTCACAAAACTGAATCTACAGGTAATTTAATTAACGCCGAGTATGGTGTTAGGCCATCTATTATTGGTCTTTCAGGGTCAGGAAATGGAGGTTTTATATTAGATATCACTGAAGATAACAGATATGAAATAGCGAATAATAATATTGTTGATTCATTATTTTACTTACAAGATAGAGGCCCAATAGACATCTCAGTTATTGATCCCTTGTCTGTACCAGATGCAGATTTTATTTTTGAAATGAAGGATGTTATAATTGAAGATGGTATTTTATTAGATGCAAATTGGGATTTAACAAAAATTGAAGATGGTGAGAGTATGACTATTTCATCTACTAACTCTATGTCTGAACAGGTTCAACAGGTCATTCCTGAGTGGGGCTTAGGAATTACTTTAAAAAATGTTGATAGCCCAAGCTCTAACCAAGCTTTAAACAAAGGATTTTTAAGCATTGATCCTATAAATGACATTGAAGAAACTCCTTTAGCACCATTTGGAGATATTGATGGTTTTCCACAATTTATTCCTATTCTAAATGCTTTTGATTGGATTCGTTCAGGAACAACATCTTTTTCTGATACTGATCCAGTTTTAGGTCAATATAGTATTTATAACGATGTTGGATCTCCTTCATCTCCTGAAGACCCTAATGCAGTATTTGAGGTTTTAACTGGTGGTATTATTTCACCATACAAATTATTATCTACTGATTATAAGCATGAATACGAAGCTAATGATTTCACTTTTAGAGATACTATTGGATGTGGCCCAGCCTTTAAAGACTTTAAAACTGATTGTTCTTTGGATAGTTTAAATAATGTAGATATTATTTTTACATCGGATAAATCATTATGGACAAGAGTTCCAATAATAGAAATGGCTGAAGAAATAATTGAAGATAATGGTTCATTATCTCCTAATGGAATAGGGGGTGCAAAAAAATGGGATTTAAGAACTTCAGAGTCAGTAGATAAAAATGGAAACCCTGATGGAACTGGAACAGGTTGGGGTTGGTTTCCAGGTTATGCCATAGATGTTTCAAAAGGAATTAGGTTAGATATTATGTTTTCTGAAGATTCTTCTTTTCCCAATCAGAACGGTGCTGATATGATATTTAATCCATCTGATGAAATTTGGGTTGACCAAAGTATAGTAGGTGTTAATCTTGGTACTGCTGATTGGAGCACATTCTCTGAGGTATCATCCGATGAGTTATGTATGGGTGGTAAACACTGGGTTTATATTCTAAATACACCATATCAAGGAGACGATGAGTCATTAAATACAAATAAAGATTTATTTGACAATTGGGGATTAGCTTCTAGAAAAAAGAAATTGATACCTAAAATTACATGGGTTATGCCTCTTTTGGGATCAGAAATTGATATTAATTCTGATTGGTCAGACTTTGGCTTTAAAGTTAGAGTAATAGAGAAATATTCTTCTAGAAATACTTCTGAAAATAATGGTTTTCCTAAGTATAGGTTTAATACTGAACAAATTTTAACTGTTCAGAATGATAAACAAACTCAAAAGAATGGATTAGAAATGGTAAATGTTGTACCAAATCCTTATAATGGAATTTCAAGTTACGAAACTAGTCAACTTGATAATAGAGTTAAAATCATCAATCTCCCAAGAGAGTGTACAATATCAATATACTCTATAAATGGTTCTTTAATTAATCAAGTATCAAAAGATGCTGAAACTACAGAGTTTGAATGGGATTTAAAGAATATGTA
>CEUK01354185.1_pt1 | contig 27748 bp, 19 predicted proteins | sample 356451 | NCBI WGS metagenome assembly CEUK01 (sample SAMEA2622843, study PRJEB7988) | marine metagenome | isolation source: saline water (ENVO:00002010), including
ACAAACTCAGTTAATGCAAATGGGGGTGGTACCGATGGCCTACCTACAACTTCTGACGCGTATCAGTTTGGCACAGATGGAAGTGACTTTTGGCTTGGGGTACTAAATCCTGGCGGAGAGGAATTGATATATGGTAGTTTCTTTGGTGGAGGGCAATCTGCTGAACACGTTGATGGTGGAACATCAAGATTTGATAAAAACGGGACAGTATACCAAGCGGTTTGTGCAGGATGCGGGGGGAATAACGATTTCCCAACTACACCTGGAGCATGGAGTAGCATTAACGATAGCTTCAATTGTAATCTAGGGGTTTTTAAATTCGAATTAGGCCTAATTGAACCTGACATTGACCTTGTTGCTCCTGAAATTATTTGTCCAGAAGACCCAATTCAATTCGTCAATAACTCACAGGGTGGTGGGGAATATTTTTGGGATTTTGGAGATGGCAATACATCAGATGAGTTTGAGCCTACATACACTTATGAGACAAATGGTGAATGGGTTGTTACGATGACAGTTACAGACCCGTTAGGATGTTTAGATCCTCAACAGGCGACAATTTCACTCTCCATTGCCGATCCACCGAGCCCTACAATTGACCAGGTTACACCAATCTGTTCAGGTGAAGAAGTACAGCTGTTTGCATGGGGTTCTGAGGATTTGTTTTGGCTTCCTGACCCAACCCTAAGCGCGACTAATATTCCAAATCCAATAGCCTCGCCAAATATCACAACTACATACACTGCTTACGACGAAAACGCATGTGGAGCTGCTCAAGTTGAGGTAACTGTAACTGTAAGTGAAGTAGTATTAGAACTTAGCACGCCAGGCGTTTCAATATGCCAAGGTGATGGAATAGATATAACTGCTGAGGGTGGGGAAGAGTATCTTTGGGAACCGCCGGTAGGGATAAACAATCCAAATTCGGGAAATGTTAACGCATCTCCTATTGTGACAACTCAATACACAGTTACAGCAACTGATCAATATGGTTGTCAGGACTCTGGAAATGTTTTATTGACAGTTGTGCCCGGACCTCCCGGCGGTGTTCAACACGATCCCATATCTATTTGTACTGGATACGGAGTAGCACTTCCGTCTTCTGATGGAGACGCTTGGCTTTGGGAGCCGTTTCTTGACTTAAGCCAAAACAATGTCCAACACCCCTACGCTACACCAGACACTGACATAACATATACTTGCTATATACAAAATATTTGCGGAATAGGTATTGACGAGGTTACCGTGAATGTAATAGTTCCAACCGCTCAAGCTTCAGAAGATGGTGGAATTTGCAGAGGAGATGAATTTGAAATCTTTGCATCAGGTGGTGACCCTCAATCTTCCTTTAACTGGGTTCCGCCTCAATTAGTTGGGCAATCAAATAGTGACAATACAGTTGCTTTTCCTGCTGAGACAACGACCTTTACAGTTTTTGTAACGGACTCAAATGGATGTACTGCAAGTGATCAGCTAACGGTCTATGTTGGACAACCACCCGAAGTTGATGCTGGACCAGATAGAGATGTAGAATGGCTAGATAAGGTTCGATTATTGGGCACAACAAATGCTGACGAATTTTGGTGGACTCCTGAAGAAAATCTGAGTTGCTCATATTGCACTTTGCCAGAAGTGCTTTCAGCAGAGCCGGGTTGGTATGTATTCCACGCCATAGATGAAAACGGGTGTGAGGGCTTAGATTCTACTTATTTAGACGTGTATTTTCCAGTATATGTACCAAACACGTTTACGCCGAATAACGACGGGAATAATGACGCATTCTTTGTGGAAGGGGCGCGACTTGAAGGATACATATTAACTGTGTATAATAGATGGGGAGAAAGGGTGTTTTATTCTGAGGACCCTTCTGAAGTTTGGGATGGAACATCTAAAAGCGGAACTCACGTTTGTCCAGATGGGGTGTATCTCTACACTCTAAGATATGAAGATTCTAGGAGTGCTTTATTGTTGAAAGGTCACGTAAACCTCCTGCGTTAGCAACCTAATATTTACTTATCTTGCATTCATGGAGTTAAAGTATACAAGAGCACTTTTACCAGGGATGTTTTTTGATTATGATTGTGTAATAATTCCTGGATTTGGGGGGTTTGTTTGCAATGAACGACCTGCTTGGTATGACGACGACAAAGAGGAGGTAGTTCCCCCTTCAAGGGACGTTCTTTTTAATCCAAACCTCACTCACAACGATGGGCTTTTAGCTCAAGAAATCATTAGATCTACGGGTGTTTCTTACTCAGAAGCTTTAAAGCTAGCAGAAGAAGAAGCTCAGTTTATTTCAAGCGAATTGAAGCGAGGCAAATCAGTTGAAATTTTAGGTGTTGGAAGGTTGTATTCTGGACACGATGGTGTAAATAGGTTTGCCCCTGATGCTGAATTAGTAAGAACGCTTAGTTCGTTTGGTCACTCAAGGATACCTCTTGCGAAACTTCAGTCAAATACCGAAGTCAAGCCCGAATCGAATAAGGGTAAAGAGACGCCAGTTGTGCCAATGGCACCATTTAGAAAAAAGATTGCAAAGGTGGCAGCGATACTTGCTCTACCAATTGCAGCCGGAACAATTATTGGAGGTGCTTATATCGCATCAGACAATTCAGGTTCAAACACTCTTTTAAGTCTTTTCCCCGCACCTGAAGTAATAATCTCTACTTTCACTCCATCTGAACCTACAGACTTAGCATCATTTGATGAAACCGTTGATGATGAAATTAAAATTGAATTCGTTGATCCTACTCCTGAGCCTGAAGATCCGGTTGTAGTAGCTAAGAATAAGCGTAAAGTAAACTTCTTGATTATAGGCGGAGCCTTTGCAATAGAAGAAAATGCACACAACCTTGCAGACGAATTAAGAACAGAAGGATATACGCCGACACTTCATTATCAAAGTCACAATAAACTTCACTTAGTTGCTATTGGTGAATTTGAAAAAGAGGATGCTGCAAGAAAAGCTATGGCACAAGCCCGTAGGTCCGGATACAAGGCATCATGGCTCAAAAAGCTTAGATAATTCTTCGTGACTGTCTGGTGTACAAGGGATCAAACCCTGCTCTAAAAGCAAAAATATTTCTCGACATCTAGCCTCTTCAGGAAATTCCTTTTTACCTTTTGAAACATCTAGTTTATCCTTTCCCTCAACTTTTTGCCACCGCAACACTTCAGCACTAGACTCACTAAATTTGAATAGCCATCTATCGTCAACGCTTACTTTTTCTATATAGGTAATTCTTGACGTTGTGCTCTCCCAAAAGAAGATGCTGAATTCGTCAAGAAGGTATTCAACTTGGTCAGGGTTATCGCTTTTAACTTTTTGCCACTCAGCGGCATCAAGACCTTGAGAGGCAAGAAATTTTACAAACTCTCCCTCTACAGCAGAGAGTTCTTCTGAAGTCAGCCTTCTGTATCTCATTTACTGTTCGATTCCCTCGAGCATAAACATGAAAGAGTACTCCATAGCAACCTCTTTATATCTAGCAAAACGACCAGATGCACCTCCGTGTCCTGTCTCCATATTACAGTACATAATGAGGATGTTGTCGTCAGTTTTGTGATCCCTCAATTTTGCTATCCACTTTGCAGGCTCCCAATATTGAACTTGGCTATCCCAGTAACCTGTAGTAATCAAAGTGTGAGGGTAATTCTTTGCCTCTACATTGTCGTAAGGGCTGTACTTTATTATGTAATCAAAGTATTCTTTCTCTTTGGGATTCCCCCACTCATCAAACTCAAACGTCGTCAGAGGGATAGTCTCATCAAGCATTGTATTTATTACATCGACAAAAGGCACCGCTGCTAAAACACCATTGAATAGATCAGGCGCCATATTCATTACAGCTCCCATCAATAAGCCACCTGCAGAACCGCCCATCGCATACATGTGATCAGGAGAAGTGTATCCATTTTCAGTAAGTGCTTTCCCACAATCGATGAAGTCAGTAAATGTGTTCATTTTATTAAACAGTTTTCCATCTTCATACCAATGTCGCCCCATCTCAGAGCCACCTCGGATATGTGCTAAAGCATAAACAAAACCTCTATCAAGAAGACTTAATCTCGTGCTTGAAAACCCTGGATTCATACTTGCGCCATAGCTGCCGTAAGCATAAAGCAGAAGAGGGGTATTATCTCCTAGTTTTGTGTCCTTATGGTAAACGATGCTTAAAGGAACTTTAACTCCATCACGCGCCTCAATCATGATTCGCTCACTAGTGTAATTAGCGGGGTCGAACTTTCCCCCAAGAACCTTTTGCTGTTTTAATTGCTTTCTGCTTCTATCGCCAAAATTGTGCTCGAATGTTGTGTATGGCGTTGTTAGAGAGGTGTAGCCAAACCTCAAGACCTCACTTTCGTAATCTGGATTAGCAGCTGTAAAAGCAGAATATGCAGGGTCGCTGAATTCTAAGTAATAGTCCTCAGACCGATCCCATTTCATGATTCGGATTTGGTTTAGACCTTCTTTTCTTTCGGAAATTACAAGATGAGATGAGAAAAAATCGGTCCCCTCAAGTAGGACATCCTCACGATGAGGAATTACATCTTCCCAAACTTCTTCAGAAGTATTCCCAACAGGAGTTTTAACTAGTTTGAAATTCTTTGCGCCCTTGTTAGTATGAATGTAGAAGTGCTCTCCATAATGGCTAACTTCATATTCGTGGTCTGTTTCTCTCGGGAGAACTACAGTCCATTCCGAATTGGGACTGTCAGCTTTAATGTATCTAGTTTCAGTACTCAAAGTAGAGTTAGAACTAATCATTATAAACTCTTGGCTTTTAGACTTACCCACCCCAATGTAGAATGTTTCGTCAGTCTCCTCATAAACAACAACATCCTCACTAGCTGAAGTTCCTAAGACGTGTTTGTAAACTCTATATGACCTTAGTGTTTGAGGGTCGTTTTTAGTGTAAAAGATGGTTTTGTTATCATTAGCCCAAACCGCACCTCCATTTGTTTCCGGGATTTGATCTTCGAATAATTCACCATTCAAAAGGTTTTTGAAATACAATGTATACTGACGTCTACTTACGGTATCAACTCCGTACACAAGCAGCTCGTTATTCGGGCTAACAGATGATCCGCCAATTGAGAAATAGTTATGTCCCTTAGCAAGTTCAGGTCCATTAAGCATTATTTCTTCTTCTGCTTCCATTGAGCCTTTTTTGCGACAATTAAAGGCGTACTCATTCCCTTTTTCAAATCTGCTATAGTACCAATATCCTCTGTATTTAACAGGAACACTCTCATCATCCTTTACAATTCTGCCAACGATCTCATCATATAGCTTCTCTTGAAGCTGAACCGTTGGTGCAAGAACCTTGTCCTTGTAATCATTTTCCTTATTAAGATAGTCGATGACATTACTTGTTTGCTCATCGGGAGTATCAGCCTCTTTCTGCTCGTCACTAAGACGCATCCAGAAATATGGGTCTTCTAATTTAAGCCCGTGGATTTCTGTAGTATGTGGGACTTGAGATGCATCAGGAGCCGGGCTACCTAGCTGAGTTTCACTTTTTATGAATTCAGAAGAATCTGTCATAGAACTGCTTGATTTGTCCGCTGGCGTTGTGCAAGAAAATAAAAACACGGTCGCTGCGCATAAATAACGATTTAACATGGTGCAAAGATAGGTTGGTGGAGAGGTTTCTAGTGAGGCTAATCTACTGACCAACCACTTCCTAGAAGTTCTTCAATTCTAGCAAGGTCTTCCGGGGTATCTACCGCTAGAGTCCTATGGTCAGTTGTTCCTACTTCAATTTTTAAACCCGCTGACAACCACCTTAATTGTTCTAGGTTTTCTCTTTCTTCTAAAATGGATGGAACAAGTCCTGAAACTGCTTCTAGAGCAGAGGTTGTGAATCCATATAGACCGACATGCTGGAGCCATGGGCCATCGTTAAATGGTATTGCACTTCGAGAAAAATAAAGAGCTCGTCCACTTTCATCTCGTACAACTTTAACTCTATTTGGGTCCTCTCTTCCGGGGTCAGATGAAGACATTGGGTGAGCAAGAGTTGCTATACAAGCATCTGGTTTTTTGATAAGTTCAACAAGTGATTTTAATTGTTCAGGATGGACAAAAGGCTCATCGCCCTGTACGTTAATAATGGCATCGGGTTTGGGCTCTAGTTGCTTTAATGCATCGTGACACCTGATAGTTCCATTCTCACACTCTACTCTTGTCATCAAAACCTCACCACCAAAAGTTTCTACAGCCTTCTTAATTCGCACATCGTCAGTAGCGACGATAACTCTATCAACTACCTTAGACCCTGTAACTCGTCTTACCACCCTTTCTATCATAGTTACTCCTCCAACAATTGCAAGTGGCTTCCCAGGGAATCGGGTTGAACCATATCTAGCAGGAATTATTGCAACTATGTTGTTCGAATTAGACACTAGTGGTGTTATTGAATTTCGTAGGTGTAAACAAGGTTGAACAATCTCGGGGCTTCTATAGCAAGCGGCCTTATCGCATATTCCTTGTTAAAGAGGTTACTTACAACAAAGGATAATTTTTGTAAGCCATTAAGGTTGAAGCCCATTCTCACATCCCAAATCCAAGGCAAAGTAGTATTTTCTTCAAGCCAAGCATTAAGGCCCCAAGACTCATTAATAGGGGTAGATGGGTCATCAAGCAGATTATCTAACTCAAGGAAGGCTGCGTCGTAATTCTCATGTGCGCTTTGGTAACGGGCGCTTAAACCAATAAATCCTATTGGAGCTGTAAACTGAGCATCAAATCTTACAATATGTCTAGATCTGTATTTAAGGACATATCCAGTTGTGTCAACACTAGTGCCTAAGTATGTCGTAGAAACATTTGAATTATCGGGGTCATAATTGAAGTTTGGAGTAAGGCAAACTGGGTTTGTATAAGTGTAGCCCGTTAATAGGTCGAAACTATATTTATTGTTTGGCCCCCATAGAGCTCTACCCATAATTGACCCCTCAATACCGCGTACTCTACTTCTTCCAGTGTTGAGGCTTCTAAAACCAAACCCGTATAATTCATCGATATCATTAGATTCTAGATTCCACCTTCCCCATGTGAACTCAATAAAGTTTGAATATTCTTGTTGGAATACAGCTAAATCAAAATAGCCCATGAATTCTTTGAGCTTTACACCCTGCTTAACTCCTAACTCTATACTCGTTGAAGTTTCTGGAAGTAGATCAAGATTAGGATAAATCTGCAATTGACCCAAACCAGTACGGATGTACTTTTCAGCAATTGTTGGGAATCTATAACCTTGGCCAACACTTCCTCTGAAATAGGTTTCTTCAAAAGCTTGGAAATTAAATCCTGACCTAAATACGGGCCTACCTAATACAGGAACTGAAGCGTTAAATATGTCAAAACGCATAGAATCTCTAATAAACTCGTTATTTATTGAGAAGAATTCATGTCTTAATCCCAAAGATAGATTTAGGCGTTCGCCTATAGGTTTATCAAGTTGAATATACCCAGCGATGTTTCTAGCATTATTCTCTCCTTCTTCATTTCCACCAGCATACAATTCTGCACTACTAATGGTATATTGGTGGACGAAACCAGTTGTAATAGCCATGTTTTGTATACCCAAAGCACCTAGTTTTTGGGTCTGTAGTTCAGAGTAAAAAACATCAGAATTATTGTCCTGGCCATTGTTGTTATCATTATCTAGATGCTGCCATCTATTCCTAAAACTGATTCTAACACCATCTCTTGTTAAGTACTCAACAAAAGGGTCAACTGTTCCAACAAGTTGTTTGGTTCTAGTTGCGCCTCCGTCATAACTACTGTATAAACCTTCGGTGTTGTTTTGCCAAATCAAAGTATTCAACGATTCACCCTTCTGCCAATTTGTACTTAAACCATATGTAAGGCCAGGCACAACACTTTTTCTTCTTCTGATGTTAAAATTTATTCTTGCCCTTGAATTTGCAGCAAAACGATCAACTGAAAAAGGGTTGAATCCACTACTAGCAGTATCTGGTGGTATTGCTAGTTGATTTATATCATATTTGCCAGAATTAGTGATCTCTGGACCTTTATAACCATCATCTCCAAGGAAGTTTCCTCCGACAACGATATCCCATCCGCCAAGTCGTCGACTGTGAAGAAATCTAAAATTTGACTGTTGTAAAGCTCCATCCCAATATTTAGCGTCTTTGCTTGTAGGACCTGAGTACGCTCCGTGTTGGAGAGTTATTCTAGTTAGGGGACGAGAGTCAGGGAATCGAGTTCTTATATTGATGACTCCACTTAGGGCTGCACTTCCGTATAGGACCGAACTAGCACCCTTGATAATTTCAATTTGTTCGAGATTTTCTAATGGAAGGAACCCCCATGTTGGCCTGCCAGCATCTCCACTTAGGACCGGGAGGTCATCGACCATTACTAGGACTCTTGATCCTGCTCCGTAGCTGAAACCGCTTCCTGAACGAATTTGGGGCTCACCGTCTACAAGGCTAACTCCCGGAGTTTGTTCTATTGCCGACTCAAGTGATGTGGTTGCTTTATTTTCAACTAATGCAGGTTGCAGAACTTCTAGTGATACAGTTACTTCTTCTACACTTTGTTCGAATCGTCCTGCTGAAACAACTGCAATGTCTAGCACTTTTGCTTCAGGTTGTAATGAGATATCCCAAACTACTTTGATGCCGTCTTGTACATGTATTGATTTGTTAACCTTTCCCATACCAATAAACGAACAGCTTAAATCATGGACTCCTGTTGGAAGAGAGATCGTGTAGCTACCGTAAAAGTCTGAAGCTACCGTTTCTGTTCCGTTTGTGATATAAGCTCCAATAACAATCTCGCCTGTTTCACCATCTGTTACAAACCCCGTAACAGTTCCTTGTGCAAATGATTCAATTCCTGTGAATAGCAGTACGCCAAGGATTAAACAAATAATGAGATTCATCTTCTGCATACCCTAAGAAACTAAATAATCGACAAAAACCGCATTTACGTTGATAAATTAATGGCTCTTATAAATAAAATTTAGATGTGTTGTTTGAAATATTCAATTTTGGGAGAGTTCAAGGGTGATAAGAATAGGTTATTCGTCCTTGAATTATTATGACTTGCAAGACGTATCTGCGGTGACAGATACATCTTTGCATGATTCTTTTTGGTCCCCTGATAATATTGATTCTCCCTCATGGCGAGCTATTGGCTCTAATCCAGAACCTTGCTTTATGAGTGAAAATGTCATGACTAAGCAGGTTACGAGGATAACGACAAGCAGGATGGCCGAATCGAATTTATTGCTTTGTAACTCTGGGTGTTTAGACCCTATTTGGAAGAATAAAAGTATTGTGATTAATCCTCTTGGTGCGATGTATAGAAGTGAAGCGGGTTCTGGAATGCGGAAGATTAATAGGAAGAAATATCTCGATACATAGAGTATTACAGAAATGGTTAATCCATAGAAAAGAACCTCAATATTCATAAGTGATGAAAGGACAACAGTTGCGCCAAACATCACGAAAAAGAAGGTTCGAATCACAAATGCGCTTTCTAAAGTAAGTACGTGGAAATCGTGGCGGAGCCCCTTCATTCTATCCTCATCTAGAAGACTGCCTAGCCTGCTTTCGCCATCGTTAATTCTGAAGATTTTGGGGAAGAAAATCTTAAAGTTATTAAGCATAAGCCCAAAGATTAGAATCAGAATCAGCGGGCTTAGGTGGAGAAGCTTTTGGATAGAATAGATCAGCATCAGCACTGCTATTGAAAGGAACAACTTAACCGAGCTTTTGATTTTCTGAAGGACATAAACTAGAAGGTAACTCACTACTACAGAGATTAAGAGAGTGCCGCCTATGTTTTTACCGATTGCAATTAAAATTTCTGAATTTGTTTCTGCATGTTGATTTCCCAAAACAATATAGAAAGCCATAATTCCCCAAATGTCAGAAAAGGTGCTTTCGTAAACCATGAACTCCTTTTTGGCCATATTTAGCCCGCCCACTGATGGAATGATAATGGCACTACTCATAATTGATAGCGGCAATGCGTATACTAGAGCCGAGAATCTTTCAAGGCCCAAAACTTCTTCAAGGAAATAACCTATTCCCAAGGTACTTGTAATTAAGATTAGAAGGGAAATGGTAGCGCTCTTTATTATTAAAGGGAGCTTATCTCGGGATAATTCCAAATCAAGAGCTGCTTCAAGCAGAATGAAGATCAATCCAACAGTACCAAGCAGTTCTAGAATCAACCCCTCGTATGGGATACGATGCCATCCCAGTGTGTGCATCATTTGGCGAATACCTATCCCCATTGCAATGAGAACGAGTACAGAAGGGATGTTAGTTCTTTTTGCAAGAAGGTTTGCGAAGTACGAAAGAATGATGATTAAACTACCACCAATTACAATACTGTACGCGCCGAGATCGTCTAAGCTCAGCAGATTAAAAACAGAATGAAGCATACCCCCAATTTAGGGATACTTATCCAAAGCCTCCCGTAAATAGTCGCCAGAAATCGTTTCCAAGGGCTAAAACCATGAGACCCAACAGGAAGGTTATTCCAATTACTTGTGCGTATTCTAAGACCTTGTCAGGAGCAGGCTTTCCAACTACCATCTCGTACAAGAGGAACATGACGTGCCCACCATCAAGTGCAGGAATAGGCAGAAGATTCATAAATGCTAGGATGAGAGAAAGAAACGCAGTGTTTCTCCAAAAAACCAACCAATTCCAAGACCCATCGAAGATGCTACCAAAAGTTATAAGTGAACCAACTTGAGATGCACCGGATTTAGAGGCAAGGAATCGAAGCGAGATCACATATTCTCTAAGCGTATTTGAAGCCAAATGGAATCCACTTACAATGCTTTCTAGAACTCCATAATTTATTTTCTTTTCCTCAAAAAGGTGGATGTATGATGACCTCAATTTAAAGGAAAAACCTAAGTGACCAGCTGTGTCAGTCATTGCAGCAAGTTGGAGCCTCTCGCCCATTCTGTCAATTGTGAGAAGCACTGGAGCTGACTTTTTGTTTTGTAATTGCATCTTAGTTATTACCTGGTAGCCAGTTTCATAACCGTCTACTGCCATGATGCGGTCACCAGATTTAAGGCCAGCCTCTTCCGCCCTAGAGCCTCGATTGATGCTGTCAATTTCTGAGGGCATCATCAGGCTAAATGGCGAGCGGATGCCCTCATCAATTAGAGTTTGTCCTAACTCAACTTCAAGACTAATAAGATGCTTACTACCATTTCTATCAACAGTAGCGGTCATAACTTTTTCAGAGAATGCTCTACGTCGAAGATCTTGATAAGTAGCAATCTTTTCTCCGTTGTATTCAAGTATGTGGTCTCCGCTTTGGAATCCAAATTGCTCTAATCGAGGGTCAACGTTAACTGAGTATTCATTTGGAAGCACTTTTTCACCCCAAACAAAAAGAACCATACTGTAAATTAGGAAACCGACAATTAGGTTGACGATTATTCCACCAAGCATAATGATCAGTCTTTGCCAAGCTGGCTTTGATCGGAACTCCCAAGGCTGAGGAGGCTTGCTCATCTGCTCTGTGTCCATGCTCTCATCAATCATTCCACTGATTTTCACATATCCTCCAAGAGGTAACCAACCTATTCCCCACTCAGTTTCGCCTATTTGCTTTTTAAATAGTGAAAATCCGGGATCCATAAAGAGGTAGAATTTTTCTACTCTTGTTTTAAAGTAACGGGCTGCTAGATAGTGTCCTAGCTCATGTAAAACCACAAGAATTGACAAACTAAGTAGAAGCTGTAGACCTTTTATTAATGCAATCATGGCTGCAAATTTAACTTTCCACTACCTAATGATGACAAAGGTTGTGAATATTTGGTTTTTAGCACCAAGATGTGTGCATCTTGCACTTAGATGAAATTGGAGAGAAATACAATTTTCAAAGCACTAGTATGGCTAGGTGGGTTGAGCCCCCTTTTGGGCATTGCCTTTCTTGTAGTCGTTGCTAGGTTTGGGGATTTACCCGACACAGAAACTCTTGCTAATCCTAGGACTGATCTTGCAACAAGGGTGTTTTCTGCTGATGGGAAGGTGTTGGGCTCTTACTACAGAGAGAATAGAGCAGACGCTCAGTATGAAGATTTGCCTCAACACCTCGTTGACGCATTAATTTCAACAGAAGATGCACGCTTTTATGGTCACGATGGAGTTGATTTTTATGGTTTGGCCCGAGCCATAGCATTTATGGGAAAAAGAGGAGGAGGATCAACAATCACTCAACAGCTTGCCAAACTTCTATTCACAGAAGAGTATGAATCAACTAGCTTTTTAGAAAGAGCTTTCCTTCAAAAACCCAAAGAGTGGATCATTGCCTCGCGCTTAGAAGGACATTATACTAAACATGAAATCCTAACTCTCTATCTTAACAGGTATGATTTTTTGAACCAAGCTGTCGGGATCAAAAGCGCCGCAAACGTATACTTCAATAAGGACGCAAAGGATTTGAATATTCAAGAAAGCGCTATGCTCATAGGTATGCTTAAAAATAGCGCTCTTTACAACCCTCTGCGTCGAATGGAGATGGTTACCTCTCGTCGTAATGTTGTTTTGGGCCAAATGCAGAAGTACGGTTTTCTCGAACCCTCTAAAGCAGACTCATTAAAAGCTCTGCCTATCTCTCTGAGTTACCAAAGGGTTAGCCACGACGAAGGCTCAGCACCTTATTTCCGTGAAACTCTCAGAGCGGAACTAAAACGTATTTTCAATGCCGAAAACTCTGATGGGTCTTACTTAATAAGCAAAAGCGACGGAGCCAAGTACGACATTTATAGAGACGGCCTTCAGGTTCACACAACCATTGACAGCCGTATACAGGAATATGCGGAATCCGCGGTCTCACGACACCTTGGAGGAGAACTTCAGTCGTCCTTCGACCGCGACCTCAAATCACGCCCATCAGCAGATTACCCTTTCTTCGAAGAGATAGATCCAGAGGCACGTCAAGCCATCATTGATGTCGCCGTAAGGGATTCGGACAGGTATAAAAAAGCCAAAGGTCAACTTTGCCCTCATTGCAATAGGCCCAAATTTTATATCCGTGGCTATCAGTTTGAAGATGATATTTACGGATATGAATGCAATGCTGAGAAGGGAGGCTGTGGCCATACGTGGAAAGGACTTTCTTCGCGTGAATTAAATAAAAGCTTTCACAAAAAAGTCAGCATGACTGTCTTTACTCACAAAGGTCCGGCAGATACACTGCTGACACCTATGGACAGTATCTTCCACAGGAAGAAAACTTTGCATGCCGGACTGATGTCGATTGAACCATCTTCAGGTCAGGTTAGAGCTTGGGTAGGGGGAATCGACTATAGATTTTTCCAATACGATAATGTGGGGCAATCGAGACGTCAGGTGGGCTCGACTTTTAAGCCCTTTGTTTATGCTACTGCTCTTAGGATGGGGATGCAGCCTTGTGATGAATTGCCAAATCAGATCACCTGTATAGATCTTCCAAAGGGTTATGACCCGCCAAGGTGGTGTCCAGAAAATTCTTCAGAAAACTATGGCGAAATTGTAACTCTTGAATATGCTTTGGCCAATTCAATGAATACAGTTACGGCTAAACTCATCAAGACTTATGGCACAAAAAGGGTAATTAAACTTGCTCATGAGCTTGGTATCGAGAGTGATATTCCCAATGTTCCATCTATTGCACTTGGTGTAGCACAGCTAACTTTAAAAGAATTGGTTGCCTCAAATGCAGCACTTGCTAATGGAGGCATTTACATTGAGCCAACCATTATTGTACGAGTAGAAGACAGATATGGTAATACTATTTATGAGCCCAATCCAATTGTTCGCCAGGGGCTAGACGAACTGACTTCATACAGAGTCGTTCGAATGATGAAGGGAGTTGTTGACGGAGCTTGGAACGAGGAGTTGCAAAAGAGAATGGGAACTGGAATAAGGCTTAGATACGACTCTGATGCTAGAGACTACGACGGTATTACTGTGCCGATGGCAGGGAAGACGGGGACTACTCAAAACAATACTGACGGATGGTTTATGGGCATGACGCCAGACCTTGTAACAGGGGTTTGGGTTGGGGCGCAAGACCCAACAGTCCGATTTTCAAGAACATCGTTAGGTCAAGGAGCAAATACTGCCCTTCCTATATACGGGTTTTTCATGAAAGATGTTTATGCTGATTCAAGCCTTGTAATATCCCAAGAAGATTTTGAAAGGCCTGAGACGCTAGGCGGTGACACATTGACCTGTAAAGACCAAGTCTCAGTTAAGGGACACACAATAGACTCAGACGGCTTTGACGACGACGACTTGTTTGAGTAAAGCTTGATGGAGTAATATTGCATCATGGCAATTTATAAAGTTGTAAGCTCTGCAGAAGAGGCATGCTTAGGAGTATCCTCTGGGATGACCTTGATGTTAGGAGGCTTTGGTCTTTGTGGCATCCCTGAAAACTGTATTGAGGAACTAGTAAACTTGGGCATTAATGATCTGACGTGTATCTCGAATAATGCAGGGGTAGATGGGTTTGGCCTAGGAAGGCTCCTAGAAAATAGGCAGATAAGAAAAATGATAAGCTCGTATGTTGGTGAGAATGAAGAGTTTGAACGCCAAATGTTATCAGGAGAATTAGAAGTTGAACTTATTCCTCAAGGATCTTTAGCGGAGAGATGTCGTGCCGGTGGTGCAGGAATCCCAGCATTCTTCACTCCAGCGGGTTATGGAACTGAAGTGGCTGAAGGTAAGGAAGTTCGAGAGTTCGACGGGAAACCACACATTTTAGAATATTCCCTCACTTCTGATTTCGCATTTGTAAAAGCTTGGAAGGGTGACACGGCCGGAAATTTAATTTTCAAAGCGACAGCGAGAAACTTTAATCCAATGATGGCCATGGCTGGCAAAATCACAGTTGCTGAGGTCGAAGAACTCGTTCCGATTGGAGAACTTAATCCAGGCGAAATACACACGGCAGGAATATTCGTTCAGCGTATATTCCAAGGCGAGAAGTACGAGAAAAGAATAGAACAAAGAACTTTAAGCAATGCTTGATAAGGAAGGAATAGCTAGACGCATAGCCCAAGAAGTACAGGACGGTTGGTACGTCAATCTCGGCATAGGCATACCAACCCTTGTCGCAAATCATATTCCTCATGGCATGGAGGTAGAATTCCAATCTGAGAACGGGATTCTAGGCATGGGGCCCTTCCCAATAGAAGGTGAAGAAGATGCCGACCTTATCAATGCTGGCAAGCAGACGATTACGGCAATGCCTGGAGCAGTGTTTTTTGATTCCGCAACCTCGTTTGCTATGATTCGTGGGCGTCACGTACAATTGACTGTTCTTGGAGCCATGGAAGTAAGTACATCTGGCGACATTGCTAATTGGAAGATCCCAGGAAAAATGGTCAAAGGAATGGGGGGAGCAATGGACCTCGTAGCTAGCGCAGAAAATATTGTAGTGGCAATGATGCATACCAATAGAGCTGGATTTTCAAAACTTCTTCCTCAGTGCTCACTACCTCTTACTGGAGTTGGATGTGTAAAACGAGTGGTTACAAACCTCTCTGTTATCGACGTTAAAGAAGGGGCTTTCCATCTAGTTGAAAGAGCGCCAGGAGTTAGTGTTGATGAAATCGTAGCAGCGACGGAAGGCGAACTTGTGGTGCCTGATGCGGTGCCTGAGATGGTTCTCTAACCTTTCATTACAACTGCAACGCTCGCACAATCGCCATCAATAGGTGGTGAAAATTTAGTTACTTTTACTTCTATGCCTTGAGCGAGTTTTAATCCTGATTTGAGGCCGTTGACAATTCTTTGTCCAACATGCTCAATTAGTTTTGATGGGATTGCCATCTCTCTCGCTACGATTTTATGAACGGCGCAGTAATCAACAGTATCACACAAATCATCCGAAGAAGCGCTAGGCTTCAGGTCAGCAGTAATCACAACATCAATCTGATAGTTGCCACCGATTTTAGTCTCCTGCTCCATACATCCGTGATACGAGTAAAAACGCAGGCCATTTACCTCTATTCTTCCCATTAGTTGTTTTGCTCAGCTTTGATTTCAGCTATTGTGTCTATTCCTTTTTGCAATCTAGCCATCGTTGCTTCTTTCCCCAAGAATTCAGCAAACTCAAACATAGAAGGCCCACCGCCTGAACCGGTTAGTGCAATTCTAAACGGAAGAAGCACTTGGCCAAACCCAAGATCCTTTGCCTCTAAGAACCCTTTAAATTCAGCTTCAATATTCTCTGCCTTAAAGACTTTTATTTTTTCCAATACACCGCTCAGTTCTTCTAAGTAAGATGAGGTTTCGTCCTTCCACTTCTTCTTCACCATCTTAAGATTGAAATCTTCTTTTGAAGGTGTCTCGAAAAGCCAATTTGCCTCAAAAATATCTTTAAGGAAGCTCACTCGCTCTAGCATCATTCCAACAATTTTATGAGCATCGTCATTACTAACTACTAGACCTTTTGCAGCAGCTATTGAACAAAGCTCATCAGCTAACTCAGAGTGTGGTTTTTCACGGAGGTAGAGCTCGTTGTACCATTTGGCCTTATCAGGGCTAAATCTTGCACCAGACTTAACGATTCGATCAAGGCTAAAACAATCCACAGCTTCTTCTAAAGTGAATTTCTCTTTCACGCCGCCAGGATTCCATCCAAGCATAAGTAGCATATTGATAAATGCTTGAGGGTCGTAGCCTTGTTCTCTGTATCCAGAAGTAACGCTCCCTGTTTTAGGATCTTTCCATTCGATTGGAAAAACAGGAAACCCTCCGGCATCTCCATCTCTTTTGCTTAGCTTTCCATTCCCCTCAGGCTTGAGGATAAGTGGAAGGTGGGCAAACTTGGGTGCATTCCACTTGAAAGCTCGATAAAGCAAGATGTGAAGTGGAGCACTTGGCAACCATTCCTCACCTCTGATAACATGGCTAATTTCCATGTGATGATCGTCAACAACATTAGCCAAATGATAAGTTGGAAGACCATCCATCTTCATCAATACTTTATCGTCAATAACAGCACTTGAGACACTTACCTTTCCTCTGATTTCGTCAGTGAAAACTACATCTTTTGGTGCTTCAGGCGTCTTAAACCGCACAACATGGGGCACGCCGTTTGCCAATAACTCATCCACCTCTGCAGAGGACATTGAAAGTTCATTTTTGCACCCACCCCTTGTGCGTGCATCATATTGGAAAACTTTTTTTCGCGATTCAGCTTCAGCACGCATTATTGCTAATTCCTTTGGCGTGTCAAATGCTCGGTACGCGTTGCCACTTGCGATCAACTCATCAACAGCTTTAGAGTACAGCTTAAATCTAAGGCTTTGCTTGTAAGGTCCGTGTTCACCACCTGCTCTATCTCCTTCGTCAATAGTTAATCCACACCAATTCAGAGCTTCAACAATGTATTCCTCTGCGCCGTTTACAAAGCGGGTTTGATCGGTGTCCTCTATTCTTAAAAGAAACTTTCCTCCATTTGCTTTAGAAAAAAGGTAATTGTAGAGCGCAGTTCTTACTCCTCCAATGTGGAGAGGCCCTGTAGGGCTTGGTGCGAATCGTACACGTACACTCATGAATTGTAATCGTTAAAAATTATAATATTTAAAGTCTAAAAAGTGTTATTTAGAACGAATATTTTTTGTAGTAACCCTTATTAAGACACAAGAATATTAGTAAATTTGTCTTTTGCATGCAAAGTAGTTTAATTACATCTTCTCTTGGCAAAAAATATCTGATGGCCCTTTCAGGGCTTTTTCTATGTCTTTTTTTAGTGGGTCACTTACTAGGCAATTTGCAATTATTTGTTTCAGGGCAACAAGGTGCGGATAATTTTAATTTATATGCAAAGTTTATGACGACAAATCCCATTGTTAAAGTTTTATCGTACCTAACGTATTTTTCTATTATATTTCATATGGTTGATGGTTTGATCTTAACGATTCAGAATCGTCGTGCTAGACCTAAAAAGTATGTTATAGAAAAAGGGAAAGCAAACTCAAGTTGGGCAAGTAGAAACATGGCTTTACTTGGTACAATTTTACTTGTTTTTATTGCTACACATATGCAAAATTTCTGGTATGTTATGCATTTCGGAGAAATAAGTCATTATGAAATTAAAGGTCAAAATGTTAAGGACTTGCATCATGTTGTCATGAGCTTTTTTACTCCAACAAGTAATTCTTACGCTGCATTTATGGTTGGTTTTTATGTTTTATCAATGTTAGCATTGGCTTATCACTTACATCATGGTTTTGTAAGCGCTTTCCAATCATTAGGTCTAAACCATATAAAATATAATAAAATTATTGAAATCGTTGGAGCAGGATTTTCTATCGTTGTTCCTCTCTTATTTGCTTCTATTCCGCTTTATGTGTTTATTAATCATTACTTATAATTTTTGAATGAATACATTTAAACAACCAAATTGGCTAGATCCTGCTCCGTTTTTAGAGGGAGTTGATGGAAGTAATACGCTAAATTCAAGAATACCTACTGGCCCAATAGAACAAAAGTGGGAGAAGCATAAAGGCGAGATTAAGCTAGTAAATCCTGCAAACAAAAGACTCATTGATATAATAATTGTGGGATCCGGCCTTGCAGGGTCTTCAGCCGCTGCTTCCTTAGCAGAAATGGGTTATAATGTTAAGGTTTTCTGTTTTCAAGATTCTCCAAGAAGAGCCCATTCTATAGCTGCCCAAGGAGGCATTAACGCCGCAAAAAATTATCAAAACGATGGAGATTCAACATATCGGCTTTTTTATGATACAGTTAAAGGAGGAGACTACAGGTCAAGAGAGGCGAACGTCTATAGATTAGCGGAAGTTAGCGGAAGCATTATAGATCAGTGTGTCGCACAAGGAGTGCCATTTGCGCGCGAGTATGGTGGCTTATTAGACAACCGTTCATTTGGCGGCGTACAAGTAAGTAGAACGTTCTATGCAAAAGGACAAACAGGTCAGCAACTTCTTTTAGGTGCATATTCGGCGTTGTCGAGACAAATTTCAAAAGGAAAAATCGAACTTTTGAATCGTCATGAAATGATGGACGTTGTAGTTATTGATGGAAAAGCTAGAGGAATAATTGCTAGAAACTTAGTTACAGGAGAAATTCAAAGACATGGAGCTCATGCCGTTGTATTATGTACGGGTGGTTATGGCAATGTTTTTTATCTCAGCACAAATGCGATGGGGTCTAATTCATCAGCAGCATGGAAGGCTCATAAGAGGGGAGCATATTTCGGAAATCCTAATTTTGTACAAATTCACCCTACTTGTATTCCAGTTAGTGGTCACTATCAAAGTAAACTAACATTAATGTCAGAATCTCTTCGTAATGACGGAAGGATATGGGTGCCTAAAAATCTAGATGATGCACAGGCAATAAGAAATGGCGAGTTAAGCCCAAATGACTTAGAAGAAAATCAAAGGGATTATTACTTGGAAAGAAGATATCCTGCTTTTGGAAATCTTGTGCCAAGAGATGTTGCTTCAAGAGCTGCAAAAGAGAGATGTGACGAGGGTTATGGCGTAAACAAAACCGGGCAAGCAGTATTTTTGGACTTTGCTTCTGCAATAGAAAGATATGGTAAAACAGAAGCGTCAACACGCAATTTGAAATCACCGACAAAGAGTCAGATAATTGAATTAGGTAAAGCGGTTGTTAAGTCTAAATATGGTAATTTGTTTGACATGTATCAGCAAATAACGGCAGACAACCCCTATGAAACTCCGATGAAAATTTACCCAGCGATTCACTATTCAATGGGTGGTATTTGGGTTGATTATAATTTAATGACAACAATACCTGGTTTATATGCTGCAGGAGAAGCTAATTTTTCTGATCACGGAGCAAATAGGTTAGGAGCCTCAGCTTTAATGCAAGGTCTAGCCGATGGATACTTTGTATTGCCATATACAATAGGGGATTATTTAGCAGATGAAATCAGGACCGGACAAATCTCAACTGACACTATTGAATTTGAGCAAGCAGAGAATCAAGTTAAGGCTACGTTGGATAAATTAATAAACACCAATGGAGATATTCCTGTGGATGATTTTCATAGAAGGTTAGGTCTTATAATGTGGGAATATTGCGGGATGTCAAGGAATGAAAAGGGCTTAAAAAAAGCGATTATTTTGATAAAAAAACTTAGAGATGAGTTTTACTCTAACTTATATGTTCCAGGTGATGTAAATGATTTTAATCCTGAACTTGAAAAGGCGTATAGAGTTGCTGATTTCTTAGAATTAGGAGAATTGATGTGTATTGATGCTTTAAACAGAAAAGAATCTTGTGGAGGACATTTTAGAGAAGAAAGTCAAACAGATGAAGGTGAAGCATTAAGAGACGATGATAATTATACATATGTTTCAGCATGGGAGTATAGAGGAGATCCTTCAGATCCAAAGCTCCATAAAGAGCTTCTGAAATATGATAATATCGAGGTAAAACAAAGAAGCTATAAATAAAAATGCAATTTACTCTCAAGGTTTGGCGTCAGAAGTCTCAAAGTTCTAAAGGTGCAATAGAAACTTATCATTTATCTGATATATCTGAAGACATGTCTTTTTTAGAGATGTTTGATGTTTTAAATGATAAGTTAATAAGAGACAAAAAAGATCCGATTGCTTTTGATCATGATTGCCGTGAAGGTATTTGCGGCATGTGTTCTATGTTTATTAATGGAGAAGCTCATGGACCGGGGCGAAATGTCACAACTTGTCAGTTACATATGCGATCTTTTAAAGACGGCGACACAATATATGTTGAACCATGGCGCTCGTCAGCCTTTCCAATAGTTAAAGACTTAACTGTTGATAGGTCGGCTTTTGATAGAATTATCCAATCTGGAGGTTATGTTAGTGTTAATACTTCTGGGGCGACTCAAGACGCTAACGCGATTCCTATTCCTAAGGAAGATGCTGACTCCGCGTTCGACGCAGCCACTTGTATAGGATGTGGTGCTTGTGTTGCAACATGTAAAAATTCTTCAGCTATGTTGTTTGTATCTGCTAAGGTGAGTCAACTTTCACTATTGCCTCAAGGACAAACAGAAGCAAACAATAGAGTTCAAAGAATGGTAAATCAAATGGATGCTGAAGGATTTGGTAACTGTACTAACACCGGAGCTTGTGAGGTAGAATGCCCCAAGGGAATTAGCCTAACAAACATTGCTAGAATGAACCGAGAATTCATGAAATCGTCTGTAGGATAAGACACAATTTTTGTTATTACAGTTGTAGACGACTTCACTCAAAACCCACACTATGAAAAATACAATTTTATTATGTTTTGCTTTCTTTTGGACTATATATGTGTTTGGCCAAAAAAAAGCAGACACCACTTTTAGCGTAAGTGCAGCTTGTGGTATGTGTGAGGAGAGAATTGAAAAAGCCTACGACGTTAAGGGTATTGTAATGGCTGATTACAACCTAAAAACTAAAAATCTTCACGTTGTTTATAAGACGAAACTTTTCCCAGATATTCTTGACGTTCATAGAATTGCAGCGAATGTTGGCCATGACACAGATAAAATAAAGGCTAGTGACGAGGCATACAATAATCTTCACGGATGTTGTAGGTACAGAGATGGTAAGCAAGAATGCCCTAGTGATCAAAAATAAGCTCTATTACTTTTTTAAGTTGTAATTTTCGTGTTCTTATTGCTTTGTTTGAATGAAGTGAGCGTCACGTTAAAACACATATTGATTTTTTCCTTCGTGTATTTAAGCACAAGCCTTATGAGTGCTCAATTGACAATTAAAGGCAAAGTTTTCACACCAGATTCTCATGATGGTTCTAATCTCGCACTAGGGTATAACCAGAGTGAAGAAGAATTTATCCCTCTTCCCGGAGCAACTGTGATTTGGGTTGGTACACGTCTCGGCACCATTACTGACGATCATGGATTCTTTAAGCTTCCTGTGAGGAATCAAGGTGATACTTTGCAGGTAAGTATGTTGGGATATGAGACGGTGGGTCTTGTTTATTTTGGACAGAAGTATGTAGAGATTCCATTAAGACAAGGTGTTGAACTTGATTTTGCAGAAGTTGAATCTCGTAAGTCAACAACTACTATTTCACTTCTAGACCCCCTCAATGTTCAACATCTCAACAGAAAGGAATTAGCAAAAGCAGCATGCTGTAATCTTAGCCAAGCTTTTGAAACAAATGCTTCTGTGGATGCTTCTTTTACTGATGCTGTAACTGGGACTCGCCAAATTAGAATGCTAGGACTAGATGGAAAGTATACTCAAATTCTAATTGACAACCTTCCGGGTCCTAGAGGGCTTAACGTATTACAAGGTCTCAGCCTTATACCAGGACCATGGATTGATGCTATTGCAATATCTAAGGGTACAGGGGCTGTAGTAAATGGATATGAAAGCATTACAGGCCAAATAAATGTTGCAATGCGCAACCCTGAAAACGCCGAACCCCTCCATGTCAATGCATATGCTTCAGGCGATGGAAGAACAGAGTGGAACCACGTAAGTAACCACTCCATAAACAGAAAGTGGTCTACGGTTCTTCTTTCTCATGCGGAAAACGCTTTGCAATTAAACGATAGAAACAGAGACAGCTTCCTAGACACACCATTAAAGCGAGATATAGTTTTAAGAAATGAGTGGAAATACATAGGCGATAGAGGAGTCAGAGGAGAATATAGCATCACTGGAATTCGCATGAATCGCATGGCTGGACAAAAGTCCCTTTACGATAGTTCAGCAACAAATCCTTTTGTTTTGTATGAAGGGCTCTTAGGCTCAGACACAACAAATAATTGGTCAGCAGCAACAAAGATTGAAAGGGTAGAGGCCTCAGCAAAAACAGGATATGTTTTCCCTAGTCAAGAGTGGAAATCTATAGGCACTCAATTTTATGGATCTTATCATAATCATGACCACAGGTATGGGATTAAGAATTACACAGGGACAGAGAAATTTTTTAGAGGAAATATAATTTTCTCTAGCATTATTGGAAACACGGATCACAAGTTCACAACAGGAGCAAGCATTGTTTATGATGATTTTTACGAGAAGGGAAATTGGGGAAACGCTCCCGGGGATGATGAGCAACTTTATCAGACTAGAGAAAGAACAGAAATCGTTCCAGGGGCTTTCTTCGAATATACTTGGACAGCAAATGAAAGGTTATTTACTGTAGTAGGATTAAGAGGGGACTATCACAATTTATATGGAGCTTTTGTTACGCCAAGATTACATATTAGATACAGTCTTACTGAAGAGACTTCGTTAAAACTTGTAGCAGGCCGAGGCTTTAGGACTGCCAATGTATTTATGGAACAATTAGGATCTTGGGCGAGTAATAGAAGGTGGAATATCCACGATGATTTACAACCAGAAGTTGCAACTAATTTGGGGCTCAATATGGTGTCAAAGTTTAAACTGAATTTTAGAGATGCTTCACTATCAATAGATGGTTACTATACCGATTTTAAGAACCGTGTTGTCATTGATTTATATGATTCTGCAGGCCATGTTCAAGTATATAATCTAACAGGCGATGGCCAAGATGCAAAATCAAGGGCTCTTACAATTCAAGCAGAATTTGATTGGTCTGTTCACAGAAGACTAGATGTTAGAACTGCTTTTAGATGGGTTAATGCACAAACAGACTTTAGAAATGATGACTTAGGCTTAAAGCTTGATCCGTTTGTTCCTAAGCATAGAGCCTTCACTCAGTGGAGTTATGCGAGTAAGCTCAAAGAAAACGGAGAGCAAGTAAGAATTGATGGTGTACTTCAGTGGGTTGGTCAACAGCAGTTACCATCAAACCTTATTGATTCACCATATCACCCAACAACAACTCCATCATTTACTCAGGCGAACTTACAAGTAAGTAAGACCTTCAAGGACAAGTTTGACCTTTACTTTGGTATGGAAAACATCTTCAATGTTGTACATGAAAACCCAATTGTTGGAGCAATTCAAACTATTGATGGGCCTGAGGTTGACATGAATGCATTCGATGCAAGCTTGGTTTACGGTCCCATATTTGGCCGCATGTCTTACGTAGGCGTGAGGTGGACTCTTGGCAATGCCAAGGGCTAGCCGTGCATGGTCTCTTCCTTGCTGTAATTCTTAATGATCTCACCCTCGTAATCAAGGAAGTCCTGCCATTTTTTATCGACGTCAATGTCGCCACCATACTTTCGGGCAAAACCTAGAAAGGTCGTGTAGTGATGAGCTTCAGAAATCATGAGTTTTCGGTAGAACTCGATAAGACCAGGGTCTTTTAATCTCTCAGTTAAGAGCCTAAATCTCTCGCAACTTCTAGCTTCTATCATTGCTGAAAATAGCATGCGGTTTACAAGTTGGTTTTCTTTAGAACCACCTCCGACAAGGATGTACTTCGCGAGTTCGCCAACATAACTATCCTTGCGTTCATACTGGAGAGTCATACCTCTTTCGCGGATCTTCTCAACTACCATCTGAAAGTGCTCCATCTCTTCGATGGCAATCTTAGTGAGCTTCTCAACCAAATCCGAGTGCATAGGATACTTAGTCATAGTACTAATTGCGTTGAGAGCAGCCTTCTGCTCGCACCAAGCGTGATCGCTTAGAACCGCTTCAAGATTATTCTCACACAGCTTTACCCAGCTCTCGTCTGTTGCGAGTCTCAGTCCTAGAAGGACGCTTTTTGCTTTTTGGTAATTAGACATTTATAGTTCGATTCGAATTAAAGATCCTGTTGAAAGAAGGTGACCGTCGGAACCCTGCAGGCACAATTCGCCGCTCACCATGTTTGCTTTAGGTAAGACTCTACGCCAAAGTGTTTCCAATGAAGTAGGAGGGATTCCTGAATATGTATTCATCACAATAAACCCTTCAGGTTCAACAACCGCTGCAACTAACTCGACTATTTCTTCTAGGTAGTGGTCTAATTTCCACTTTTCATTCTTTGGGCCCAAACCCCATGTAGGCGGATCCAACACAACAGCATTGTACTTATTTCCTCTCTTGACCTCTCTCTTCAAAAACTTCAAAGCATCTTCAACAACCCAACGAATACCATCAAGACCACTCAACTCCATATTGACACGAGTCCAATCTATTACTTGGCGGATTGCATCAACATGAGTAACATCAGCACCTGCGCTTTTAGCTGCTAGACTAGCTCCGCCTGTATAGGCAAACAAGTTCAAGAGCCTGTCGCCCTCGTTTATTTTCCTAACAATATATTCCCAATTCGTAGCTTGTTCAGGAAAAACTCCAACGTGCTTAAAGCGCTTCATCTCTAGCTGAAATTTGAGCTTTAAGCTCTCATGGTTAGGCGAGCGGTATTCAAGCATCCACTTTTCAGGAACATTCGCTATGTTCTGCCAATAGCCCTTCATTTTGCCCGTAGGCTCAAAGCTAGCGTCAGCCTTATCCCATTTTGATAGATTAAGGCCTTTTGGCCATACCGCAACAGGCTCAGGCCTGTCGAGTACGTATTGATTGAACCTTTCTAGTTTGGACCCATCTCCAGAATCTATTAATGCGTAGTCCTCCCAAGTATCTGATATAAAACGTATTGATTTGTGTGACGTCATTTCGATTGCAAAGTTCGTTAACTTTGACTCGATATATGGCAAGAAATAAAAAGAGGTCAAGTGGAAGGGGTTCAAAAGGACAGAGGGGGAAGCATAGTATTAGTCAGCACGGCCCGCCCGAAAATATTCGAAATTCAATTTTAGACGTTTTTAAGCGAAAGCCAGGTAAGCTACTGAACCACAAGCAAGTTTCTTCGGCGCTTGGAATACTCAACCATGACGTGCGCCGTCTCATTATGGAATTGTTGAACGAAATGGCTCAACAAGAAAAGTTAGAAGATATGGGGCGAGGGAAGTATAAGCTCAATGTTAAGCAGTTGGAGTCGGCGGAGGGAACGATACAGATTACTAAGTTTGGACGAGGTTTTGTTTTGATGCCTAATGGAAATGAAATTAAGCTAGACAAAGGCGCTACAGGAACAGCTTTTTGGGGGGACACTGTGCTTGTTGAATGGGCATCGTTTGGGCGCAAGACTGTTCCTTTTGTGAGTAAGGTCACCAAACGTATGCGTGAGGTATATGTAGTGATAATTGAGCAGATAAAGGATTATGGGTTTGGTCACCCAACAGATCCGAAGCTTCATGATAGTTTCTTTATCCCACCACAAAACCTCAACGGATCGATTGATGGAGACAAGGTTTTAATTGAGATGGTAAGTTGGGACAGGAACGACGACAGCCCAGTAGGAAATGTAACGCGTGTGCTTGGACAAGAGGGGGATAACGATGTGGAGATGCATGCAATTCTTGCCGAGTTCAGTCTTCCTCTAGAATTCCCACAAGAGGTACACGACGAAGCTGCGACTTTCACACCAAGTTCTGAAAGTGGCGGCTTAGACCCTGTTGAAATCTCAAAGCGGCATGATATGAGGGGTACTCTCACCATGACTATTGACCCTGTCGATGCAAAAGACTTCGACGATGCTCTAAGCATTAAGAAGCTTAAGAATGGGAATTGGGAAATAGGTGTTCACATTGCAGATGTATGCCACTACGTTAAACCTGGTTCGGCAATTGATAAGGAAGCTATTTACAGGGCGACTTCAGTTTACCTAGTAGACAGAACTATTCCAATGCTGCCCGAAATTCTATCAAATGACCTTTGTTCTTTGAGGCCAAACGAGGACAAATACGCCTTCAGTGTTGTATTTGAAATGAATGAAAAGGCTGAGGTGGTGCAGGAATGGTTTGGGCGGACTGTGATACATTCAGACCGAAGGTTTGTCTACGAGGAAGCTCAAGAGCGTCTTGAAACGGGTAAGGGAGATTATGCAGAAGAGCTACAGACATTTTTCAAACTAGCATCTCAGCTCAGAGATACGAGGTATAAAAATGGGGGCATTGATTTCAATACTGAAGAGGTGCGATTTGAACTCGACGAGGATGGGAAGCCATTGCGAGTAAAGATTAAGCGAATGAAAGAGGCGAATAAACTCATTGAGGATTTTATGCTTCTTGCAAATGCTAGGGTTGCTCGTTTTCTAGCGAAGGTTCACCCTGAGAAAAATATTCCAACGAGAACTAGTGTTTACAGAATTCACGACACGCCCGATCCAGATAAGGTTCGTGCTTTGAGAACTTTTGTTGGAAGGCTTGGTTATGAGATGTCCAAACCAAACAAAGGCAATTCGAAATCGTTAATTAGGGACCTACTATTGTTAACCAAGGGTACTCCTATTGAGGAGACAGTAAAAATTATGGCTATAAAGTCGATGGCTAAGGCAGAGTATAACACTGAGAATATCGGTCACTATGGTTTGGCCTTTCCCTATTACACTCATTTTACTTCTCCTATCAGAAGGTATCCAGACGTGTTAGTTCATCGTCTTCTTCAGCAGTATCTCGATGGCGAGAAGGATGCAAATCGCGATGAACTTGATATACGTTGTCACCATAGCGGAATTATGGAGAAACGCGCTGCAGAGGCTGAAAGAGCTAGCATTAAGTACAAGCAGGTTGAGTTTCTTATGACGCGCATAGGCGAAACCTTCCAGGGGATAGTTTCAGGCGCAGTGCCAAGAGGGATGTTCATTGAAATCAAGGAAAATAAATGCGAAGGGTTCGTCCCTAAAGAGGCCTTTCCTAACGATCATTGGGTCTTTGATGAGGACAGATTAGGCTTTGAAGCAATGCGCTCTAGCAAACTAATTGCCCTCGGAGATGAGGTTAAAGTTCGAGTCGCTTCTGCAGACCTTC
>CEUK01096197.1_pt1 | contig 27614 bp, 29 predicted proteins | sample 356451 | NCBI WGS metagenome assembly CEUK01 (sample SAMEA2622843, study PRJEB7988) | marine metagenome | isolation source: saline water (ENVO:00002010), including
AAGATTTGATAGTATTCAAGCAGCAGTTGTATTAGAAAAGCTCACCATTTTTGACGAAGAGCTTGAAAGGAGAAATATTATTGATGCTAATTATCGAGAGTATTTAAATAATGCACAATATCATCCTGAAGGTTATCAATCTGCACATGCACTTTTTTCAATAGTATTAGGTTCAAATCGTAAGAGAAATGAATTAATTGAAAGATTTAACTCAAAAAATATTCCGTCTGTGATATACTACAAGAATCCTATACATTTAATGAAAGCTTTTAGCTACTTGGGATATGGCAGTGCAGATTTACCTGTTTCAGAGTCTCTTTCTGAATCAATTGTAAGTTTGCCAATGCATCCATATTTAAGCAAAAGCGATATTGATTTTGTTGTAGAAATAATAAAGAAAAAATAATTTTATAAACTATCAATGTTCAATGATTCAATTTATATTTTTAAATCAAATTTAATTCCTAAATCAAAGTCTTTCTGATTTGAAAAGCCTATAAGTTCGATAGAATATTTCTCTGAAATAGTTTTTTTGTACTTTAATATAGTTTGTATATCATCTTGTATATTAATTTTTTTTAGAAATTTAATTTGAAAGCTATTTTTATCCCAATTTTTTACAAACGCTATATTAATTACTTCACGTAATTCTACTCGCTTCTTTTCATCTGGAAAAGAAACCATAGGATTTCCAATAATTTTATTTTTATAGCGCCAACCATCTAAATATTCATAATTCCAATAATAAAAATCTCCTTGATATGGAGGATTTATAAATGAATTTACGGTACTAAAATATTCGAGAAGAAATATTTGCTTTTTTAACTTATTATTGATTTCCATTCCCCATATTCCATCAAATTTATTTTCAAATCTCAAACTACTTGTATCTTCAAAATAGTGCTGATAATAAAATTTTGTTTCTATTTTTTTGCTGTCTTTTATTAGATAGAAGTCCCAGATACCTACATGACTTCCAATTGCATTAGCATGAGGTTCGCCTTCTTTTCTAGTCCCATCTGCAGAAATAAATACTTTTAAAAAATCTCTAAGTGAGCTTGGCTGTTTGCCTAATTGAAAAGTAGACCCCCCCCAGATAGCACTATGCACCATACCTAATCCATATGTTAGATTTGAATTTTTATATTTTAAGTAAATAAATTTTTCATGCAAGAAGGGCGCTTCATCATAATAAATATTTTCTTCAAAAAATCCATGTGCAATACCAAACTTGAAGTTTAAATTTTTATTTTTTTTAGGATCAAAGTTTGTTTTAAAGCCTAATTTTGGTAAGGGTTGAGCATTATTACTCACAATCATAGATCCTAAAGATAAATCATCATTTAAATATTCACTAAAATCTTTATAGTATTTACCTATTTTAATTTCACTATCATTAAAAAATTTTGAGTCTTGAGGCATAAAAGTGTAAAAAGTTGTACCAAATTTGAACTGATTTTCATTATATGCATTTGAAATATTGAAAACAAAAATACTATTATTGCTTTGGCGTTTAAAAAAAATATCAATTTGATTCTCAATTGGTTTTTTACCAAAATTATTGTTATCAGCCCAAAAATATTTTTTTTCTTCTGGATATGAAGTAAAAGATAAATTTAAATCTGATTGAGCAACTAATTTTGTGTTAAGAGCTAGTAATATAATTAAAATGATTTTCATGATTTAAAATTACATAATTGATAAACAAATTATGAAATTGATTTTAAACTTAAAATATCTTAATGTGCGATCAATGGGTATAATAGAAATACTTTAGTTATACCTGATGAAATTTTTGAAAATCTAAGTATCAGTTTTGACAAAAAAGATTGGAGAATACATGAGTAAAAAAATTCTTATTACTGGAGGAGCTGGATTTATCGCTCATCATGTTGTTGATTTAATCTTAAAAAAAACAGATTGGGAGATAGTAACACTTGATCGTTTAGATTTTAGCGGCAACCTTAACCGATTGCAAGAAGTTGTACGTTCTTATGATAAAATTAATCAAAAAAGAGTGAAAGTTGTTTTCCATGACTTAAAAGCTGAAATAAATCCAGAAGTTAAAGCATTAATTGGTAAAGTCGATTACATAGCACATCTTGCAGCAGGATCTCATGTAGATAGATCCATAAAGTATCCACTTGAATTTGTGAAAGACAATGTTTTAGGAACAGCAAATATGTTAGAGTTTGCCAGATCAATTGATAGTCTTGAAAAATTTATCTACTTCAGCACTGATGAAGTTTTTGGTCCAGCACTTAAGGGTAAACAATTCAAGGAAAATGAAAGGTATAATTCAACAAATCCTTATTCTGCGTCAAAGGCTGGTGGAGAAGAGTTGGTCGTTGCCTATGAAAATACTTATGGTCTACCAAGTATTATTACCCACACAATGAATGTTTTTGGGGAAAGACAAAGTGTTGAAAAATATATTCCAATGGTTATCAAAAAAGTCAGAGATGGTGAATTGGTTACTGTTCATTCTGATTCATCTAAAAAGATTGCTGGTTCAAGACATTACATTCATGCCGGCGATGTTGCTGATGCACTTTTTTTTCTTATAAACTATGATACTTTTTCTTTACCTGCTGATGAATCAGGAATCAAATGCCAGAAATTTAATATTGTCGGTAGAGATGAAATTGATAATTTATCACTTGCTCAATTCATAGCTAAAGTTCAAAAAAAATCTTTAAAGTATGAGATGGTTGATTTTCACTCTTCAAGACCTGGACATGATTTAAGATATGCCTTAGATGGAACAAAGATGAAAGATATGGGTTGGGAACCTAAATCTGCCTATAAAAGGTTGGAAGAAACAATTCATTGGACTTTAAAAAATGATAGATGGCTGATTTAGAATAATGGTAAAATCTGCGGAATCAATTTTCAAGGTAATTATTGCTGCAGCTCTTTCAATTTTTTCATCGTTTTTAATAGTTATAGTTATTGCAAACACTCTTGATGTAAAGTCTTTTGGTACATACTCATTCATATTAAATAATTTTTATTTAATTTTTGGCCTTCCCTTAATGGGTAGCTATAATTTTTTAACAAAATTGATATCAAAAGAGTTCTCAAGAAAAAATTATGATAAAATAAGATATGCTATAAAATGGGGATTATATTTCGTAAGTATTGTTTCCTTTACAATTTCTTTTCTAGTATCAATAATATATTTTTTGGGAGATTTCGAAAATATTAATTTTTCATTCTATATAACACTATTTTTACTTGCTTTTGTTTTTGGGTATATAAATTGTTTTATAAGTATTTTTAGAGCAATTAAAATGGGAAGCTTTGCCCAACTTAGTGAAGCATTTATTTATAATACTTTAATCATTTCAATTTTTCTTTTATCATTTAAATATTTTGATCCAGTCTATGCGCCAATATTTTCAAGATTATCAGCAGGAATAATATTACTCGTCTTACTTATATATGTTTTAAATAGAAAAATTAGTCTTTCTTACAAAGAGATGAACTTCGATGTAAAATTTTTTTCTAATCAATTATGGATTAAAGATATTTTTTTAATTTCATCTTTCTTTGGTATGGATTTTTTATTAAGAAATATTCCGATGACATATTTAGGTATTTTTTCAACTTCAAATGAAATAGCATATTTTCAAATTGCCTTAAAATTTGGGCTATTGGCTGAATTTGGTTTGCTTTACATTGGTAGAGCTTATCAATCAAATATTGTTGATTTATATTTAAAAAATGATTTGAAAAATCTTCAAAAATTATGCTCAAAAATTATGAAGATTTCTCTATCAATTTCATTATTTGTGTTAATAGTTTTATATTTATTTTCTGAAGTATTCATACCTATTTTTTTTAATGATCCATCCTATATCAAATCAATTACCCCAATGCTCATTGTTGCTGGCTCCAAAGTGATATATTCATATTTTGGCTTAGGCCCAATGCTATTATGGCTTTTAGGTCAAAATAAATCTCATATTTACATTCTCATGATTATTGCTGTTATTCAGTTAATACTTTCTTTTTATTTTATACCAATTTATGGTGCAATAGGAACTGCTATTGTAGTTGTCTTCAGTGACTTTTTAAAAGGGAAATTATTAAATGATTTGTGTTACAAAAAATTTGGAATCAAGAGTAATAAATTATTTTAATGCAATACCCTAAATTTCTTACTATTTTACGTTGAAGCAAATGAAAAATTACTTAATTATTTTAATAGTATTTAGCAGTAGTCTGATTGCACAAAGCCTATCCCCATCAGATCTTGGTAAGCTTAATAACCGTCAATTAGATCAGTTAAAAGCACAATTAATTGAAAATGAACCTGATGTAACAATGAACCAGATTGTTACGCAGGATAGAATACCGCAGGTTCAGTTAAAATCTTCTGCACCAAAAAATACTAAAAAAGTATATTCTTATGGATATGATTTTTTTACAAAAGATATTAATTTTTATGATAATGCTCCAACTCCCAATGATTATATTTTAGGTCCTGGCGATGAAATATCTTTAACTTTATGGGGGGAAACAAACTTAAAAGAAAATTTTATAATTGACAAAAATGGTTCAATTTTCTACAAAAATATAGGATTTATTAATATATCAGATTATACGTTATTTGAAGCTGAGAACATTTTAAAAGAAGAACTCTCTAAACTATATTCTACGATTAATAGCAGTACCACTTATTTAAGGCTTGAGATAAATAGAATTAAATCAATAAATGTATATTTTTCCGGTCTAGTTAATTCTCCTGGCATACATCTAATTCATCCTTTCTCAGATATAATTCAAGCAATTATCCAGTCCGGTGGAATTAAAGGAATTGGCTCTCTAAGAAATATTCAAATTATTAGAAATGGTAAATTGGCTCATGATATTGATTTGTACCCATTTTTTAATCAAGGTAATGACAAATTTAAAAAAATTAAACTTTATGATAATGATACTATATATGTTCCACCTGTAGGAAAAAGAGCATGGATTAAGGGAGAAGTTCTAGTACCTGGGTATTATGAATTAAAAAAAGATGAAACCTTATATGATCTTATTAATTATTCTTATGGATTGACGGCATTTGCTTCATCAGAATTCATAATTAAAGAGCTCATACCTTTAGAAGAGAGAAGTTCAGATGATTTGAGTTATAAATCAATTGTTGTTGCTAATGAACAATCAAAAGAAATTTTTCTTAATAATATGGATACAGTCACAATACCGAAAATTCCAGGAGTATTTTCAAGCGTTCAAGTTTTAGGAAAAGTCAAAGCTCCAGGAAATTATCCCTACAAAAATAATTCTTTAAAAGACATTTTAGATTTAGCTGGAGGTTTCAACGATCCAGATTTTCGAAAGTCTATTGTAGATGAAGAGATATTAATTTTAAGAAAAAATGAAGAAAATATTTACGCTGATGAATTGACTACTTCTTATGAAAAAGCCAATAATTTTCAATTATTTAATGGTGACAAAATTTTTGTTTATGAAAATGTAGATTATGATAATCAATTTACGATTTCAGTAAATGGTGAAGTTGCAAACCCAGGATTTTATAGTTTTGAACAAGGAATGACTGTTGCTTCAGCAATTGCAAAAGCTGGTGGAATGAATATCTTAGCTGATAAAAATGCAATTACTTTAACTGAACAATTTAAATCTCAAGGAGCAGATGGAAATATTTTAGTTGAAAATCTTCCTACAATTAATGTTAACCTCAATCATATTCTATCTCCTAATTCAAAAATTAATATTCTTTCTAAACAAAATTCGGTCAGAATTATTGGCAATGTTTATAATCCTGGTCTAATTACTTATAGAAAAAATACCTCAATTAAAGAATATATAAGATTAGCAGGAGGATATAAGCCTGAATCCAAGAAGAATAAAGTTTACGTAAAAAGAACTAACGGCGAAATTAAGGTTGTTTCTTTATTTCGAGGTTCATTTATTAGAATTAAAAGTGGAGACGTAATAGTTGTTCCAGTGAAAGAGAAAAATTCAGATTTTGACATTACGTCTTTCGTATCTGATCTAACATCAGTTTTAGCTAATATTGCTGCTATATTGATTATAGTAGACAATCAAAATTAATGAAACTAATACTCTTGAGGCATGGAGAAAGTGAATGGAATAAACTTAATAAATTTACTGGATGGACAGATGTAGATTTAACCAAACAAGGTATAGATGAAGCAGCTTTTTCCGGACAGCAAATTTTAAATGAAAAAATTACAGTAGATTACATATATACTTCTCTCTTAAAAAGAGCAATAAATACATCCAAAATAGTTGCAGACATCCTTGATTTCCACAAAGAAAATATCATTTATGATTGGAGGCTAAATGAAAGGCATTACGGTGCTCTGCAAGGGCTTAACAAATCTGAAACCGCAGAGAAGTTTGGTGAAGAACAAGTAAAGATTTGGAGAAGAAGTTTTAGCGTGCCTCCTCCTAAATTATCTTTTGATGACAAGAGACATCCTAGATTTTCTAAAATATTCAATAATATTGAAGATAGCTTACCTGATGGAGAAAGCTTAGAAGATGTCATCATTAGACTGAAACCTTTTCTAAAAAAATTCTTTAATTTCGTTACTAAGAAAAATGGAAATTATTTAATTGTAGCCCACAGCAATTCTTTAAGAGCAATAGTTAAAATTTTAGATTCATTATCAGATAAAGAAATTATTTCCTTAAATATTCCTACTGGTATTCCTTTGGTTTATGATTTAGATAAAGATTTAAATGTTTTAAACAAAAAATATTTGATTGATGAGAAAAGTTTAAAAGAGAAAGAAGAGATTGTAATAAATCAAGGAAAAATGTAATGAACTTGAAATCCTCTCATCAATTAAAAGCATTGGTAGTTGGGGATTTTATGTTAGATCACTATATATACGGTCAATCAGAGAGAATGTCTCCTGAAGCTAATGTTCCTGTAATATTACCTATAAGTGATGAGTATATTTTGGGAGGTGCCGCTAACGTAATAAGCAATTTACAAAGTTTGAATGTTGATGTTACATGCATGGGTATTCTTGGAGATGATCAAAATGGTAAAAAAATAAATTCACTTTTAAAAAAGATAGGTATTCAAAATTCTTTTTTTATTATTTCCAAAGATTTTCCGACAACTTTAAAAAGAAGAGTATATCTTTCTGATAAGCAATTTGTTAGAATTGATTACGAAAAAAAACATGATGACATTTTTAATAATCAACTAATTGAAACTTTTGAAAAATTTGATAAAAATTTTGACTTTATTATTCTGTCAGACTATAACAAAGGTGTTTTAAATAAAAAATTAATTGATCATATAATAGAAAATGTTGATGTTCCTGTAATTGTTGATCCCAAAAAAAATAATTTTAATATTTACAGTAGAGCAACAATCATTACACCAAATTTGAATGAGTTATCTTTAGCAACAAATATAAACTGTGATAATAAAAACAATATTTTAAGTGCATGTAATAAAGTATTAAATGAATCTAAAATTAAATTTATTGTAGCTACAATGGGAGACAAAGGTATGATGGTTGTAGGAGAAAATTTTAACAAATTTATTAGCCCAATTGAAATTCCTAATGCTGATGTATCGGGTGCTGGCGATACTGTCGTATCATCTCTTTCTTTATCATATATTATATCTAATGATATAATATATTCTAGTCAGGTGGCCAACATTGCTGCATCGATAGCAGTTTCAAAAAAAGGAACATATGCAGTTAAGCTTTCTGAGTTAAATGATAGAATCAGCAATCTGATTTAAAACTTTTTTATTACAAGCAATAACTTCAACTTTATAGCTCCCTAAATGTTTTAAATTAAATTTAATACCTGCGTCACTACATATTTTAAGGCCACTAGCTATATCCCATATGAAAATTTCTTTTTCATAGTATATGTCCACCTTTCCCTTTGCCAAAAGACATAAACTCATTGCAGCGCTACCAAAAAACCTAACTTTTTTAAATTGGGTCAAAAAGGTAAAATATTTATTAATTGTCTTACTGTTTAATTTGAGTTGTGATGGTATACCTGAAGCAATACACAATTGATTAAATTTTTTCTCAGATGGACCTGTAATTATTTGACCATTGCAAAAACTTTTCTCCTCACTTACAGAATTGTAATAAAGTTCATCATGTATAAAATCATAAGTAATTCCAATAACTGGTGTATCTTTGTTCCAAAGTGCCATGCTAGTACAGCAAATATCAATATTTCTATAATAATTATAACTGCCGTCTAATGGATCTACGATCCAATAAAAACCCTTTTGATCAATATCTTTATTACTATTCTCTTCAGATAAAATATGTTTTACGGAAGAATGCTTTAATAAAGCATTGATGATTTTTTGATTTGTATCAATGTCCTGTTTTAATTTAATATCTCTATCATTGTTACTTAAAATATTTGGGCGGTTGTATGAATTTTTTAGTTGCTTTCCAACATCAATACAGATTTTTTGCGCAATTAGAAGTTCTTCATTTAAATTAATTTCCACTAAGTATCTCCAATAAGTTTTCAGCAGCTTTAACTTCCATTGTTCTCCTGCAAACATCAGTATAAGTTGATATATGAGGAGTTAGTATAATGTTTTTCTTACCAACAAGTTTTCCATCATAAGGTTCATTTTCAAACGCGTCAAACCATGCATGACTAATTATTTTTTTATCAACATATTTTAACAGTTCATCTTTGTCAACATTTATATCTCTAGATGGATTGAGAATTATAACGCCAGTTTTCATATGATTAAATGTATCTTTATCTAAAATGACTTTTTTTGTATTTGCATGAATAGATATTACATCAGCATTTTTAATTCCATCTTTGAGTTCTAAAAAAGATTTATCATCTTTCAATACCGGATCATAAAAAGTGACATTAGGAGAAAATGGCTTCAATAATTTATGAAATTCATTTCCAATTCTTCCATAGCCTATAAGAAAAATATTCATATCTTTTAAACTTTTATTAATTTTTTTCTGCCAAATTTTTTTATGTGTATTATTATTAAAGTATGAAATATTTTTTATACAATTCATTAGTATAGAAAATGTCATTTCAGCTACCGCAAAGGCAGGTTCATCTGGGGTATTTAGCACTTTAATATTGTGCTTTTCGGCTGCATTCAAATCAATATTATCTATTCCAATGCCAACCCTTGATATCACCTTAAGTTTTGGACATTGAGAAAAAACTTCTTCATCATATTTTTCCAATCCAGCAATAACACCATCACATTCATTTAAAATCTCAAGAGTTTCAGCTTTAGATAACCTTCTTCCGTAAGTATTAAGACTAATTTGTTTGAATTTATTTGATAATAATTCCATTGGTTTTTTTGATGTTTGCGCGAAGCTTGAGGGAGTAATTGCAATTTTATACTTCATTTTCTTTATAAATCCTTTCAACTATACTAAGTACATTCAACGCTTGTTGTGAAGTTCCAAAATTAGGACTCCTTTTTTGAATTATAGAATTAATAAATTCATCAGTTTCTTTTTGCCAAAAATCTTCTTCTTTAAAAAGATAATTCTCTTCATCGTCCCATTTTGCTTCTGGTGCAGAAGAGCGATTTATAGCTACTGATAATTTCTCTTCACCATAAGAATTAGATGAAGTCTTTAATCCATTTAAAACAAAATATCCTTTTTCAAGAAATATTTCTAATGAAAATAGGTGTCTCCATTGTGTCATAGTTGAATGTAATGAAGCAGTAATATTTGTTTTAGAATTCTTAAAAATAGCAAAAACATTATCTTCGATATTTAAATCCCAATAACTTTTACTGATAAATGATTTAACTTGATCAAACTCTTTTACGAAGCAAAGAAAAAGATCTAACATATGAATTCCTTGATCAATTAAAATTCCACCACCTGATTTCTTTTTATCGGACCTCCATGAATTAAAAAAATCTTTATCAACACTTTTTCCATATCTTCCTCTCATCCATAGAATTTTTCCATAATCTCCAGATTCAATTTTTTCTTTCATAAGCAATATAGATTCATGTTGGCGATGATTAAAACCATACATAATAAATTTTGAGGATTTTTTTTCTTCATTAATAATTTCATTCATTTCTTTAACACTAAAAGCTGGTGGTTTTTCACAGAAAACAAATTTATCATTAATTATAGATTTAATTGTTAAGGGAAAATTATGAAAATTAGGCGTACATATAAATACAGAATGAATGTCAGTATCATTAAAAATAATGTTTAAATCATTTACTTTTAATTTTGAGGGAACACTTATTTGCTGATTTAATTCATATATGTATTTTATCTTTACATGATTATTTTTGGATAAAGAATCATATCTTATTTGCCCCATTTTACCAAAACCAATTATCGCAATATTTATACTATTCATCCACTGTAAAGTATAAAGCAAAAATTGATTGATAAAGAAAAATATTTAATATTCCAGCTGTATTAATTAACAAAAGAATACTAACACAATCAATCCATGTGATATTTTTAAGGTTTACAATTCTTTTACAAATGAAAGCGATAAGCATTGAACCCAATATTCCAAAACTGATAAATATATCAAAAAATGCATTTGGAATTTGAAATAAATTTTGTCTATATCGTGCAGTTTCTAATGATATGTTGTAGTTGTTAGCGGTTGTGAAGATATGTTCTGATATAATCTCGCCACTAGTAAGACCTATACCTGTAAAAGGATTAATACGCATAACTTCAATCATGTTACTTATAGGTAAAATAAATCTAAAGAATAATGAAGTATCAGCAGCATTTGCCAAAAATAAAATCCTATTTCCCTGTGAAAATACTAAAATTTGAACAAAAAATATTAAAAAGAAAATTAAAAGAAAAAAGTACTTGGGAGTAACAATTAAATCAAAAAATTTCGTGTTTCTAAAAAATCTAAAAAGAAAATAAAATATTAATCCAATGAAAATAAATGGTGTCCTTACTATAAAAATTAAACTAAGTAGAAAAAATAAAATAAAACTTCCTGTATTTTTATAATCTGAAAGTTTTAGAGCTAATATAGAAAATATAGAAAAAATCATGCCGACATGAGATGCTTCCTGAAGAAAAAAAGTTGGCCTTAATTCCCCATAAAGAAATATTTCTCTTTGACTGTCATAATCAACAAAAGATGGATAAAAGTAATTTGAAAAAATTGATTCAATTCTATTTATGGGTTCAAATAAAAATTCTAAAACTAAACCAAAAAAAATGATTACAAGAAAGTTAAAGAAAACTCTTCCAATATAACTTCTACTGAAAACCTGAAAATGAAGATAAAATAAGTAAGCAACAAAAATGTTAAAAGATAAGTATAAGCATTTCGAAATTTTTTCAATTAATAAATCTATATTTGCAGATCCAACTGAAAAAAGATTCAAAGTTAAAAGAACCAGTAAGAAAATTATTATTTTATCAAACTTTATTTTATGAAAATGCCTAATGAGAAAATAAAAAGTAGTAATTAAAGTTAAAAAATTAGGTAATAAATCAAATAAATTAATTCTATAGAAATAAAATCCTAGAATAGATAATATTAGAAATGTTTTATCGAGCAATACTGTCATTGCTATTAATAAATCTTAGAATCTCAGATTTATATTTTTTATAAAAATAATGCCCATTGATTACGAAGAAGAAAAAAATCAGAACAACTAAGCTATTAGGGCTGGAATGTTTGATGGGAACATTTGGTTTATCCAACTCTGCTACAATGAAATTTTTTTTCTTTGAAGAAAATTCCTGTTCTTCTTTATTAGCTAAAACATTTAGATAGCTTTGCTCTAAAAAGAGTATTTCTCTTTCAAGTTTACTTTTTTCAAAAACAAGTGTTGGAGATGATTGAAAATTTTTATTTTTATCTAAAAATTCCTTTAATTTTTGTTCTGTCAAATCAAGTTCATCAGATATAATTTTAAATTTATTATTAATATACTCTAGCTCTTTAGACGCTCTTTTCTGGTTTATTGTATCAGAATATTCATGAATTATTTTGCTCATGGCATCACATAGTTGAAAAGCTAAGAAAGGATCACTCTCTTCAACTGATATCGAAAATAATCCTGAACTAATTGCATAATCAAATGAAATCATACTTTTAAGTCTTCGATTTACACTATATATTATTTCTTCATCTGTTTTTTGAGTTAAACCACCAAAAATATTATCACTGGTTTTTTCTATTTCCCAATATTCTGCTAAAGTCATTTGTTGGCCGTCAATATCCCAAGTACGTTGAGCAAGATTATTTCTAAGCATATTTGACGTGGCTACATCTCTTAAATCAAAAAATATTATGTTAGCATCCGAAAATCCTAGAAAAGAAGATGAAAGTCTTGCTCTAAGATTTGATGGATCGTTATCTCTCAACAAATATATTGAGGTTTCGGATGTATATTTTTTTGGAAGGATTAAGCTGCATATTATAGACAAAAAAAGTACTAAAAAATTAATTTTAAGTAATTTTTTCCAATCTGCTAAAATATCTTTTATAATTTTTTGAATCATCATTTAAAAATTAGTTTTTTAAAGTAATGAATCTTTGATACAAAATCATCTTTTATAAGGAAATTAATAAAATGTTTTAAAAAACTATGTTTTTGAAATTGAACCCTTGTATAATTTTTTTCAAGTATTAATGACATTCTATTACCATATTGATTTACTGAAAAAAAATCTAAATAATGATTATAATCAATAATCTTGTTATAAATTTCATTTTTAAATTTAATCTCAGAGAAAGATTCATTATCAAAATAAATTAGATTTTCTCCATTTACCTCTTCAAGCACCTCAAGTTTTTTAACAAAAACATGTGTATTAACTGATAATGCTTCTATTGGAGGATACCCGAAACCTTCAAATGCTGATGCAAAAATTAAAAATTTTGATTTAGCTATAATTTGAAATTTTTTATCATCACTAATACTTTTTTCAAAAATTAAATTTATTTTTTGCTTTTTTGCTTCTTCAGTATATTTTTTTTCATTTATTTTACCACTATAAATCACATAAAAATTCATACCAGAAAATTGATCTATAAACATCTCATCAAGATTTAAAACATTCTTATGTTTTGAAAAAGCATCTTTACCAAACCTGGTGATCAGTACTAAGCTATTTGTTTTACTTGAAATATTTTTTTTAGCAGCTATGCTATTAATTGAAGGATAGCAAAATTCATGTTTTAAATTTGGATATTTATTAAAGTATTTTTTCGCATAATCCATACTGATTTTGGTTGACGATAAGCATAATTCACAATTTTCTCCCAGAAATGAAATCAGATTATCGTACCTAAGTTTTTGATTAAAAGTTTCATTATACCAATTAGGTGTTTCAAAATTGACAAAACATTTTTTAGATCCAATCCTATCTGAAGTAATAATAATTTCCTTGTAGAAAGCCATTGATGATCTGCTAGGAACAATTATAGACCAATCATATTTTTTTTGTGTATTTTTGAATTCTTTAATTTGATGAAAAAATAAATTTTTAGTATCATTATAATCCTTAAAATCTTTTTTAAATATAGGAGTGTTATCACAATATATATCAACATCGTGATTATTTGCCAATGATAAAGCAATCATCCAGGCATGGTATCTTCCCCCTGAGTAATTCCTTCCAAATTCAACAATTAAAGCTATTTTCATAAATTAATTTATAGAATATAATATAATTTATATAATACTTATATTTCATTTTATTAAGGGCCCATAGCTCAATTGGTTAGAGCAACGGACTCATAATCCGCAGGTTCGGGGTTCAAGTCCCTGTGGGCCCACAGATGAGTAGTCATTCTTATATATCAAATAAAAAAAATAAAGATATCTTTATCAATATTAATGGTAAACTTTTTCACAGAAATGATGCAAAAATTTCAGTTTTTGATAGTGGTTTTCTCCTTGGAGATGGAGTATGGGAAGGTATTAGACTTCATAAGTCAAAACTAGTTTTCATTTCTGAACATCTAGATAGACTCCTCAATAGTGCTCGCGGAATTTCTCTCAAGATTCCTTTATCTAAAGATGATATCATTTTTGAAATTGAAAAAGTATTATTAAAAAATGAAATGACTGATGATGTCCATATCCGTCTCATTGTTTCAAGAGGCGACAAAATTACTCCATACCAAAACCCTAATGCAAATGTTGGTCCGATAAATTTTGTAATTATACCTGAATACAAAAAAACCGATCCAAAGGTTTATGAAAATGGAATTACAATTGGAAGAGTCTCGACAATCAGACCTCCAGAAAATATTTTAAGTACACATTATAATACTTTGAGCAAGCTAAATTGCATTCTAGCAAGTATTGAAGCCAATAAACTTAAATATGATGAAGGTATTATGAATGATCCTCATGGCAATATTAGTACTTGTAATTCAACCAATCTTTTTTTTATTAAAAAGGGACAAGTTTGGACTTCAACTGGTGAATTTTGTCTTAATGGAATTACAAGAAGTAAAGCAATCAAAATATGTAAGATGAATAAAATTCCTTGCAATGAAACCAACTTTACTTTTGAGGACATTAAAGATTGTGAAGAGGCTTTTGTTACAGGTACATTTGCAGGAATTATACCTGTATCTAAAATTGAAAAATACGAGCTAAGTTCAACGAAATCTAATTCTTTAGTTAATAAAATAAGAGTTTTCTATACTCAATATATAAATCAAGATATAGGCTATCAATGATTGTTTCTTGCTGGTCAGGTCCTAGGAATATTTCAACAGCATTAATGAGATCATGGTCTTCAAGAAAAGATACTTTTGTCACAGATGAGCCTTTTTATGCGTATTATTTAAAAAAAACCAATCTAAAACATCCTTTTTATAATGAAATAATTAATGAATATCCTTCAAATTATGATGAAGTTGTTAATTACCTTATTAGTAGAATCCCGAAAGGTAAAAAAATCTGGTACCAGAAACATATGGCTCATCATATTTTTGATTTTAACAAAATAGATTGGATAAATAATTGTGAAAATTGTATCTTATTAAGACATCCAAAAGAGGTAATTAGTTCTTATTCGAAAAAGAACAAACTGAATTCAGTTGAAGAGTTAGGCTATCCTCAACAATATGAAATTATTAAGCATCTTAAAAAAATAAACCAACCATATGTAATTATTGATTCAAGTGAACTTTTAAAAAATCCTGAAAAAGTACTATCAAATTGGTGTTTGAAAATTAATATTAAATTTGATAAGTCAATGCTCAGTTGGGAAAAAGGAAATTATGTTAGTGATGGTATTTGGTGGAAAGGTTGGTATGATAACGTGATAAAAACTACTGGATTTCAAAAATATGAAGAAAAAAAAATTAACATTGAGAAAGAATATGATTCTATTTATAATGAATCAATGAAATACTATACCTACTTGATTGAGGATAAATAATGAATTCTCTATTAAAATTATGGTCACAACCTACTTGGATAAAGTGGATTATTTATTTAGCTATTGTATACATCTTATTTCTTATTAAAGAAGCTTTTGCCGTTGTGTTATGGTTTCTTTTTTGTATAATTATTTACTATATCATTTTCGCTAACAATGTATTTAAAACAAGGACATATTATGAAAAAAATAATTTTTAGTTTTTTGTTATTTACCTTGTTGACATGTCAAGAAAATAGACCTCATGGGAATCAATATAACCTGCCAGAATTAACTCCAAACAACCTTTTAATAGGTAATTTAAATGAAAATCGTTCATCATATCGTGTATCATTTTATGATATTAATATTGATTTTAATATTGAGAAAAAATCATTAATTGGTTTTGTTACAATTAAAGCTCAAAGTATGATAGATCTCAATAAACTGCAGATTGATTTAGCTGAAAATTTAAATATCAAAAAAATAACTCATAAAAATGAGGAATTACTTTTTTCAAGAGAGTTTGATGCTGTTTTGATTAATTTTCCATTTACAATAAAACAAGATAGTATTTTTGAATTTACTATTTTTTATGAAGGTACCCCTCAAAGTGCAGATAACCCACCTTGGGCCGGAGGTTTTACTTGGTCTAAAGATAAAGATGGACGGGATTGGATTGCTGTTTCTTGTGAAGGAGAAGGTGCAAGAATTTGGTGGCCAAACAAAGATCATATTACAGCGGAAGGTGATAGTGTAAGAATGGCTTATACAGTTCCGTCAAATTTAGTCGCAGTTGGAAACGGCAAATTAAGAAGTATCAAAAAATCAGATGATAAAACCACTTATGAGTGGTTTGTTCAGAACCCAATTAATAATTATAACATTTCTGTTCAAATTGGAAACTACGTTGCTGTTCAAGATACTTTCAAAAAAGATGATACAACCCATTTTATGGATCATTATGTTTTAGATTATAATAAGCAACTAGCTTCGAATTATTTTCCTCAATCAAAAGAAATAATTCGTTTTTATGAAAAATACTTTGGTGATTATCAATGGTATAATGACGGCTACAAACTTGTTGAAGTTCCATATCTTGGGATGGAACATCAGTCAGCAGTAACATACGGAAATGGATTTAGTATTTATAATGGAGTAAGAAGCAAAAGTTGGCCAATGTATGGAGTTATAGATCCTTTAATCATTCATGAAACAGGACATGAATGGTTTGGTAATAGTGTTACAGCATCAGATCCAACGCATATTTGGATTCATGAAGGATTGCAAGTTTATTCTGAAGCTTTATATTTTGAAGATAAATTTGATAGCTATGAAGTTGGTGTTCATTATTTAAATGGTATTAAAAATAGAATTGTAAATGAAATACCGATTGTGGGAAGAGAAAATGAAAATCACTGGGCACTTCATGGTGATACGTACATGAAAGGTGCATGGGTAATGCACACCTTAAGAAGCGTAATTAATAATGATAAAATATGGTTTGAAATTTTAAAAGAATTCATGGTTGAAAACGCAAAAGGTTTTGCTAATACAAGGGACTTTTTTAATAAGGTTAATAAAAAAACCGGGGTAAACTACTGGTATTTTGCTGAACAATATTTTTATAGTCCACATCAACCAGAATTAGATTATTACCAAACTGACAAAAAATTTCATTATAGATGGAATAATGTCAATGATAATTTTATAATGCCCATTGAACTGCTTGTTAATGGTTCAGTAAAAAGGGTCGTACCTTCTAAAGAATTTCAATCATTTAATATAAGCAAGCATTCTCAAGTTGAAGTTATGGATTGGAAATTTTATGTTCTTCCTAATGAGGTCAATTCAAATGAATAAATATCAAGCTATATGGCTTACAGGACAGCCTGCTAGTGGCAAAACAACATTAGCGAATATGTTAATAGATTATTTTAGTAAAAATGGCCAAGAAAAAGATTTTTTTAATATAGATGGTGATGACTTGCGCCATTTATTTCAAAATAAGGACTACTCTAGAAAAGGAAGATTTGCAAATATTAGATTAGGTATGAGCATTGCAGCATATTTAATTAACAAAAATCAAACTCCAATTATTTCTCTAGTTTCTCCTTACAGAGAGTTGAGGGAGGAGTTCAAGAGCAAATATAAGGTTTTAGAAGTATATTTATTTACAACAGAAATAAGGGGGAGAGAAAATTATTTTGTTAAAGACTATGAGAAGCCTTTAAAAAATTTTATTGAGGTAGATACAACACATCAAACTGAAGAGGAAAGTTTAAATGAAATACTCAATGTTTATAGGTAGGTGGCAACCTTGGCATAATGGTCATCGATGGTTGATTGATCAAAGACTAAAAAATGGGAAAAATGTTTTAATTTGTGTAAGAGAAGTAGATAAAGATAATAGCAATCCCTACGATCCATTAGAAGTAAAGAGAAATATTGAATTACAATTAAAAGAACTAGTTGAATTAGAAAGAGTTAAAGTAATAATAATTCCTGATATTGAGTCTGTAAACTATGGAAGAGGTGTGGGTTACGACATAATCGAACATGTGCCTCCATCAGAAATTAGTAAAATTTCTGCGACTGAAATCAGAAAAAAACTTGCAGGAGAAGAGCATGAAAAATGACATTGAAATAAAGAATTTTTTAAAAAAATATAGTCAAATTTTCGAAACTAAAAATATTGTTGAAGATTTAATAAGCTTAAAGGATAAAATATTAGAAATTAATAGAAATAATGGCACTATATATATCTTCGGGAATGGAGGAAGCTTAGCAATTGCTGATCATTTTGCTATTGATATGACAAAAAACGCCAAAATAAAAACTCTATCTTTATCCAATCCTTCTTCAATTACATGTTTAGCAAATGATTACGGTTACGAAGAGTGGGTAAAAAAAAATATTGAATACTTCGTCTCTAATAAAGATTTAGTAATTTTAATCAGTTCAAGTGGATCTTCAAAAAATATGATTAATGCTGCAAAATATTGTAAGGCTGAAAATATTTTTTTGACAACTTTCACTGGATTTAAAGAAGATAATCCCTTAAAAAAGCTTGGTGACCATAATTTTTGGGTTAATTCTTTTGGTTATAATCTTGTTGAAAATATACATCAGGTTTGGCTATTGGCTATTGTTGATATGATTATTGGTAAATATGAATATCCTGCAAATTAATTAAGATGAAAAATATTGCAATGATACCTGCCAGAGCAGGGAGTAAAAGATTACCCCATAAAAATTTGCTTGAGATTTCTCCAGGAACTTCTTTGATTGAACACCAAATCAAAAAATTAAAATCTATTAATTGTTTCGATGAAATATGGGTCAACTCAGACTCTAAAAGAGTTGAAATAATTGCTAATAACAATAAAGTACATTTTTATAAAAGAAGCAAAGTATTAGCAGATGATAAATCGACAAGTGAAGACTATATTTATGATTTTATTAAAAATATTAATTGCAATAATATATTCCAAGTCCATTCTATTGCCCCGTTATTAAAAACAAAAGAAATTGAAGACTTTGTTAATTATTTCAATAAAAAAAATTATAATACATTGTTGTCATATAACGACTCAATACTTGAGCATTCATTTAAAAATAATCCAATTAATTTTAGTTATAAAAAGAAGCAAAACAGTCAGGACTTACTTCCTTTACAGAAAATTAATTGGGCAATTACTGGTTGGAATTCCAAAAAATATATTGATAGTATAAAGAATAACAAAAATGCAACATTTTCTTCTCCAGTTGGTTACTTTAGAATTTCAAAAAAATCATCATTGGTTATTAAAGACAAAACTGATTTTCAAATCGCAAAAAGTTTGTTAAATGCGAAATAAAATCAACATATTTTCTTCGAAAAAGAAATTTTATGAAGAATGTAAAAATAAACTAATTTTTGCAACAAAAAACAGATTAATTAATTCAAAAAATTTTAACGTAGCATTTTCTGGAGGTAGAACTCCTGGCCCAATTTATAAATTATTTTTTGATGAAATTATTAGATTAAATCTTGATCAAAACTTAATACATATTTTTTTAACTGATGAAAGATGTGTGAGCTCTAAAAGCAGCGATAGCAACTTTAATTTAATTTATTCAATTATAGAAAGTATGAAAATAGATATCAAAATTCATAAAATGTTTGATAGTAATTTAGGAATTGATAAATCTTGTGATATCTATGAAAATAAATTAAAAAAAATAAAAATAGATTTTTGCCTAATGGGATTCGGAGAGGATGATGGACATATTGCTTCAATTTTCAACTACCAAGATATCAAATTATCAAAGCAGGTTTTTTCTTGTAATCCTAAAGATGTGCCATTTAAAAGAATTTCTCTACCTATGACCAGAATAATTGCAGCCAAAGAGAGACTTATCATTGGAAGCGGTACTAAGAAATATGAAAGAATTAAAAATCTTTCTAGTGGCCTCAAGGATAATAGTGCATTAAGTTATATTTTTAATAATTCATGCAGTACATATTTTATAAATTCCCCAAAATGATTGATTATATAAAAATATCTCTACTATGGATATATCAGCTAATTTTTAATAGAAAAATTATTTCAAAATCTAAAAATTTCTGGCACATGAATAAGAATAAGCATAAAGGTGAAAGAGTATTTATAGTTTGTAATGGACCAAGTTTAAACTATGAAGATCTAGACCAACTCAAAGAGGAGTTTACAATTGCGTGCAACAAAATTTATTTAGCTTATCAAAATACAGATTGGAGACCCACATATCTATCTGTAACGGATAGAATTTTATGGCCAAAAATTTCTAAAGAGATTTATAATTTTCATACCCCAGTTATTTTAACAAGTAATCTTTTTTCAAAAAATAATCAATCGATTTACATAAAATCTTTAGGGTATTACAAAAATTATAAAAAATCTAATTTTTCTTTTGATATGAATCTTGGAGCATTTTCAGGGCTTACAGTTACTTACTTGAATATGCAAATAGCAGCACATTTAGGATTTGAGGAAATATATCTAATAGGATGTGATCATTTTTACGATGAAAAAAATGTTTCATCTGAAGGCAATTTCAAAAATATTCCTAAAGCTGTAAAGCATGAAAAAAATAATCATTTTCATCCTGAATATAGAAAAGAGGGTGAAAAAGTTAATTATGCTGATATAGCACTTATGACAGAAGCCTATGAAAATGCAAAGATTAAATTATCTAAAAGAAATATTAAAGTTTATAATGCATCAAGAAAAACTAATCTAAATACGTTTGATAAGGTTAATTTTGACCAACTTTTTAAAGAATGACTATATTAAGTAAAGATAATTTAGTATCAGTGGTAATGCCATGCTTCAATGCTCAGGAATATATTGAAGAAACATTGCTTTCTGTTTTAAATCAAAGCCACTCTAAACTTGAAATAATTATTGTAGATGATTGTTCCACAGATAAAACTACAAAAATTATCAATAACTATATTAAAAAGGACCCTAGAATCAAATTATATAAAATGAAAAAAAATTTTGGAGGTCCCGCCGGACCCAGAAATTATGGGCTTAAAAAATCGTCAGGGAATTATATTGCATTTATAGATTCTGATGACATTTGGCATCCATCTAAGATTGAAATACAAATTAAAACGCTACAAAAAGAAAATTTCAAATTTTGTTCAACGGAAGTCTTATCATTTAAATCTAAGTTCAAATATAAATGGTTTAATGCAATAGATATAAATCAAGAATTTTTAGTTAAAAGACTCAAAAATTTATTAATAAAAAATTATATTATTAGTGGATCTTCTGTTCTAGTTGAAAAAAATATTTTAAAAAATATATACTTTAATGAATCTAATGAATATAAAGCTGTAGAAGATTACCACTTTTGGCTTCAAGTTCATGAGATTAATAATATTTCAAGTATTCATTTATCCTGCCCATTAGTCTTTTATAGAAATAGAGAAGAATCAATATCTTCTAACAAATTTAATCAAGCTCTAAAAATTTACAATCTGCTTAAAAATTTTAAAATAGATGGTAAAAAATTTATGTTTTTTAATTACTATTACTTTTTTACTTATGTTATTATATCTTTATACAATATTTATATAAAAAAAAATACAATCATACTGAAATGAAAATTCTTATTACTGGAGGAAGCGGTTTTATAGGCTCAAATTTGAGTAGAAGGTTAATTCGTAATCATGAAGTCATTGTTGTTGATAATTTCCTAACCTCTAATAAAAGAAATATTTCTGATATTATCGATCATAATAATTTTACCTTAATTGAAGAAGATATTTGTAACAATCAAATAAATGATATTCAATGTGATTTTATTTATAATTTAGCTTGTCCGGCTTCTCCAATTTGGTATAAAAAATATCCCAATGAAACTATTAAAACTTCTATTTATGGACTTTATAATGTAATTGAAATCGCAAAAAAAAATAATTGCAAATTATTTCATGCATCAACTAGTGAAGTATATGGAGACCCTCAAATTTCAGAACAAGACGAAAATTACTATGGAAATGTTAACTCATTTGGGGAAAGGTCATGTTATGATGAAGCAAAAAGATGCGCAGAATCAATCTTATACTCCAATAAGGATGTGATTAATTTTTATCTAGGACGAATATTCAATACCTATGGACCATTCATGGCAGTTAATGATGGCAGGGTTATTTCTAACTTTATTAATCAAGCTATAAGAAATGAGCCTATAACAATATATGGAAACGGTTTACAAACGCGTTCCATATGTTATATTGATGATTTAATAAATTTATTAGAGGCTTTACCTTCTTCTGGTATTTCTTATCATAAGCCTTTTAATATCGGAAATAACATAGAGCTTAGTATTTTAGAAATAGCCAAAAAAATTATTAAATTATCTAAATCTGAATCTAAAATTGAATTTTTAAATATTGGGAAAGACGACCCTTTACAAAGAAAACCGTTACTAAAAAAAGTAAATAAATTATTTGGATGGTCACCCAAAACTAGTATAGATGAAGGTATATTAAATACAATAACACATTTTAGAGAGCTTTTATGATAAATATTGGAATTATAGGTCTTGGATTTGTAGGCGGTTCAATAAATAAGTTTTTTTCTAATAAGGCTAAAGTTAGGTCTTATGATATTAATGGTTTGGGTAATTCTGACTCAATAGAAGAAGTTTTTAATAATTCAGACTTTATTTTTGTATGCATACCTACACCAATGAAAAAGAGTGGAGAATGTGACGTATCAATTGTTGAATCAGTTTTAATAGAATTAAGTAAAATTAATTCTGAAGATAAAATTATTATTCTAAAATCTACAGTACCGCTTGGGTGTTCAGAAAAATTTGCAAACAATTTAAAAATTCCAAACTTAATTTTTAATCCAGAGTTTTTAACTGAAGCAAATGCTTACGAAGATTTTGTAAATCAAGATAGAATTATTTTGGGTGGTATAGATAAATTCACTAATAAAGCTGAATCATTCTTCAGAATTTTTTTCGATAATAAAGTGGCAATCATCAAAACGAATTATACAACTGCTGAGCTGGTCAAGTATACAACCAATTGTTTTTTAGCTACAAAGGTAAGTTTTGCTAACGAAATCCATTCTATTTCTGAACATTTTAATCTTAATTTTTCTGAATTAATGAGCATTGTAACTCTTGATAGTAGAATTAATAATTCACATTTAAAAGTACCAGGACCTGATGGTAAAAAAGGATATGGAGGTTCTTGTTTCCCAAAAGATATGAATGCTTTAAAATATACTTTTGAATCTAATGGAATTCAGTCACCTATTTTAAAAGGATCTATAGAAAGAAATGAAAATATTGATAGAGTAGAAAAGGACTGGGAAAAATTGAAAGGTCGAGCAGTCTCTGAGTAATTTTAATCAATTCCTAAATCTTTTTTATACTTCGGAATCCAATCTTCAACTTTTATTTCAGGAAGCCAGCCCAGTAGTTCCTTAGCTTTGCTGTTATCTGCAAGAGTTTCCCTAGGTTCGATTACAGGATCAATATTGACTGTTTCTCCACCCATAAGTCTTGCTATTTCGTTTATTGATCTGTTATCACAATTACCAATATTGATTACTTCTCCATTACCAACTTTGTTGGATTGCATTGCTAATAGATTTGCCTTTGCAATATCTAATACATGTGTAAAATCTCTTCTTTGCTCTCCATCTCCTCTAATTGTTAAAGGTTTTCCTTGCATTCTTTGTTTAGCAAAAACGCACATTACTAAGGCATATGCACCATCAAGATTTTGCCTCTCCCCATAAACATTGAAGTAGCGAAGAGAAACAGTCTCAACCCCATAAACTTGTGAAAACATTTTACATGAAACTTCTCCATAATATTTTTGCATAGCATATGGAGAAATAGGGTTAATTGGATCTATTTCTTTCGAAGGAAATTTATTTGTATTACCATAAGCAGATGACGATGCACTATAAACAACACGTTTAACATTCATATCAGAAGCAGCCTTTAAAATATTTATTGTACTTAAAGTATTATTTTTTTCAAATAGTATTGGATTTTTTATTGATTCTTGAACTCTTGGTAAAGCAGCTAAATGAAAAATTCCATCACAACCTTTAATAATTTTTTTTACTTTATCAAAATTTTTTTCTGATGATAGATCTAGTATGTGGTACTTGGCTTTTTGATTGCAATTTTCTTTTTTACCGTTTGAAAAATTATCAATTACATCAACAGAATATCTATTATCTATTAGCAGGTCTACTAGATTGCTTCCAATAAATCCTGCACCACCCGTAACAACATATTTCATTTTTTAAAATAATAATATTTAATATTAATCATTAGCGTTTTTTTGGTATAAATTTTATATAAACCAAACTAATACAAACATGTTAAAAATATTTTTTGATAAATTAATTTCTCTTTTAATACTAATTCTAATATCTCCCGTATTGCTTTTAATTTGTATAATCAATTTTTTTATAGATGGATTACCAATTACTTTTTCTTCAAAACGAATAGGTTTAAGAGGTAAAGTATTTACTATTTATAAATTTAGATCAATGAAAATAGACAGTAACGAAGTTATAGGGTCTTGGGGAAATTTCATTAGAAAAACTAATTTGGATGAATTATTACAATTTATAAATGTTATTAAAGGAGATATGTCAATTATAGGTCCTAGACCACATGATGTTGATGAGGATAAATATTTTGACAAAAATATCAAAGACTATCACCTTAGAAGAGTAGTAAGGCCTGGTATAACAGGTCTTTCAGCCGTCAATGGCAATAGAGGAGGAACTGATTTAGACAATATAAAACAAAGAGTGCAATATGACTTAGAGTATATTGATAAGCAAAGTTTTTTACTAGACTCTATTATTTTTTTTAAAACAATCGTACTATTTTTTAAGCCAAATCATTAGTATCTATATTCATCTTTCTTAAATGGTCCATTCACTGCAACTCCAATGTAATCTGCTTGTTCTTTAGATAATTTTGTTAAGTCAGCATCTAAATGTTTAAGGTGAATACGAGCAACTTCTTCATCTAGTTGTCTAGGCAAGTCATACATTCCTGTTGAAGGCTTATTTTTTGCTAAAAATATTTGTGCTAAAACCTGATTAGAAAATGATGTTGACATAACAAAACTCGCATGACCCGTTGCACAGCCTAGATTAACTAGTCTTCCTTCTGCTAATAAAAAGATTTGCTTTCCATTTTTAAAAGTATATCGGTCAAGCTGAGGTTTAATTGTATCTCTTTTAGCGTTTGATGCATTCAACGCATCAACCTGAATTTCATTATCAAAATGCCCTATATTACACACAATTGCTTGATCTCTCATCTTTCTCATGTGTTTTAAAGTAATGATATCTTTATTACCAGTAGTGGTAACAAAAATATTACCTCTATCTAAAACATCTTCAAGTTTACGAACTTCAAATCCTTCCATTGCAGCTTGAAGAGCACAGATAGGATCAATTTCTGTAACAATTACTTTACATCCATATGATTTCATAGATTGTGCTGAACCTTTACCTACATCTCCATAGCCACAGACAACAACAGTCTTTCCAGCAAGCATTATTTCTGTTGATCTTTTTATTCCATCAGCCAAAGATTCTCTACATCCATATAAATTATCAAATTTAGATTTTGTAGCTGCATCATTTACATTAAATGCAGGGAATAACAGAGAAGCATCATCAACCATTTGTTGTAATCGTGCAACACCGGTAGTAGTTTCTTCTGACACACCAATAATACCTGGAACAATATTATGCCAGTGATTTGGATTTAATTTATGGACTTTTCTAAGCAGTCTTTCAATTACAATTTCTTCTTCGATTGTTGCAGTTATTTTTGGAAGTTTTTTATGTTCATTGAAATATTTTTCTAACTGATATCCTTTGTGAATTAGAAGAGTAGCATCACCTCCATCGTCAACAATTAAATTAGGACCTTCATTACCATTGAAGGTTAAGGCTTGTAAAGTACAATCCCAGTATTCTTCAAGAGTTTCACCTTTCCATGCAAAAACAGGAGTTTTAGTATGAGCTATCGCTGCTGCTGCTTCGTCCTGCGTTGAAAATATATTACAGCTAGCCCAACGAACATCAGCTCCGAGATCTTTTAATGTTTCAATTAAAATTGCTGTTTCAATTGTCATATGTAGAGAGCCGGTAAGCTTAAAACCTTTAAGAGGTTTAGTTTTCTTATATTTTTTTCTTAAAGACATTAAACCGGGCATCTCTCTTTCTGAAATTTCGATTTTGTCTCTTCCAAGTTTTGAAAGCTTAATATCCTTAACAAGATAAGGTAAAATACTGACAACATTTTTCGATGAATTATCATTTACTTTATTTCCAGCTTTATTTTTTATAACAATGTTTTCTTGATGTTGTTGAATTCTCATTTTTTATTCCTGTTTTTGTTTTCTTAAAAATTTGAGTGGTAATTTACATATTTAGTTAATTTTTGTAAGTATTTTTTTAAGAGTTTTCAAAGAAGTTGGATGATTACCATAGTTTATTGGCAAAAAATAATTTGATTTAACAAATATCTTCTCAATTTCATCGGGTACTTCAGGAAAAAGATGAGCAAATTTATTATGTACATAGAATGCATTTGACCCAGTTGCGGAGTTACAGCATATAAGCTTGTAATTATATTGAATAAATAGTTCATTTAAAGAATTTAAAGATGCTCCCATGTAGTCATCTTTATTCCAAATGTGATTTGGGTTATAATCGATTTTGAAATTTATTGGCGGTGGGAATTTTCCATTGTACTCAACAATAAAAACTGACGGTAAATAACCGTTTGATAAAATTGTTTCAATAAAATAAAAGTCATTACCATCAAGATCGAGAGAAATTAAATCAAAAGTATCTCTTTGAAATTTATTTAATCCTTCATTGATAATATCAATTATGTTTTCTTTTGTAATCCACTTCTCACAAAAAATCACTTTGTTTGACGTAGATAAATCAATTTTAAGCTTTTCTCCGCCAAACCAAATACCTTTCCAATTTTGAGCTGCTAAAATAATTGTATTATTTTCGGTACCATTTCCCACTCCAAATTCAGCAAATAAGCCTTCTTTAATACCTAATCTCTTTACGATTTCTAAAGTTAATCCATCTTCATCTGTTTGTGAAAAAAATTTTTCTCCATATCTAACGAATTTATTTGGATGATTATTTTTTCTAGGAACTAAGCTTTGTAATATTCGATGATCATAAAGCTCTCCAAAGTTAATTTTTTTCATTAATAACTTTCTAAACCTATATTTTTTAGTAAAATTGGGGAAATATATTTCAAATATTTTTTTTAATAAACTCATATTATATATCTAAATCTAAGTTAGTTTTTTCCCAACTGAAAATATTTCTTCCAAAGTGACCATAAGCTGCTGTTTGCTTATAAATAGGTTTTTTCAAATCTAAATAACTTATTAATCCTTTTGGTCTAAAATCAAAATTTTCTGAAACTAGTTGAACTATTTCTTTTTCAGAAACTTTATTCGTTCCAAAAGTGTCTACAGTTATTGAAGTTGGTTCTGCTACTCCAATTGCGTAAGATACCTGAATTTCACAATAATCAGCTAAATTTGATGATATTATATTTTTTGCTACATATCTTGCTGCATAAGCGGCTGATCTATCAACTTTAGATGGATCTTTTCCTGAAAAAGCTCCACCT
>CEUK01175346.1_pt1 | contig 27387 bp, 19 predicted proteins | sample 356451 | NCBI WGS metagenome assembly CEUK01 (sample SAMEA2622843, study PRJEB7988) | marine metagenome | isolation source: saline water (ENVO:00002010), including
GAAGCAAAAAACTTCTACCATGGAGACGGTACACCTCGCTTTTCACCCTTCTTCATACCTATGATGATTCCGGATATTGCTGCCGGACACATAAGCATTCGCAACGGATTTAGAGGACCCAACTATGCTACAGTTAGTGCATGTGCAAGTTCTACCCACGCAGTAATTGATGCCTTCAACTTAATTCGCTTAGGGAAGGCTGATGTAATTGTTTCAGGTGGTTCAGAGGCAGCAGTAACAGAGGGTGGTATTGGCGGTTTTAATGCACTTAAGGCACTTTCTACAAGAAATGACGAGCCTACAAAGGCATCAAGACCATTCGATAAAACTAGAGATGGTTTTGTTCTTGGAGAGGGAGCTGGTGCTATCATTCTAGAATCCCTAGAGCACGCTCAGGCAAGAGGAGCACACATCTACTGTGAAATGGTAGGTGGTGGAATGAGCGCTGATGCTCACCACATTACTGCACCTCATCCAGAAGGTCTTGGAGCAAGAAACGTTATGCTAGCAACTCTTGAAGATGCTGGCATGACGCCTGAAGAGGTTGATTACGTGAACGTACACGGTACATCAACGCCACTTGGAGACGTAGCTGAAGCTCAAGCAATCCAAAAGGTGTTTGGAGACAATGCTTATAATCTTAGCATTTCTTCTACAAAGTCTATGACTGGCCATTTACTTGGAGCAGCTGGAGCTATTGAAGCAATGGCTTGCATACTTGCAATCAAAAACGATATTGTTCCTCCAACAATTAACTTTGAGCATACAGACGAAGAACTAGATCCAAATCTAGACTTCACCTTTAACAAAGCTCGTAAGAGAGAAGTTGGAGCTGCCCTATCAAACACATTTGGGTTTGGTGGACATAACGCTTCAGTGTTGTTCAAGAAATTCTCTTAATTAAATGGCTCTACTAAATCGATTTTTCAGTCGAGAAAATCGCTCTGATAGAATTGATGTACTTGTAAATACCCATTTTAATCTCAAAGTCAAAACTCGCCGTTACTACGAAGAATCATTTAGGCATTCTTCAGCAATAGACGGAGATGAAAATGACAAAAAGAGTAACGAGAGGTTAGAATATCTTGGAGACGCGGTCCTTGATTTATGCGTTGCTCACTATCTCTATAAGTCAGATAAAAATGCTCAAGAGGGCCTTCTAACTCAAAGAAAATCTAGGGTTGTTAATAGGAAGAACTTAAACCGTATAGGTAAGGCAATTGGCATTGAGGACCTTCTCGATGTTAGAATGCGTAGAGATGATATTCAAAGTAATATGGTTGGTAATGCCCTAGAAGCTCTAGTTGGAGCTATTTATAAGGATCATGGTTACGAGAAGACTTGTAAAGCAGTTGTTAGGCTTTTAAAGGATCATGGAATAGACCAAAGGATACATGAAACAACGGATTTCAAGAGCAAACTGCACCATTGGGCTCAGGTTAACAAGGTTGAACTCAAGTTTGATGTTGTACGCGAAAATCACGAATCAGGTGAGGGTAAATACGAGGTAGAAGTAGTTGCTGACGGGAAAAGAATAGGTTTAGGCTTTGGAAGATCTAAGAAAATAGCAGAGCACGATTCATCAAGAAGAGGTTGGAGAACAATCTTCGAGAGAGAAGAGAATTCCAAATAGGCTATATTCGTAAAATGCCAAAGTTTCAGCTCGATTGGGAAATTGAGTGTGATTTTGATCTTTATGGAATTGGATCACACGTTGGGAGTCATCGTCTTTGTTTTGATTTAAACAAATTATTCGGATGGCAACTTACCTATGACAGAATAGTAGTGGGGCTGCACAAATCGTGTAATACCGAGCATATAGTTCACAGACACATCGATGAAGAGATGGGATTAGATGTAGCTATTATCTTGAATCGAGTTCCAGATGGAGTATTAGCAATTGGTGCTAGTTCATTTGACTACCTTATGAGAGTGAGGAAGGGAGTGGCTGAGGAGTTAGAAATAATTAAAACAATTAGAAAATCAAACCTTGTTACGTTAGTAACTTTTGTTGATCCTGAAAATTCAGGCGCTTTAGATGCGATGTTTGAATTAGATAAATTATGAGTATCACTAAACCATCATTGTTTCCGACGAAGCAAACAAAGATTATTGCCACAATAGGCCCAGCTACCTCATCTCCTGAGATGTTAGAGCAATTGTTGCTTGCTGGCATGAACGTGTTAAGAATCAATGCATCTCATGGCGATCATGATGTGCATAAGGAGATTATTCAAAACATTAGAAACCTCGATGAAGAGCTTGGTTCTAACACTTCAATTCTTGTTGATTTACAGGGCCCCAAACTCAGAGTTGGCGAAATCAAGGGTGATGAAATGGAACTTGAAACAGGTTCCGAGCTAAAGATACGTGTAGGCGAAGAGGTAGGATCAAACGGTGTAGTTTACACGAACTACGAAAGTTTTGCCAAGGATGTAAAAGCAGGAGAGCCTGTTCTTTTGGACGATGGAAAGCTTCAACTTGAGGTTGTTTCAACAGACCAAGAATCTGAAGTAATTTGTAAGGTAATTTTTGGAGGAACTCTAAAGCCTAGAAAAGGGTTGAATCTACCCAAAACAATCATTTCCCTTCCGTGTATTACGAAAAAGGATGAACTTGATTTGGCCTTTGCACTAGACCAAAATGTAGATTGGATAGGTCTTTCCTTCGTTCGAAATCCCAACGACATCCTTCAACTAAGGGAAAAAATTAAGGCGGAACAAAAGCACACTAGAATTGTTGCGAAGATTGAAAAGCCTGAGGCTTTAGCAAATCTAGATGAGATCATAGGGGTGACTGATGCGGTTATGATTGCTAGGGGTGATTTAGGCGTCGAGATTCCAATGGAAGAGGTGCCTCATATTCAGAGAGAAATAATAGAAAAATGTCTTTCAGCATCTAGACCAGTCATTGTTGCTACACAAATGATGGAGTCAATGATAGAAAGCTCAACTCCTACGAGAGCAGAAGTTAATGATGTTGCTTCAGCGGTTTTTGAAGGAACTGACGCTGTTATGCTTTCAGCTGAGACTAGTGTAGGGAAATTCCCTGTACACACAGTGCAGGCGATGTGTCAAATCATCAAAACAGCGGAAGCAAATAACGAAAAGGCATTCAATGAGCGTCCTCCATATAATCCTGATGACGATAGATTCATAACGGATTCTATTTGTTACAACGCATGTAGGCTTGCGAGAAGAACTAAGGCTTCAGCTATTGTAACTATGACATATTCAGGGTATACAGCAATGAAGGTTAGCTCTCAAAGGCCCAAGGCTCATATATTTATGTTTACCTCAAACAAGCAGGTTTTAAGCCAAATGAGCCTAGTTTGGGGTGTAGAGGCCATCTATTATTCTAAGATGGTTAGTACAGACCACACTATTGCAGATATAAAGTACATTCTATTCAAGGATGGCAAGGTGAAAGACAAGGATTTTGTTGTTCATATGGCATCAATGCCAATTAAGGATGCTGGCATGACAAATATGCTTAAACTCAGTAGGGTATAATTATCTTCGCGTCATGGCAAAAGGATTTCCTGAAAGAGGATCGCTGCACTTATCGAGGACGGCGAAAGAAATGTTGGATGTTTGGAAGAAGGAGAAAACGTTTCAGGCAAGCATTGATTTACGTTCCGAGGACAAACCATATGTCTTTTACGAAGGCCCCCCTTCAGCAAATGGCATGCCCGGCATTCACCACGTTATGGGACGTACGATTAAAGACATTTTCTGTCGTTTTGCTACTCTTAACGGAAAACGTGTTGAAAGGAAAGCAGGTTGGGACACACACGGACTTCCAGTTGAGCTTGGTGTAGAGAAAGAGTTAGGAATTACCAAAGAAGACATTGGCACAAAAATCACGGTTGAAGAATACAATCAGGCTTGCAGAAAAGCTGTTATGAAGTATACTAGTGTTTGGAATAACCTAACTCGTCAAATGGGATATTGGGTGGATATGGAATCACCCTATGTCACTTACGAAAACAAATACATTGAGTCAGTTTGGTGGCTATTAGGCCAACTATACAAGAAGAATTTAATCTATAAGGGTTACACTATTCAGCCCTACAGTCCTATGGCAGGAACAGGGTTAAGTTCTCACGAACTCAACCAACCTGGAACATATAGAGATGTAAAGGATACTACAATTGTTGCTCAGTTTAGAGTTACTTCAGAAGGAGCAACAACTGTAAGAGGATTTTGTTCAGATGATAGCGACCTACCAATAGATTTGCTTGCATGGACAACAACGCCATGGACTCTTCCTTCAAATACGGCATTGACTGTTGGCAACAATATTGACTACGCTATAGTCAAAACTACAAACAGATATACTGAGGAGCCTTGTATTGTAGTTCTTGCTGAAGCACTTATTGAAAAGCAATTTGACAAAAAGGCGCCTCAACATGAAGTAATTGGTAGATGTAAGGGTTCTGATCTAGTTGGTGTGACATATCATCAACTTATTGACTGGGCTCAGCCAATGGAGGAGCCTGAAGAAGCATTTAGGGTAATTCCAGGGTCGTTTGTGACTACTGAAGATGGAACCGGCATTGTTCATACAGCACCAACTTTTGGTGCTGATGACGCCTTAGTTGCTAAGGAGGCTGGAGTGCCACCAATGCTAGTAGATGACGGAAATGGTCATGGTGTTCCCTTAGTTGACCTTCAAGGAAGACTTCGAGAAGGATATGGACCATTTGCAGGATTCTACGTTAAAAACGAATACTACCCTGCTGGAGAGGCTCCTGAAAAATCATTAGACGTAGAAATCGCGATTGACTTAAAGACTAGAGGCCAAGCTTTCAAGGTTGAGAAATACCAGCACAGCTATCCACATTGCTGGAGAACTGATAAACCCATCCTATATTACCCATTAGATTCTTGGTTTATCAAAGCAACAGCTATGAAGGACAGAATGGCTCAGCTAAATAAAACCATAAATTGGAAGCCGGAAAGTACAGGTATTGGGCGATTTGGAAAATGGTTAGAAAACCTAAATGATTGGAACCTTAGCAGATCTAGATTTTGGGGGATTCCAATTCCGATTTGGAGAACAGATGACGGTTTAGAGGAAAGGTGTATTAGTTCAGTAGAGGAACTTTCAGACGCATGTCGCGAAGCAGTATCATCAGGCCTTATGGGGACTAATCCACTTGACAAATTCAAGGCAGGGGATATGTCAGAAGAGAATTATAATACATTTGATTTACACAAACACGTAGTAGATGATATTGTTTTAAAGTCGTCAAATGGTGAGCCGATGAGGCGTGAAACAGATCTTATTGATGTCTGGTTTGATTCAGGATCTATGCCTTATGCGCAGTGGCATTACCCTTTTGAAAACAAGGAAAAAGTTGATTTTGGGGGTGCTTACCCTGCTGATTTTATTGCTGAAGGTGTAGACCAAACAAGAGGGTGGTTCTATACCCTTCACGCCATTTCAACCATGGTTTTTGATAAGGTAGCATACAAAAATGTTGTTTCAAATGGCCTTGTACTCGATAAGCATGGAGTAAAGATGTCGAAGAGACTTAACAATGCCATCGATCCATTCACGACATTAGACCAATACGGTGCTGATGCCACTCGTTGGTATATGATAAGTAATGCTCAGCCATGGGATAATCTTAAATTTGATCTTGACGGAGTTGGTGAGGTGACTAGGAAATTTTTTGGCACACTACACAACACTTATAACTTCTTTGCTCTTTACGCTAACATAGATGGATACACAGGATTAGAGGAAGAATTGGCATATGAAAATAGGCCTGAAATTGACAGATGGATTCTGTCTAGAATGCACACCATTGCAGGTGAAATGCATTCAGCATTTGAGGACCTTGAAACAACAAAAGCAGCGAGATTACTTCAAAACTTTGTGACGGATGAATTGAGCAATTGGTATGTTAGACTGAACCGCCAAAGATTTTGGAAGGGGGATTTGAATGAGGATAAGATTAGCGCATACCAAACACTAGCTACTTGTCTTAAGACTTGTGCTATCCTAGGTTCTCCAATCGCACCGTTCTTTATGGACAGACTTTACAGAGATATAAATGAGGGCCTTGGAGTTAATAGAGATGGCGCGGAAAATTCAGTTCATCTAGCAGATTTCCCAATTGCTGATAAGAGCATAGTCGACAAGGAACTAGAAAAAAGAATGGAATTAGCGCGAAAGCTAAGTTCACAGGTACTAAGCTTGAGAAAGCGTGAAATGATACGAGTACGTCAGCCACTAAGAAAAATTATGGTTCCAATGCTTGACGATGCAAACGCTGAAAGACTAGCTGCTGTTGAGGATCTTATTAGGACTGAGGTAAACGTAAAAGAAGTTCAAGTAATCAGAGACGGTGGAGGGATTGTAAAATCTATCAAGCCTGATTTTAAAGCTTTGGGTCCACGATATGGCAAAAGGATGAAAGCAATTGCTAGTGCTGTTAAAGGTTTGGATTCAGAAGATGCAGAAAAATTAGAAGCTGAAAGCAAGCTTATTCTAAGTCCGGCAGATGGTTTGGGCGATGTTGAATTACTCCTTTCTGATGTGACAATTTCAACAGAGGATATACCAGGTTGGTTAGTATCAAGTGAAGGAGGTCTTACTGTTGCTCTAGACATTACAATTGACGATGAACTCATGGCAGAGGGTCTTTCTAGAGAACTTGTCAATAGAGTCCAAAACCTTAGAAAAGATTCAGGTTTAGAAGTAGTTGATAGGATTACCCTAATTATTGATGCAAATGATGAACTAAAGGGTAGGTTGGTAGAAAATTTAGACTATATTCGAACTCAAACCCTTGCTGAACAGGTAAAATGGCAGGAAGATGCAGGGGCAACAGAAATTGAACTTGACGAAAACAATATTGCAAGGGTTCAAGTTGTTAAATATTAAAGCTTTTAACCATGGCAGAAATTAGATACTCAAAATCGGAACTTGATGAATTCAAGGCACTAATAGAGAAAAAGCTAGAGCTAGCAAGAGAGGATTTATCTCAATTACGTTCTTCTATGTCACATAAGGATGATAATTCAACTGAGGACACTTCGCCTACTTTTAAGATGATGGAGGATGGATCTGAAACTATGAGTCGTGAGGAGACTGCAGCGCTTGCATCACGTCAAGAAAAATTCATTGTAAATCTTGAAAACGCTTTACTTAGAATTAAAAATAAGACTTACGGCATTTGCAGAGTAACAGGAAAGCTTATTCCTAAGGAGAGACTTAAACTTGTACCTCACGCAACTCTTTCAATGGAGGCCAAGCAGCGTCAATAAATTCAATACTTCTAGCGTTTTACTGAAATGCGTAGACTGATTTTAGGTTGGTTATTGCCACTGCTAGTAGCAGATCAGGCGCTGAAGTTTTACATAAAGCTCAATTTTACTATTGGCGAGAAGTCGGAGTTTATTCCAGGCATTCTCGAATTGCAATTTTTGGAAAATGAAGGGATGGCTTTTGGATGGGCCTTACCAGGTGTTGTTGGGAAATTGCTTCTGACATCTTTTAGGCTTCTAGCATCTATTGCTATTGGTTATTATTTGACCAAAATTGTAAAGGATGGTGCTCATAAGGGTTTATTGGTCTGTGTGACAATGATTTGGGCTGGAGCTATTGGAAACATAATTGATGGCGCTTTCTACGGATTGATTTTCACTCAATCAGGATGGGCAACTATGGCTACTTTAACTACTGAAGGTTATGCTCCTCTGTTTATGGCAAACGTTGTGGACATGTTTCATTTTGTTGTAAGATGGCCATCATGGATGCCTATGGGTCTAGGGGGTAATGAGATATTCCCTCCAATTTGGAATATTGCAGACGCAGCTATTTCTGTTAGCGTGATCTGGATTTTAATCAGACAAAGGGTTTTTTTTGCAGGGTTAGGTGATATCGATGGGACGAGAAAGGTAAAGGTGGGATCAACAACTATTGGTGGCGATGCACCTGTGAGGATTCAGTCAATGACAACAACTGACACCCGCGATATCGAAGCAAGCATAGCCCAATCCATTAGCCTAATAGAAGCTGGATCAGAATTAGTCCGTTTAACTGCACCGAGTATCAAAGATGCAGATGCACTTGAATCGATAGTAGCTGGCGTAAGGGCTGCAGGACACGAAACACCTATTGTTGCAGACATTCACTTTACTCCCAACGCTGCATTTAGAGCAGCAGATTTTGTAGAGAAAATCAGAATCAACCCCGGGAATTTCGCAGACAAAAAGAAGTTTATCAATCACGATTATACTGACGCAAGCTATGCCGAGGAGCTAGTTAGAATTCGCGAAAAGTTCACTCCCCTTGTCCTAAAATGCAAGGAACTAGGAAGAGCTATGAGGATAGGGACCAACCACGGCTCTCTATCAGATAGAATTACTTCAAGGTTTGGCGACACACCTCTAGGAATGGTTGAGAGTGCTTTGGAGTTCATCATAATATGTAGGGAGAATGACTATCATTCACTCGTTATTTCTATGAAATCGTCAAACACAAATGTGATGGTGGATGCCTATAGGCTTTTAGTTACAAGGATGGAAGAAGAAGGGATGAATTACCCAATTCATTTGGGTGTTACTGAGGCTGGTGATGGCGAAGACGGAAGAGTGAAATCAGCAATTGGAATTGGGACTTTGCTCGAAGAGGGGATAGGGGATACAGTCAGAGTAAGTTTAACTGAGAAACCTGAGGCAGAGCTACCAGTTGCTCGCACATTAGTGGATAGATATGTAGGACACAATGGAGTTAGATCAGAGTTAAATCCTGAAAAGAGGATGTCGGGAACACCAATTGTAATTCAAAGTATTGAACAGTTTGGCGATGTCACACACGCTAATCTTATCGACGTTGGGTATAGATATTCAGTTACTGATGATAAGTGGTGGATCGGTGACCAAGCTGCTGACTTGATATATACTAGTTCAAGGCCTGTTGATTTCAAACTGCCAGGAACTTTGAGGGTTCTTGTAAATGGTTCTAGTTGGTCTGAGACGCTTGAAGGACATGATCCGCTTTGGTCTTTAGAAGAATACAGAGAATTAGACGCCCAAGCCGCAAGCGTAGGCACTCACTATATCGCTTTAAATACCTCAGACGCTAGCAAACTAGGAAAAGAATTTAGAAATAGAGACAACCTAGTTATTGTCCTTAGCTCAGAAAGCGAAATGCCAGTTAGCGAGTACAGACAGGCAATCGCTTCAATCGAGTCCGGAGGTTGGAGAATTATTTTAAGGAATAACTGCTCTGCTGAAATAGAAAATTTCACCCTTTACTCTAGCATAGATGTTGGAGCTCTATTGATTGATAAAAAGATTGATGGTATTTGGCTCGAAGGTGAGAAAGTAAGTTTGGTTGAGCGAAATAGATTGAGCTTTGGGATACTTCAGGCAACACGTACTCGAATTTCTAAGACTGAGTATATTTCTTGCCCAAGTTGTGGGAGAACACTTTTTGATCTAGAAGAGACTACAGCTAAGATTAGAGAGGCGACAAACCATTTGAAGGGTGTCAAGATTGGTATCATGGGATGCATTGTGAATGGACCTGGTGAGATGGCGGACGCAGATTTTGGATACGTTGGAACAGGTCCGGGCAAAATCACACTTTACAAGGAAAAGGAAGTTGTACAGAAGAATATTCCTGAGGAGCAAGGAGTTGCAGCTTTGATTGAGTTGATTAAGAGTGCAGGGTGCTGGGTTGAGCCAAACACCGAAAAAGAGTAATCCTATGTTAGTTCCATCCCTCAAAGCAATTGTGATTGGAGCTATCTCATATTCTGATTCAAGTAAAGTTGTAAAAGTGCTGACTCAAGAGTACGGGATTTTGCCTGTATTTGTTAGAGTAAGTAAAAAGACAAGCGTGCTTTGGCATCCACTTGCTACCCTTGAGCTTTCAGAGGTAAAACGTAAAAATTCAAATTCACTTGCAACTTTTAAAGGGGTTGAAAGGGCATCATCTGCTATTGAAACATTGCGTGATCCCAAACGCACAGCTTTGGCTTTTTTCCTTTCTGAGTTTCTAGAAAAATCAGTTCCTGAGGGCACCCATATTGATGGTGTTTTTGACGTTATTGAAGAAGCAGTTTGCCTTTTAGAGAACGATAAACACGTTGCTAATCTTCACTTTTATGCTATTGCAAAAGTGATTCTTGCTCTAGGATTAATGCCTGAAAATACTGGAGATTCTAGTCATAGCTTACACCTTGAAACAGGAGAGTGGCACGATGTTAAGCCACTACTTTCTAAGACTTCTTATCTACTTAAATATGATCTTGCAGAATTGATGATTAAAATTCCGGGCATGGATTTTGTTAACATTCGAAACCTAAGACTAAATCAAAACGAACGTAAGGAACTTTTGCTTGCTATGGTAATGTTCATTCAACTGCATCATGCGGGATTAAGAGAGATAAAAAGTTATGAAGTCCTCGAGACAATATTTGACTAACCTCATTCTATTAAAGACAGCTTTAGTACTCTGCTTTGCTTTTGCATCTTACGATACGTTTGCCCAAGATTCTTCAGAAAGTACTGAGACAGTTAGAGTAGTTGTGGGATCGATGCCAATCCCATTTGCTGTTTGCACTAACCTGACTACAAATGAAACTTCAGTTTCTGATGTAAATGGCATTTTGATTTTGCCCAAAAGAAATGTTGAAGACTCTCTTGAATTTAGATCGTTAGGATTTGAGTCGCTTGTGGTGTTGCCTACCGAAAAAATTAGTAATGAGATAAGGCTAAACGAAAGTCCTGTAGGCCTTGATGCAGTTCTTATCAGCTCGAATATCAGTCCAGCCCAAGTCCAAAGAGACGACCTCAAGGTAGTAGATAACCTCCAAGTAACATCAGTTGTTTCTACTAGTGCTCCAAGCAAATCAACGGATCTACTAATGAACACAGGTCAAGTGATGGTGCAACAGAGTCAACAGGGAGGAGGTTCGCCAATTATAAGAGGATTCGAAGCAAATAGAATTCTACTTGTAATTGATGGTGTAAGGATGAATAACGCCATCTATAGATCGGGACATCTACAAAACGCAATTACTGTTGACCCAAATTCATTAGAGCAAGTTCAAATAGTAATGGGTCCAAGCTCTGTAAAATACGGAAGCGACGCACTTGGTGGAGTGGTCCACTTTCAGACTCATAGACCTAGGTTTAGGAGGGATGGATCAGAGGATATTTGGTCTGGTTTTGCTTCAGTCCAAACTCTTTCAAATAATAATTCTTCAGTTTTGAGCGCAATGGTTGAAGGAGGTGGCGAGAAGTGGGCTTCACTTGTTTCGATAAGTAAAAGCGAATATGGTGATTTAAGGATGGGTGAGAATAGGATGCATGGAGACTCAGCTTGGGGTTTAGCAACAGATTACATTGATACCATCGATGGATTAGATGTAGTATTAGAAAACTCAGATCCAAATTTGCAAGTGGGCACAGGGTATGAACAAACTGATTTTATGCATAAGCTGCGTTTTGCAATACCTGGTGGTGCTCTTCAGACAAATGTTCAGTATAGCATTAGTTCTAATATTCCTCGATACGACAAGATCAATAACATTAGTGATGGAACTTATAGCCCCAAGTGGGCAGAGTGGAATTACGGCCCTCAAAAAAGACTTATGACAGCTTTAAGTTGGGAGCAGTTTTTAAGAATTCCTGGGTCGATTTATACAACACTAGCATACCAAAACATACAGGAGTCTAGGCTTAAACGAAGGCTAGGATTTGACATACGAGAAGAACAATACGAGGATTTAGATGTAATCTCGCTTTCATCTATTTGGAGGTCTTCGCCTTTTAAAGGGAATGGATGGGGTTATGAAATGGGTGTTGATGGTCAATTTAATGGATTAGAATCTACTTCTAATACTCCAGAAGTTTTTACTCGATACGCAAACGATGGTTCAAAAATGCTGACTCTTGGAGCTTTTGCTTCAGCTAAAAGGACTAATGAGGATAGAGTCTTGTACGCCGGTATTAGATATAATTACTCAGCTATTGAAGCGAATTATGATCTAAGCTCATATGCATTCGGAGGTTTGGGATTTGATAATGTAAGCTTGAAAAATGCAGCAATTACGGGGAGTTTGGGCTATGAAGCCCCTGTAGGAAGAAAAATCAAAAGCCATTCATCTTTCTCTACAGGTTTTAGGAATCCAAACATCGATGACGCAACAAAGATTCGCGAGAAGAATGGGGTTCTATTGATTCCAAACAACGAAATAAATCCAGAATATATCTATTCTCTTGACCAAAGCATCAGCTTAAGTCCCTTTGAGAAGAGGTCCAAACTTAATATTACAGTAGCTGGATTCTTTAGCCTTTGGGCAGATGCAATAGTTCCATTTCCAACAACTTTTAATGGCAATTCGGTTATTGAATTCGATGGAGAACCTGTTTTTGTTTATATGAATAACAACCTTGAAAATTCATTTATTTATGGAGCAAGATGTGAGATTCAATCTCAATTTGCTGATAACATGTCATTCAATGGGACGGTAAATTACACTCGTGGTCACACTATTGTTGGAGGGACGCCATTGAGTCATATTCCGCCGATTTTTGGGCGAGTTGGACTATTGAAAAATAGCTCTAGTTGGAGTTTTGAGACTTATATTTTATTCAATGGATCTAAGAAATTTGACCTATATGGTGACGCAGCAACAGATAATTTAGTCGAGGCTCTCGATGGGACTCATACACCTGCATGGTGGACATGGAATATTGAAACTACTTATGATATTTCATCTGATCTGCACCTTCAAGCTGGAGTGCAAAACATTCTAGACGTTCACTACAAACCTTTTGCTTCTGGTATTTCTGCTCCTGGACTTGGATTTTATATAGCGTTGAACACTAACTTCTGATTAAATTAGCAGATGCTGTTTTCAGATGTTGTAGCCCAAACCACTTTATCAAATCGATTCAGAGAGTGCATTAAGTCAGGCAACGTTGCACACGCACAGCTATTAGATGGTGCTGAAGGATCAGGTGCTCTTGCACTTGCTAGAGCATATGCTCAATATCTGCATTGTACAGATAGGACTGAAGAAGATTCTTGTGGGAAATGCACATCCTGTGTAGCACATTCAAAACTTCAGCATCCAGATCTTCATTGGGCGTTCCCATTTTTCAAAAAGGATAGCTCAGGAAGGTCTATCTCAGCCCCATTCCAAACAGCCTGGCGTGAAGTAATGCTAGACAGTGCTTACATAGGCCAAGAGGAGTGGCTTGCCAAAATTGGAGCAGATAAAAAGCAGTTGTTTATTTCAGTGGACGAAGCTCTTGAAATAAATAGGAAGCTTAGACTAAAGGCATTCCATAGTGGATACAAGGTGCTTATTTTTTGGCTTCCTGAAACCATGAGAGTTGATACGGCTAACAAGCTTTTAAAACTAATTGAAGAGCCTACCGACAATACAGTAATACTATTTGTGTCTCAAAATTCAGATAAACTTCTAGCTACGATTTTATCAAGGCTTCAAAGATTTAAAGTCCCTCGCTTAAGCGATGAAGATGCCGCTTCAGGCCTTGCTAAGATTGCAGGACTAACCTTAGAACAAGCAATGGGGTTGGTGCACGTAACAGAAGGGAATATTACTGCAGCTAAAAGGCTTGCCAAAGCGAGTTCAGAAACTCCTGATTTAGAACTTTTCTCAGCTTGGATGAGGGCTTGTTGGGCACGTAACGCTGAGTCCATGATGATGCAGGCAAATGATTTTGCAGCACAAGGAAGAGAAGCCCAAAAAAGCTTCATAACATATGCTCTACATATGGTTCGTCAATGTATCGTTGGCAATTATGGTGCGACATCACTAGTACGACTCACCTCAGGAGAAGCAGTTTTTTTATCGAAGTTTCAAAAATTCATTCATCATCAAAACGTGGTGAAAATCACCTCTCTACTTGAAGCGGCACACAAGGATATTACAGGAAATGTTAACTCAAAAATTGTGTTCATGGACTTAAGCGTTCAGATACACATGTTATTGAGGAAAGAAGCAGCCTAATCTTTTTATATTCGTAGATGATGGGATGTAGCAGTTGCAGCATAGGATTAGATGGACAACCAAGAGGATGTCGTAACAACGGGCGTTGTGGTTCGTGTGGATGCGGCTCTAAAACAGTTTTTGACTGGCTTGAAGGTATTGCTATACCCAATGGCTCTAAAGCATTTGATATTGTTGAAGTGCGCTTTAAGAACAATAGAAAGGGATTTTATAGAGCTAGGCCTGGTTCAAAATTCTATGTTGGTGATGTAGTGACTTTAAACCTAAATCCAGGAGTTGATGTTGGTGTAGTTTCACTTACTGGTGAGCTTGTTAAAAGTCAAATGTCAGCCCGAAAGGTTCGTGACGATCACGAAATCAAGAAGGTGATGCATAAGGCTACAAAAGAAGAAATTGAGGTTTGGCATAAAGCAAGGCAAAGAGAAGACACAACAAGATTAGAAGCTCGTGAAATCATAAAGAGATTAGGAATTCCTATGAAATTGACAGATGTTGAATTCCAAGGTGATAACAAAAAGGCGACCTTTTTCTACATAGCGGATGATAGAGTAGATTTTAGAGAATTGGTACGAGAACTTGCTGGAAAGTTTGGCATTAGGATAGACATGCGTCAGATTGGCGCACGTCAGGAAGCTGCTAGAGTAGGAGGTATAGGATCTTGTGGGCGAGAATTGTGCTGTTCGGTTTGGCTTTCAGATTTTAGATCAGTTTCAACCGGCGCTGCTAGATACCAGCAACTAGCTCTAGACCCCATCAAATTAGCCGGCCAATGCGGGAAGTTAAAATGCTGTCTCAATTTTGAGCTCGACCAATATGTTGAATCAGTAAAAGAATTCCCGTCTCCACATGCCAAAATTTTCACTCAAAAAGGAAAGGCTGTTGTGTTCAAAATGGACATATTCAAGCGTATTGTTTACTTTCTACAACTCGGAGATTATGGAGGTGGACCAATAGCACTGCCTGTAGAAGAGGCTAACAAACTAATTGCTAAATCCCAAGGTGGAGAAAAAATCGCATCTATTTCTGAATTTGCAATACCTGAGGATGTAGAAGAAATTGATCACACTTACAGCAATGTAGTAGGTCAGGATGATCTTACAAGATTTGATAATTTAAAGGGAGGAAGGCGCAAAAACATACGCAACAAACGCAAAGGTTGGGGCGGAAACAGGAATAAGAAACAAGCATCTGCAAGATCATGAGGTTTATAGCTATTCTATTGGTTGTTTGTGCAATCACTTCGTGTTTTGATATACCGTTTTACTCGAAGTCAAGGACTGTTGATGCGCACGGCTGGTATTCTTCAGATACTCTAAAGTTCGAATTTAATATCTCCGATTCTACTACTAGATTTAATTCTCATGTTGACCTTAGTCACACAGCTAGTTATCCATATTCAAACATTTTTCTATTTATTGATATCACCTATCCAAATGCTAAACACAGAGTGGATACACTTGAATGTGTTTTGGCTGATAATAGGGGGAATTGGTATGGTTCAGGATTGGGGGATATGGTAAATCACCGTATTGAATACTTCAACGATATTGCTTTTCCTCTCAGTGGTAAATATGAGTTGGGGATAACCCATGGAATGAGGAGTGAACCACTAGAAGAGATCACTGACTTAGGGTTAAGGCTTGAGAGTGTATCTTTGTAGTCCTCAAGAAATTAAAACATGTTGCAAGTCTTTAGTAAATCAGTATTGCTGAGTGTAATCACCTTATTCTCAATTGTTAGTACAGTATTTGCTCAGCACGATGAACCGTGCGGAATTTACAATTCTACTGTCAGAATGTTTGGTCTTACACCAGATGAAATTGAAGCTATTTCTCCAGGTTCACATCAGCTTGAAATAGATACGAAAACAGCTCTTTTAGGTGGCGAGCAACGTGCGGAGTTAATTGTTATTCCAATAGTTTTTCATATCATCCATTTTAATGGAGTTGAGAACATTGAAGATTCTCAAATCCACGATGCTGTTGAAGTACTCAATAGAGATTTTAGGGCATTAAATGATGACTTAGATGATGTGATAAGCGCTTTTGAGGGAATAGTTGGTGACGTTGAAATTGAGTTTAGATTAGCTAAAAAAGACCCTGACGGTTTTTGTCATTCAGGAATAACTCGTACAGTTAGTACAATGACATTTGAGGGTGAAGATGAAGTGAAGGAATTAATTAGCTGGCCTAGAAACAAGTATTTAAATGTTTGGGTTTGTGAGGAAGCTGCAGGAGCGGCTGGATATGCATATCTCCCCGGATCTGTTGACGGATGGGGCAACTCTTGGCTTGACGGAATTGTAATCCAAAACTCTTATACGGGTTCTATCGGAACTTCTAATACATTTCGTTCTAGAACTCTTACACACGAAGTGGGGCATTGGCTGAACCTTCGTCATCTATGGGGTGGTTCTAACACTCCGGGTGAATTAGACAATTGCGATATGGACGATAATGTTGCCGATACGCCTACTACTCTTGGTTGGACTACTTGTAATCTTGCTGGGGAATCTTGTGGGTCTTTGGATAACGTCCAAAATTTCTTAGAATATTCTTACTGTGGAAGGATGTTTACGGAAGGCCAAAAAACAAGAATGCGCACAGCCGCCCTCTCTTCTGTAGCCCAAAGAAATCAGCTTTCTACAGATGCAAACCTTATTGCCACTGGAGTAGAAGGCGCTCCACTTCTTTGTGAAGTCACATTCGAAGCTGACAAAGACGTAGTTTGCGTAGGTGACGGAGTTCAATTCACAGACTATAGTTATCACGACGTAGAAAACTGGACTTGGAATTTTGGTGACGGGACAGTTCTTGAAGGCTCAAATTACGAAGATCACTCAGCGCCTTATCACGTATTCAACGAAGCAGGCACCTACGAGGTGATTCTTACAGCAAGTAACAGTGCTTCTGAAATGAGTTCTGAGCCAATTTTGATTAATGTACTGCCAGGCGGAGCGATGGCTTCACCAACTATTCAAGGATTTGAACCTAGTGATTATCCAAGCGAACATTGGTTTATACATGATCCGCTTGGTGATGGGTCATGGCAGATAAATAATGAGGTTTCATACAACGGGAGTAGATCACTACATATTGAAAACTGGCAAAACAACCTAGAATTCAACAAAGATTACCTTACTTCTAGCACAATGGATCTCTCAAATGGAATTGATGAGGTTAGGATTAGTTATAAGTGGGCTTACTGCTTTAAAGGAACTAATGACGATGACGAAACAGACGACAGACTTAAGGTTAGTGTAACTGGTGATTGTGGAGCTGATTGGGACCTAAGAAAAATGCATAGAGGGTTTACGGATCTTCCATCTGCTGAGCCGCATTACTATCCTTTTGCGCCTTCGGACCAAACAGAGTGGAATGAATACACTCTAACACTAGATCAAGAAATTTACCTTACTCCATATTTCAGAGTGATGTTCGAATTTGAATCTAGATTGGGCAATGACATTTTCTTGGACGACATAAACATTACTGCATACGACAATAATATGATTGTTGTTGAGGAATGGAAAGTAGGGCCAAATTGGAGTCTATACCCAAATCCATCGGAAGGAGTTTCAGAGTTAAGTTGCACCATAGTAAATGATCACGATGCTGTAATAACTCTTTTTGACGCTTCAGGCAGATTCGTTGAAACTATTTACAGCGGCCATCTACAGGCTAGTACACATAGCTTTTCAATTTCTTCAGCAGATAGGAGCCGAGGAACTTACTTTGTAGTAATTGAACTGGACGGAACATCTAAGGCACTTTCTTGGGTAATAAAGTAAGTGGTTTTTGAGCTTTAGTGAGCTTCTAACCAATCATTACCCGAACTCATATCGACATCAAGAGGCACGCTGATTTCGATGGCTTCTTCCATGCATTTTTTCACAATTGGCTTTAATACCTCGAGCTCGTCTTTGTGTACATCAAATACTAGTTCGTCGTGAACTTGCATTATCATTTGGGCTTTGAGGCCGCTTTCTTTTAAGGCCTTAGAAATCCTAACCATTGCCACCTTAATTATATCTGCCGCTGATCCTTGAATTGGTGCGTTTACGGCATTACGCTCCGCAAAAGCCTTTACCATCCCATTGTTAGAATTTATGTCCGGAAGCTTCCTCCTACGACCAAGAATAGTTTCAGCATATTCTACCTCTCTCGCCTTTTCTACACACTCTCTAGTAAAGCTTTCAAGGGATTTAAACTGCTCGTTATAGCTTGTAATAATTTCTTTTGCTTCACGTCTTTTGATCCCCAATTCTTCTGCTAAACCAAACGCCCCTTGACCGTACAATATCCCAAAATTTACAGCCTTTGCCTGTGATCTTTGAGTTCTATCCACTTCATCTATTTCAACGCCAAACACTTTTGCTGCCGTTGCAGTATGGATGTCTATACCTTCTTTAAACGCCTCAACTAATCCAGGATCTCCACTCATTGCTGCAGCAACTCTAAGCTCTACCTGACTGTAATCTGCTGCTAATAGAATATGATTTGCATCAGCTGGGATAAACGCCTTTCTAATTTCTCTCCCCGCTTCAGTCCTTACTGGAATGTTTTGCAAGTTGGGGTCCTTAGAGCTAAGCCTGCCTGTAGAAGCAACAGTTTGCATATAAGAAGTATGAACTCTTCCCGTCTTTTCATTTACTAGTTTAGGAAGTGGCTCTACATATGTACTAAGGAGCTTTTTCAATTTCCTATACTCTAGGACTTGATTTACAATTGGATGCGTGTATTTAAGCTTTTTGAGGACATCTTCTCCAGTTTGGTATTGACCAGTTTTAGTTTTCTTTGCTTTTTCTGATAGTTGTAAATTATCAAATAACACTTCACCAAGTTGTCGGGGTGAATCAACATTAAAATCAGTTCCTGCTGATTCAAGAATGGATTTTCGAAGAGTGTCTATTTGGCCTGAAAGCTGAACGCTGTAATCCTTAAGCATAGCTGTATCAAGATTTACTCCGGCAAGTTCTATATCAACAAGAATTCCGGCTAGAGGAAGTTCAACTTCTTCTAACAACTTTACCATGTTTTGGTCTTCTATATGCTTATGTAGAACTTTAGATAGCCTCATAACCATGTCTGCAGATTCACACGCGTAATCACAAACAATATCAAGTTTGATATCTCTGAAAGATTTGATAGCGCGACCCTTGCCAATTATTTTTTCAAGCGAGCGAGGCTGCTCATTTACATATGTGACTACCATCTGATCCAACCTGTGATTAGAATCTGGATCTATCAGATAATGTGCAATCATACAATCGTAAATATTCTTTGAAATATCTAGACCACTCATTGCGAAAACTTTTGCAGCAAATTTGTAGTTCGTAGCAACTATCGTTTTGCCATTATCACTGAGGACGTTGCTAAATTCATCAAGAACACCCTCTTCAAGGGGTACATAAGTTGCGCTACCTTCTTCAGTACAAATTGCAAAACCTAGTAGTTCATCAAGCATTGGGTTGAAGCCAGAAGTAATGGGGTGTAAGCCAAATCTATCTGACTGTTCAATCTTCTGAAGTAATTCCGTTCTACTTGAAGGACTATCTGCAATTTTATAATTACCTAGTGGCTTATGTGCTACCTCCTCCTCTTTTTCTTTTTTCACCTCGTCATCGACCGCAAACATGTCGAGTTGTGGATCTAATGAATTTGGAATAGAGATTTGTGGTTTTGCATCCTTTGGTTTGCTAGGCGCCGATGGTGAAGCATTGGGCATAATTCTATGCATCAAAGTTCTGAACTCAAGTTCTTCTAAAATTTCTTGAAGCTTAACCGTGTTTGGCTCTTCCAAAAGCATTTTGTCAAAGTCATTATCTGTATCAATATCAACTACAATAGTTGCCAACTGTTTAGATAAAAGTGCCTTATCGTGATTTGCCTCTACCTTTTCCTTTAACTTACCCTTGAGTTGGTCAGTATTTTCATAAAGCCCCTCAATACTTCCAAATTCTGTCAATAATTTTGACGCAGTCTTCGCACCCACTCCTGGTACTCCAGGGATATTGTCAGAAGCATCACCCATGAGACCTAGGTAGTCAATCACTTGCTCTGTGTTCTGTAGTCCAAACTTTTTACACACATCTTCTGGCCCCCATATTTCAGCTGGATTCTTTCCCCTACCGGGCCTGTACATCCTAACTCTGTCTGAAACCAGTTGCCCAAAATCTTTATCCGGCGTCATCATGTACACATCGAAACCTTCGGCTTCGGCTCTTTTGGCTAGACAACCAATTAGATCGTCAGCCTCGAATCCAGGCTCAATTCTAATAGGAATGTTCATTGCTTCAAGAACCTTGTGAATTAAAGGAATACTATGTTTTATGTCTTCGGGAGTTTCATCTCTGTTTGCCTTATATTCTTCAAACACCTCTGTCCTAAACGATCCGTTAGGAGGGTCAAACACTACAGCAATGTGTGTTGGTTTTTCATTTCGTATCACCTCAAGTAACGCGTTTGTAAACCCAAAAACTGCAGATGTGTTGATCCCTTTTGAATTGATTCTAGGGTTTTTAATAAAGGCATAATATGCTCGAAAAATCAGTGCATATGCATCTATTAAAAAGAGCTTTTTGTCTGATTCTTTACTGAGCATTACTTTTTTTAAATACAGGCACGGTACTACATGCTTCACCAAACATGATTGACTTAACGACAGGTTGTAGTTTGGTCTGAAACAAAAGCAATCCTTCAGGACCAGATGCAGAATCGCACCCTCTTACTATTACTCTTTTGTCTTTATAGTTGTCAAGATTGATATTGTCGATTCCACGTCTAAGCGCTTCACTTTTTGCACCTTGTATTCCTCCAACGACTACAAATTCGGCACTCTCAAGTCTAGATGTAATTACCATCCAAGCCCAATCTGGTACAATTGCTTCGCCACCAACTTTAAGACCAATACCCTTGCCTTTATATGATTCAACATTAAGTTTGCTCACCTCGTTTCTAAAATCTTTTTCAATTAAAACTAGGCCTTCTTGGAGCCAAGAAGTGAAGTCAATCTCCATACAATCAATTGATATCAATTCCGAAAGTTCGAGCTGAATAAGCCCACTTTCCGCCACTCTATTTCTAATTGGTTCTTCCACTTCAGCTAAGTTAAGCTGAAGCACGTGCACTTCCACTTGGTGCTTCTAAAGATGTAACAAGTTCTAATACAGCTTCTTCAATTGCCGCAACATCATATCCACATTCTTGGTAAAGTTCAGCCTGAGTTCCATGCTCAATCCATCTATCAGGGACACCAAGTCTTTTCACTATTGATAAATAACCTTGATCTGACATCCATTCAAGTACTGCAGATCCAAACCCTCCTTGAACACACCCATCCTCAACCGTTACCACAATTTTATATTTTGAGAACACCTCGTGTAACAGCAAATCATCTAGTGGTTTCACAAATCTCATATCATAATGACCAGCCTTTACACCCTTTTTTTCAAGTCTTTCAACAGCCTTTTCAGCCTCAGTCCCAATAGCTCCAATGCTAAGAACAGCAACATCCTCGCCATTTTTCAATCTTCTACCAGTTCCAACATCCATTTTCTCAAATGGAACTTGCCAATCTACAACTGACCCTGTACCTCTAGGATATCTAATAGTGAAGGGCCCCTTGTACTCCATCGACGCGGTGTACATCATGTGCCTTAATTCTGGCTCATTCATAGGCGCACCAACAACCATATTTGGAAGTGTCCTCATATAGGCCAAATCAAAAACTCCGTGATGTGTTGGGCCATCAGCTCCTACTAATCCTCCTCGATCTAAACAGAAAACGACATGCAAATTTTGCAACGTTACATCGTGTATCACTTGGTCATAAGCTCTTTGCATAAAGCTTGAATAGATGTTACAAAACGGGATTAATCCTTCTGTTGCCATACCCGCACTGAATGTCACTGCGTGTTGTTCGGCAATACCTACGTCAAAAGTTCTCTCGGGCATAACCTCCATCATCATACCCAAGCTACTTCCTGTAAGCATGGCAGGAGTAACACCAACAATCCTATTGTCAGCTTTAGCTAATTCGATAATACTTTTCCCAAATACATCTTGGAACTTAGGAGGCTTAGGGTCATTATCTGACGAAGCCATTTGAGCACCAGTTTCCTTATCAAAAAGACCAGGGGCGTGCCACTTAGTTGCGCTACCAACTTCTGCAGGTTCGTATCCTGCACCTTTACGAGTAACAACGTGTAGTAGTTTAGGCCCTTTTATATCCTTTAGGTCCCTCAATACCTTTTGAAGGTATTCCACGTCGTGTCCATCTACAGGCCCAAAATATCTGAAGTTCAGCGATTCAAACAAGTTACTTTGGTTGATAACAGCTGATTTAATTGCTTTTTCTACTTTTTGAACAATACTCTGGGCGTTGGGGCCAAATTTTGACATCTGTCCTAGTAAATCCCAAACCTGGTCCTTAACCTTATTATAAGTATGAGAAGTAGTAATGTCAGTTAGATATTCTTTCAATGCCCCAACGGGTGGGTCAATACTCATGCAATTGTCATTGAGGATGACGAGCATATTGCTGTCTTCAATTCCTGCGTGGTTAAGCCCCTCGAAGGCCATTCCAGCTGTCATTGCTCCATCTCCAATAATTGCTACATTGTGTTTTTCATCTTCTTTATTTAGCCTGCTGCCTACTGCCATTCCAAGCCCTGCTGACACACTTGTTGAACTGTGCCCAACTCCAAATGTGTCGTACTCGCTCTCAGCTCTTTTAGGAAATCCGCTAAGGCCTTTGTATTTTCTGTTTGTATGGAACTGCGCTCTTCTTCCAGTTAGTATTTTGTGTCCGTATGCTTGGTGCCCTACATCCCAAACAAGATTATCATAGGGTGTATTAAACACGTAATGCAGCGCTACAGTTAGTTCAACAACTCCAAGACTAGCTCCAAAGTGGCCTCCTTTTTCTGATACTACATCAATAATGTACTGCCTTAATTCATCACAAACCTGCTTTAATTCATACGGTTGAAATTTCTCGCGTAAATCTGCGGGAATCTCAATCTTCTCAAGAAAGGGGCCAGCTGAATAGGGGTTCATTTTATGCTAATTCTACAACTTCTAAAAGACCACGTAAGATGTTAATACCATCAGTGTTACCTAAATCATCGGAGCAAGCTCTTTCAGGGTGAGGCATCATTCCGAATACATTCTTATTATCGTTGCAAACACCTGCAATATTGTTTTTAGATCCGTTAGGGTTAGCTGCAGAGTTTACGGTCCCTTGTTCGTCACTATATCTAAAAATTACTTGGCCATTTGCTTCAAGTGCTTCTAGTTCAGCATCAGGCAGAAAGTAGTTTCCCTCTCCGTGAGCGATTGGAATTTTAAGAGGAGCTTTAGGATCTAAATTAGCTGTAATTGACGCAGTTCTAGAAACGGGAACCACGTGTACATTTTTGCAAATAAATTTTTTAGACTCATTGTGCATAAGAGTTCCAGGAAGTAAGCCAGCTTCACAAAGAATTTGGAATCCATTGCAAATACCTAAAACTTTACCGCCATTTCCGGCAAACTTGACAACTTCTTCCATAATGTTTGAGAAACGAGCGATGGCTCCACTTCTCAAGTAATCTCCATAGCTAAAGCCACCAGGCAAAATCACAGCGTCAACTCCTTGAAGGTCTGAGTCTTTATGCCAAAGTTCAACAACAACGTATCCGAGTTCATTTTTGAGCGCATGGACCATGTCCATATTGCAATTTGATCCAGGGAAGGTTACTACTCCAATTTTCATGGGTACAAAGTTCGATATATTTAAGTAATTCCTATTAAATTTACCCTCAAATATTGAACACCTTTCTCACATGAACACACAAGACATCATCACACCACTTGGTAAGTTTATAGAATGGTCATTTGAAACAATTTTAGTCCCTATGGCAGACCCACTAAATCTAGGTGTTGTTTTATTATGTGTTGTTGGAGGAGTATATTGGCTATACCTTCAAAAGAAGTACACAAAGCAGGCTGAGGAGGACGGTACTATCGTCTAAATTTCGTTTTTTTTAAGTCTTTACTCTTCTTTTGCGATAACATCTTGTCCAATATCCTTTCTGTATTGTTTTTTTCCGAAGTCTATTGAATCTGCAATTTTGTAACTCCTTTCTAGGGCTTTTTCTAGGTTTGCACCTAATCCAGTACATGCAATTACCCTTCCACCATTTGTTTGGACTTTACCTCTAGAGGTTTTAGTTCCAGCATGGAACACTATTCCTTCTTTAGCATCAGGAGTTTTATCCAAACCTGTTATAGTGATGCCTTTGTCATAAGCACCAGGGTATCCACCTGAAGTTAGAATTACAGTTGTAGCTGCTCTTTCGTCAATCTGAAGGTCGTACTCGCTCAGCATTCCAGAGCCTAGTGCGTCAAACATATGAAGTAGGTCGCTCTTAACTCTTGGGAGAATAACCTCAGTTTCAGGATCACCAAGTCTAGTATTGTACTCTATAACATAGGGGTCACTACCAACTTTCATAAGACCTATGAAGATGAATCCGTTGAATGGAATTTCATCTTCCTTAAGGCCTTTGATTGTAGGAATTATGATTTGGTTTAGTGTCTTAGTGTGGAACTCAGCATCGACAAATGGTACTGGGCTGACAGCGCCCATGCCACCCGTGTTTGGGCCTGTATCTCCATCTCCGGCTCTCTTGTAATCCTTTGCAGATGGAAGAATGCGATAAGCGTCTCCGTCGGTAACAACAAAATAGCTCACCTCTATTCCCTCCATAAACTGTTCAATTACAACTTGTGATCCTGCATCGCCAAATTGATTACCGACTAAAATATCGTCTAGAGTTGCTTTAGCTTCAGCGCGATCAGAAGTAATAATTACACCCTTGCCTGCTGCCAAGCCATCTGCCTTAATAACATATGGAGGAGTTATTTCATCAATAAAAACCTTAGCTGCATCGATGTCATTGTTTGTAAAGGTTGCGTAATCCGCTGTTGGGATATCATGTCTTACCATAAATGCCTTTGCAAAATCTTTTGATCCCTCTAACATTGCGCCAGCTTTTCTAGGACCAATTGTAACAAGTCCTTCGAATTTATCAGAATCTTGGAAGAAATCTATAATGCCTTCAACAAGTGGAGCCTCGGGCCCTACAATTAGCATATTAATGTCATGCTTTCGTACGAACCTTCCAATTGAAGGAAAATCCATAATATCTATGTCGACATTTGTCGCTATAGAATCTGTTCCTGCATTTCCAGGAGCTACGTAAAGATTTGACAATAAGGAGCTTTGGGTTAGTTTCCAAGCTATCGCGTGTTCGCGACCTCCAGAGCCGAGTAGTAGGACATTCATAGTTGACAAATCTACAGGCTTACGATAAGCCTACCAATCTAGGTTTTCCACACATTACCAACTACTTCTCACGATTTTTCCTCATTTCACGTAGGTAATAGTATCTCATTTTGACGGCGTTTGCTTGATACTTGGAAATTATGAAGCCCACATAACCGTCAAATATGCCAAGCTGGAAAATGAAGTGCTTTAAAAATCGCACTGCTGGTTTGAATAAAGTGTGGTAAATAGTGATGGTGCCTGTTTTTGAATCGTAATCGTTTGCTTGCCATCTAGCATACCTTATGAGCTTTTGTTGGAATTCCTCTCTGCTGACAAAGGTGTTGTGCATCAGTTTTTGCTTGAGAGCTCCAATTTTTCCTTTAGATATAATCTCAGCATGGACTTGCAATGGCTCGTAACTACACTCATCTCTTTTAAAAAGTCTGACTACTCTGTCTCTTCTCCATCCACTAAAACGAATTCGCTTACCCATGAAGTGATTGATTCGTCCTATCCAAAAACCGCTTTCGCTTGGGGTTGAATTCAATTTTTCTATGACTTCTTCTTTGAGTTCAGTTGGAACTCTTTCGTCTGCGTCTAGTAGTAATATCCATTTGTATTTTGCTTGAGGAATGGCCCAATTTTTTTGGGATGCGGAGTTCTCATATTCTCTTTGGATAATTTTAGTTGCAAGAGGAGTTGCTAGTTCAACTGTTTTATCTGTGCTGAAAGAATCTACTACGATTATTTCATCTGCAAAATCCACTGCTTTAATTGCATCAACGATGTTGTGCTCTTCGTTGAATGTTGGGATAATGGCAGTGAGCTTTTCCATCAATTTCTCTTAGTTGGTACTAGCGTAAATATCGTTATAGCAAGTGCAGCAAAGGTAACACCGGCTTGTGTTTCAAGCGTGTCTTCAGCTAGGCATGATATTGCGACTATCCACCATGCAAGTTTTAGCGAGCCCTCAATTGAATTCCAACTTGCTAGTAGTACGACTAACCATAAAGTCAATCCAATTAATCCGCATTCTATCCACCATGCCAAATATTGATTATGAGTTCGCTTCCAAAATTTCTCATGTAATCTCGATTCTGTTTCTACATAAGCGCGATTTAGTGAACTAGTAAGATCTCCGGTTCCTTTACCAAACAGTAGGGTTATAAGTCCGCCCTTTTTTAGAACATAAGTACCAGCCTTGAAGGACTCAAGGCGCATGGTGACAGAATTGCCGTTGGGGTTGCCGCCGTCGAGGTAGTTGCCAAGTTCAAATTTAAGTTCGTCAATACGTAGGCTTAGGCCGGAATGAGTTGATATTCGGACTGAGGTGTGACCAGATTCTATGTTGGATATGTCTTTATGTGATAGGCTAGCGATTTGGGCTCCGTTTTTTGGCTTGCCCTGAGAAGTAAGATATCTAGTCAGAGTTGATTTAAGTGGAAATCCGTTTGCGTCTAACGAATCGAATGGAACTAAGCTGACTTTGTTCCACTCAGGTCTCATTTCGTCTATAGCAAGGTTGATGTATACTTTATGCCCGTTTTCTTCTAAGTGTCTTTCAGGATAGTGGGTATACTCATTACCCCATGGAGTGTGTGTTTCTAATTCTCCTGAATAAGTGTTAGGCATCATTGAGAATAAAATAATTCCGCCCGTAATTATGCAAGTTAAAAGTGCTGTTACTGTGGTTTGGACTCTATACATAGCCCAAGAAAGAGCGACTGAAGTGTAGAATAAAGTGAATGCTATCATACATACTCCTGTTAATGATTGTGTATGCCAAACAGACAAAAGCGCCACCACTCCAAAAACTGCAGTAAAAGTCCATTTCTTTTCTAGTACCGCAAGACCTAGACAAAGAGCAAGCAATAGCCCCATCCTGATATGTGAGATGTAAGGAGAGTAATTTCCAGGCTCAATAAAACCTCCGTAAATCAGCCCAGCAATCGCAGCAAAAAGAGTAGAAATTATTAGTGTTTTGACTGCGATTTTTAAAGTCAAAGGATCCCTCTTCACATAGAAAAGAGACAGCGGGACGATTAAAAGGGGCAGCTTTATTT